>Ga0194113_10008188_pt1 | contig 12905 bp, 9 predicted proteins | sample TA2MahC200mmetaG_FD_146193 | JGI IMG/M metagenome (GOLD analysis project Ga0194113, IMG submission 146193) | Freshwater microbial communities from Lake Tanganyika, Tanzania - TA2015017 Mahale Deep Cast 200m | ecosystem: Environmental > Aquatic > Freshwater > Lake | place: Tanzania: Lake...
GTTGAGCCGCGCCTCGCGGCCCGCCAGGGCGCGGCGCACCAGGGCGGCGTCGATCGCCGGAGCGCCCGCCTCGGCGGCCTGCAGGTCGGCCTCGCGGATGAGGTCGGCGATCGTGTGGAACTCGGTCGACAGGCGGTTGCGCCGTCCGGCCAGGCGGACGCCGAACTCGACGAGCGCCCCCACCCCGCAGCGGGTCAAGGGACGCAGCTTCTCCTCCCCGGTGATCTTGCGGGCGAAGTGCACGTACTTGCCGACGTTCTCCTCGCAGCAGGGCATCTCCGAGTCGAACTCCGCCTTGACCTTGAAGATCTTCCGGAAGTCGTCGTCGAGGTTGTAGAGGATGTGATAGGCGCGCCGGTCGCCGACGACGATGACCTTGATGTCCAGCGGGATGGGTTCCGGCTTGATCGCCGAGATCGAGTAGAGGTAGAAGGGGTCGAAGGTCTGGATGTCGATCGTCTGGTGCTTGAGCGTGCGCTTGAGCGCGACCCGGACCCCGGGCTCGATGATCGCGTCGATCAGGTTGATCACCAGGGTCCCGCCGTTGGCCTGCAGCAGGCTGCCCGCCTTGATCTTGGTGAAGTCGCTGACCCAGTGGCCGGAGCGGTCGATCACCCGTTCGATCGTCCCGAACAGGTTGCGGTAGTTGGGGCTGGTCTCGATGATCACCGGCGGCGCGTCGGTCTTGGCGTTGTCGACGAGCACGTTGACCATGAACTCGCGGAAGCGGCTCTCCCGCTCCGCCGCCGTCCGCTTCTCCTTGTCCTGTTCCGCGCCCTCCTCGCCGTCGGTGAAGCGCTCCATGTTGTTGAGGATCTCCTCCTGGACCTCGTCGAGGTAGGCCTTGACCCCGGGAGGGTCGTACTCGGCCCTGAGATCCTGGATGTAGTCGGTCACGGCCGGAGAGCCGAACTCCTTCTGCAACCCCCCCATCGCCTCGCGCAGCTCGCGCTTCAGGTCGCGCGCCTCCTTGAAGACCCGCTCCATCTCGGAGGTCAGCTCCTCGTACTTGCCCTTGAGCCGCTCGAAGTCCTCGGCGGCGAACTTCTTCTGCAGCGTCAGCGCCTCGAGACGCTCCATCTGCACCGGCTCGCCGGCGATGATCGGCGCCACCTCGGGCTTGGAGAAGGGGCCGAGCTGGACCTGGATCAGGGCGAAGTTCTCCCGGCGCACGCGCTCCTCGAAGCCGCGGAGGATCTTCTTCTCGCGCTCCTTGTATTCCTCGACCAGCGCCTTCATGCGCTCCTTGTAGATGTCGCTCTCGTAGATCTGGGCGATGTTGCGCTGCATGTTGACGACCAACGCCTTCATGTCGCCGCGCAGGCGCGCCCCCGTGCCGGCCGGAAGCAGCAGCGCCCGCGGTCGGTCCGGATCGATGAAGTTGTTGACATAGACGGCGTCCTGCGGGGGCCGGCGGCCGGCGTCGGCGGTCTTGAGCAGGTGCTTGATCGTCGTCATCTTGCCGGTGCCGGGCGGTCCGGCGACATAGATGTTGTAGCCCTTGCTGCGCATCCTCAGCCCCAGGCGGATCGCCTGCATGGCCCGGTCCTGCCCGATGATGCCCTCGAACTCGGGCAGCTCGGCCGTCGTCTCGAAGGCGAAGCGCCCGGCGTCGCAGCCCCAGCGCAGGGCCTCGGGACCCAGCTCCAGACGCGCCCGCTCGGCGGCCGGGCCGGCCTTCGCGGCCGGCGCCTGCGCCCGTCTCGATCGGGAGGCGGGCGCCCCCGGCGCGCGGCCGCCCGCGCTCCCGCCGGCGCGCGCCTTCGCGCCCCGAGTCCCCGCTCCGGCCCGCTTCCGCGCCCGTGCGTCCCGAGTCCCTTCTACAGCTCGCCTTCGTGCCATGGAAACTCCCTCAAGTGCTCGTTGATTCTCGTCTTCTCGTCCGTCGAAGCCCGGCGCTCGCCGACGATGAGGACGCAGGGAAGCTGGAACTCGCCGGCCGGGAAGCGCCGCGGCCAGGTGCCCGGAATGGCCACCACCCCCGGCGGAATCGCGCCGCGCCCGATCCGGGGCGCGGGCCCGCGCACGTCGACGATCGGCGTCGCGGCGGTGAGGACGCAGCCGGCGCCGAGCGCCGCGCGCTCGCCGACGATCACCCCCTCGACGAGGATTGAGCGGGAGCCGATGAAGGCCCCATCCTCGACGATGACCGGCCGGGACTGCGGCGGCTCGAGCACGCCGCCGATGCCGACGCCGCCGGAGAGGTGGCAGCCGCGACCGATCTGCGCGCCGCTGCCGACCGTGGCCCAGGTGTCGACCATCGTCCCGGCGCCGACGCGGGCGCCGATGTTGACATAGCCGGGCATGAGCACGACCCCCGGCTCGAGGAAGCTGCCGTAGCGGGCCGTTCCCGGGGGGACGACGCGCACCCCCCGCTCGGCGAGATCGCCCTTCACCGGGATCTTGTCGCGGAAGCGCAGCGGGCCGGCCGCCTCGGGCGTCGCCTCGCGCTGGCGGAAGTAGAGCAGGATGGCCATCTGCAGCCAGCCATGGACGACCCAAGCGCCGGAGACCTTCTCGGCGACCCTCGCCTCCCCGGCGTCGAGCAGGGCGACGGCCCGCTCGACGGCCGCCCGCGACGCCGAACTGCCGGCCAGCGCAGCGTCCGCCCAGGCGGCCTCGATGAGGCCCGGCAAGGTCCTGTCGTCGCTGCTCACGCTCCCCCTCCCGCGGCCGCCCGCCCCTCGGCCGGCCGCTTCGCCGGCGGCCGCAAACGGGGTTGCCGCCCCCGGCGAGGATTGCCTATAGTAGGGCTCAATCGATCGGCGGCGCGACCGATTAAGATCGATGAGCAGCTAGGCGTGTAGCTCAACTGGCAGAGCAACGGTCTCCAAAACCGTAGGCTGGGGGTTCGAGTCCCTCCACGCCTGAGCCGGCGGCGGCCCGCGTCCCCGACGCGGGCCGTCTTCGCCTCCCGCCGCCGAACGGGGGCCAGGAAAGCGTTGACAGCGGGCCCGCCGGACGGAAGGATCCGCTTGCGGCCGGAGCCGTCAAGGGGACCGGCGGCGGACAGGGGCGGTCATCGGGCATGCTTTCGCGCATCACGTTCCCGCAGACGACCGGCATGGTGCTGGCGGGGGGGCGCGTCGGAGAGCTCTCCGTGCTCACCCTGGAGCGCCCCAAGGCGGCGCTCCCCTTCGCCGGGCATTTCCGCATCGTCGACTTCGCCCTCTCCAACATGGCCCGGGCCGGCATCACCAATGTCGGCATCCTCTCCCAGTACCGCCCCTCGTCGCTGATCGACCACATCGGCGTGGGCGAGAGCTGGGACTTCGTCGGCCTCGAGCGCGGGGCCAAGATCCTGCCCCCCTATCACGCCGCCGAGGCCACCGACTGGTACCGGGGCAACGCCGACGCGGTGCTGCAGAACCTGAGCTACCTCGAGGGGCGCGACACGCAGATCGCCCTGATCGTCTCCGGCGACCACATCTACGCCATGGACTACCGCCGGCTGATCCTCGAGCACCTGGAGCGCGGCGCCGAGCTGACCATGGCCTTCAAGCGCATTCCCGAGCCCGACCGCCGCTACGGCTACGGCGTCCTCGACGCCTCCGGCCGCGTGGTCGAGTACGCGGAGAAGCCCGCCTCGCCCCCGGGGGACCTCGTCTCCCTGACCATCTACGTCTTCCAGATGGAGCCGCTCGCCGAGGTGCTCCTGGCCCTGCGCGAGCACGACTCGATCGAGTTCGGCCGCGACGTGATCCCGGCCATGCTGGCGCGGGGGCGCGTCTACGGCCACATCCACGACGGCTACTGGGCCTACACGCGCACCGTCGACAGCTACTACGACGCCCATCGCGACCTGCTCGACGGCAAGATCGACATCGACGCCTGGCAGGTGCGCACGAACAACGTCGACAACGGCCTGGTGCGCCAGGTGCCGCCGATCTTCCGCGCCTGGACCGAGGCCTCCGACTGCCTGATCAGCGAGGGCTGCATCGTCGAGGGCGCGGTGCGCGGCAGCGTGCTCGGCCCCGGCGTCAGGATCGGGCGGGGGGCGGTCGTCGAGGCCTCGATCCTCTTCGGCGACGCCGTCGTCGAGCCGGGCGCCCGGGTGCGCGCGGCCATCGTCGACAAGAGGGCCCTGATCGGGGCGCAGGCGGCGGTCGGCATCGACGCCCCCGCGGAGGGGGGCGCGCGCGGCGCGGTCGTGTCGGCCAAGGGCATCGCCCTGGTCGGCAAGGCGGCCCGCCTGCAGCCGGGAAGCCGTCTGCCGCGCGGGGGGATCGTCGCCCCGGGGGAGGAGCGATGAGAGACGCCGCCCGCTTCCCCGAGCAGCGGTTCGACATGCGCGGCGTGCTCGCGCTGATCCTGGCCGGAGGCGTCGGCAGCCGCCTCAACGTCCTGGTCAAGCGCCGCGCCAAGCCGGCCGTGCCCTTCGGCAGCGTCTACCGGATCATCGACTTCACGCTTAGCAACGCGATGAACAGCGGCATCGAGCGCGTCGGCATCCTCACCCAGTACCTGCCCTACAGCCTGACCCGGCACCTCGGCCGCGGCGAGAGCTGGGGCCTCGTCGGCCGCGCCCGCGAGGCGCGGATCCTGCCGCCGCACACGGGCAGCCGGGAGGCGGACTGGTACCGGGGCACGGCCGACGCGATCCACCGGAATCGGGACTACATCCAGCGCCATGCCCCCGAGATCACGCTGGTGCTCTCCGGCGATCACATCTACCGCATGGACTACGCCGCCATGATCGAGCACCACATCCGCGCGCGGGCGGGCGCCACGATCGCGGTGATGCGCGTGCCCCTCTCCCAGGCGCACCTCTTCGGCACCATCCTCGCCGACGGCGAGGACCGGATCACCGGATTCGAGGAGAAGCCCGCCCAGCCGACCAGCGATCTCGTCTCCCTCGGCGTCTATGCCTTCCAGACCGACCTGCTCCTGCGCGCGCTCGACGAGGTCTGCGGGCTGCAGGGGGGCAGCGACTTCGGGCGCGACCTCTTCCCCTTCCTCCTCGAGCGCGAGCGGCTGTCGGCCTATCGCTTCCATGGCTACTGGCAGGATGTCGGCACGATCAAGGCCTACTTCGACACGACGATGGAGCTGCTCGACCCCGACTCGGCCCTCGACCTGCCCCGCTGGAACGTGCGCACGAACCTGGGCGAGGACCGCCTGGGCGACCACCCTCCCGCCTACGTCGCCTCCGCCGCGCGGGTGCGCCGCTCGATCCTGGCCCGCGGGTGCCGCATCCACGGGACCGTGGAGGGCAGCGCGCTGTCGCCCGGCGTGATCGTCGAGACGGGAGCGGTCGTGCGCGACTCGATCCTGCTCCACGACGCCCGCGTGCGCGCCGGCGCGGTGGTCGAGGGCACGGTCGCCGACAAGCAGGTCGAGATCGGCCCCCTGGCCCGCGTCGGCGATCCGGCGCTGGGCGACGAGATCAGCCGCGCCTTCCCCACCCACCTCGACCAGGGGATGACGGTGATCGGCAAGGGCGCGCGGCTGCCGGCCCGCTGCCGGGTGGGCCGCAACGTGAGCATCGACCCCGGAGCGGACCTCGGACGCCTCGAGGTCGACACCGTGGCGGCGGGAGAGAGCGTGCGCTGGGAGGGCGAGACCGAGGAGCGGAGCTAGGATGACCCCGGCCGGCTGGTTCCATCTCGAACGCCTGCCGACCGCGGCGGCCACGCTCTTCTTCGGCGCCCTGATCGTCGTCTTCGTGCTCCTCGCCCGCCGGGGGCGGCCGCTCTACATCCGCCGCATCGCCGGGCTGGAGGCGGTCGACGAGGCCGTCGGGCGGGCGACCGAGATGGGCCGGCCGATCCTCTACTCGGCCGGCCTCGATCCCCTGGAGGAGGTCGCCACCGTGGCCAGCATCAACATCCTCGGCCAGGTGGCGCGCCGGGCGGGCGAATACGAGACGCGCCTGATCATGCCCAACCGGGACCCGATCGTCATGACCGTCGCCCAGGAAGTGGTCCGCGAGGCCTACGCGGCGGTCGGGCGGCCCGACCTCTACGACCCCCACGACATCTACTACACGACGCAGAGCCAGTTCGGCTACGCCGCGGCGGTCTGCGGCACGATGATGCGGGAGCGGCCCGCGACCAACTTCTTCATCGGGCACTTCTACGCCGAGAGCCTGGTGCTGGCCGAGACGGGCAACGCCACCGGAGCGATCCAGATCGCCGGCACCGACTCCGACTCGCAGCTGCCTTTCTTCATCTGCGCCTGCGACTACACGCTGATCGGCGAGGAGCTCTACGCCGGCAGCGTCTACCTCTCGCGCGAGCCGCTGCTCCTGGGCGCGCTCAAGGGCCAGGATCTCGCCAAGGCGATCCTCCTGGCCCTGCTGGCCGCGGGCACGCTGCTGGCCTTCCTGGGGGTCGACGTGCGGCCCTGGCTCGGCCGCTGAAGGATCTCCCCCGCCCCGGGGCGCCGGCGAGCCCGCCGCCGGGGGATTGAGGAAGGGACGATGAAACGCACGGGTCCGGTGCTCCTCGGCTTCGTCATCGGGATGCTCATGCTCGTCCAGCACTTCACGCCCGACCGCTGGATCGCCGAGCGCTACAACAACATCCTCGACTGGAAGCAGGTGGTCTTCGGACTGACGCTGATCCTCGGAGTGGTCAGCCTCTTCCTCTACCACTGGAGGCGCATCGCCCGGCGCGAGGAGGGCTGGCGCTACTCGCTGCTCACCGTGGGGGGCCTCGCCTTCATGATCGGGGCGGCGATCCTCTTCACGCCCTCGCGCGGCCCCTATCCCTGGATGTTCGAGCACGTCCAGGCGCCGATGCAGTCGACGCTCTTCGCCCTGCTCGCCTTCTACGTCGCCAGCGCCTCCTACCGCGCCTTCCGCGCCCGCAACCTGCACGCCGCGCTGCTGCTCTCCGCCGGCGTGATCGTCATGCTCGGGCGCGTGCCGCTGGGCGAGGCGATCGGCCTGAACCACATCTCCACCTGGATCCTCGACTACCCCAACCTGGCCGCCAAACGCGGGGTGATGATCGGCGTCGGCCTGGGCATGACGGCCACGGCGATCAAGATCATCCTCGGCATCGAGCGCACCTACCTGGGCAGGGGGGCCTGAGGCGTGCCCGCCCCGCTCGCCGCCGGAAGGCCGCCGCGCCGCGCCGGCCGGCTCGCCGCGCTGGGCCGCGTGGACCGGCGCTGGATCTTCCTCCTCGTCGGCGCCTCGGTCGCCCTGCCGCTGCTGCGCCCGCTCCACCTGCCGATCGGCACCTCGCGCGAGGCGCGCGCCTACCATGCCGAGGTGGAGCGCCTGCAGCCGGGCGACGAGATGATCTTCAGCTTCGACTACGAGCCGGACACGATGGCCGAGCTCGATCCGATGAGCCTGGCCACGCTGCGTCACGCCTTCTCCCGCGGGGTCCGGGTGATCGCCCTGACCAACTACGCCGGCGGCCCGGGCATCGCCCTGCGCATCCTGGGCCAGGCGGCGTCCGAGCATGAGCGGCAGTACGGCCGGGACTACGTCTTCCTCGGCTACAACCCCGACTACTCGGCGACCATGCTGCGCATGGGCGAGAGCATCCGCAGCACCTTCCCCACCGATCACTTCGGCACGCCGTCGGCGGAGCTGCCCCTGCTGCGGGAGGTCGATCGCTATGCCGACATCGAGCTGCTGGTCACGGTCACCGCGAGCGCGCTGGCCGAGTACTGGGTGATCTGGGCCGGGGGCCGCTTCGGCCAGCGCATCGTCGCCGGCAACACCGCCATCCAGGCGGTGCTGATCTATCCCTACTACCAGACCGGGCAGCTGGCCGGGTTCCTCGGCGGGCTGAAGGGCGCGGCCGAGTATGAGCGGCTGATCGGCCGGGACGGAGCCGGCGTGCGGGGCATGGATGCCCAGTCGGTCGCCCACCTGCTCATCGTCTGCTTCATCGTCCTGGGCAACATCGGCTACTTCGCCCAGAGGCGGTCGGCGCGCGCCGCCGGGGACGCGGCGCGGGACGGGGAGGCGTGATGGCCGAGGAGCTCGGCATCCTGGTCGGCGCGCTGCTGACGCTGGCGATCTTCTCGCTGCTCTACCGCGACAACCCCTTCTATCGCGCCGCCGAGCACCTGCTGGTCGGCGTTTCGGCCGGCTACTACGTCGTCCACTACTTCTACGCCGCCGTCATCCGCAAGTTCACCGTCCCGGTCTTCCAGCAGGGGGAGTGGTGGCTCCTGCCCGGCGGACTCCTCGGCCTGCTGATCTTCTTCCGCCTGCGCCCCCGCACGGCCTGGCTGAGCCGCTACGCCATCGCCTTCTACGTCGCCGCCTGGTCGGGCTACCTGATTCCCTCCGTCCTGCAGGAGCGCGTGCTGACGCAGATCGCCGGCACGATCCCCGACCCCGCGGCGGCCGCGCCCTGGGCGCTGGCCATGTCGCTTCTGGTCCTGGTCGGAGTGGCCTCGATCCTCGTCTACTTCTACTTCAGCGCCGCGCACACCGGAGCGCTCGGCAGGATCTCGCGGGTGGGGATCCTCTTCCTCATGGCCGGATTCGGAGCCTCCTTCGGCTACACCGTGATGGGGCGCGTCAGCCTGCTCATCGGGCGCTTCCAGTACCTCTTCGAGGACCTTCCCAGGGCGCTCGGGCGCCTCTGATATGGATTGACCCTTTCAACAGCTATTTCGCGTCAGGTCCAGGGGGGCTCCGGGTTCCGGGGCTCCCCTTTGTCGTGGCATGACTCCTGGAGACAGCGGGCCACCGGGACCTTCCTTCGACGGTCGATCCCTCTGATATTCGTGGGTTGGTTACCACCGGTCATCGTTCCGTCAGGGAGCTGCCTCGGTCTAGGGTCGTGCGTGCCGGAGTCGCCTCCAGTGCACATAGCGGAAGCGAGGGTTCTCCCCGAACCGTGGCCGCGATGACCCGCTGTCTCCAGGCGTCGCACCCGTGCTGGGCCTACTGGCCACCGCCGACGGTGGCGGGCTGCACCAACCGGGCCGTGGCCCAGAGGAAGCCGAGCAGTTCCCGCGCGATCGCCGTGACGACCTTGTTGTGATGCTTCCCGCGACCCGTCAGCTTTCGGTAACGCCCGCACAGCCGCACCTGCGCCTTCCACGCGATCTCCTGGACCGCCTCCGGTTGCCCTTCCAGGCGCTTGCGGATGACGGCGGTGCGCCGGGCGGGATGTCGGAAGCCCCAGGCCGCCTCGACCAGGCATCGGCGCACGTGGGCGTTGCCCGTCTTCGTGATCGATCCGCTGCGGCGCGTCTGGCCCGTGGCCATCAGCGAAGGCACGAGCCCGACGAACCCCATGACATCCCGGGCCTTCGTGAACCGGGTCAGGTCACCCAGTTCCGCAACGGTCGTCGAGGCCGTGATCAGCGACACGCCGCGGTGGGCGCTCAGCGCGTTCACCACCGGGGCCATCGACCACTGCGGCACCAGATCCCGGATCTGGCCGGCCAACCGGGCCACGCGCCCGCAGGCCTCCTCCAGCGCCTTGAGGTACTCCTCGAGGCAGATCTGCTGCGCCGGGTGGGGGAACGCCTGCTCCCGGATCCACCGCAGGTGCGCGGCCGTCCAGTGGGATCGGCCGGGATAACGCCGGCCGTGGCGCAGCAGGAACGAGCCGAGCCGCTGCCGGGCCCGGGTCTCGGCGTACTTCGCGTCTTCCCGCGACCGCGTCAGGTCCCGCATGGCTTCACTCTCCCGGTCCGGGACCCAGACCGCGGTCAGTTCCCCGGCCCGATGGAGGCGGGCCAGGGTGGCCGCATCCCGCCGGTCGTTCTTGATCCGGTCCCCAGGACGGCGCGGCATCTTCGACGGAGCCACCACGAGGCACTCCGCACCCAGGGACTTCAGGTGCCGGTACGTCTCGTAGCCGCAGGGACCGGCCTCCACGGCGAAGTGCAGGTCCCGCGGACGCCCCAGCTTTCGAACGAGCTTCGTGAGGGCTTCCGGGGTGTTGGCGATGGTCCCCTGGTCACGGACCTCGCCGTTGCGCCCGGGCTCGGCCACCGCCACCGCGATGGAGTCCTTGGCTTCATCCAGACCGATAAACAGAGTAGACTTCCTCATGACCGACCCTCCGTATGTGGCTCTGCGCCACGGTTGGTGGACACCCTCCGCAGCGTAACCCACGGCTTGCGGATGGGTCGGTCAATCCATGATGTCTAGGGCCCAGACGCGGGCCGATTCAGGAATGGCCCACAAATGCCGATGCTTCCTGGACGGGGACCGGCGGGTCCCCCGCCGGGGCGGATCGCCCCGGGAACGGCCGCGCCCCGCCGTCGAGGGGCCGCGCGGCGGCGAGGGAGGTCGCCCGCATGTCGAGATGCCCCGCCCCGTCCGGGCGTTCCCTGCGCTCGGCCGGACTGGCCGCCCTGCTCTGCCTGACGGCTCGGGCGGCGCCCGCCGTCACCGGGCAGGATCTGCTCGACATCAGCCTCGAGGGGCTGATGGCCGTGGAGATCCTGGAGAGCGCGGCGCGCTATCCGACGACGATCGAGGACGCCCCGGCGGTCCTCGACGTCCTCACCGCCGAGGAGATCGCCGAGATCCACCCGCTCACGCTGGCCGATCTGCTCGCCCAGTTCCCCGGTCTGATGGTGGAGAACGATCGGGTCATGACGCGCCTCGGCGTGCGCATGGGTCCGCTGGCCGGCGACGACAACACGCGCGTGCTGCTGCTCGTCGACGGCCAGCCGGCCGGCAACGCCTACACGGGCACGGCGCCCCTGGATGGCCTGGCGGCGATCGCCCCGGGCCAGCTCGAGCGCATCGAGGTCACGCGCGGGCCCGGGTCGGCCGTCCTGGGCAGCAATGCGCTGGCGGCGACGATCAACCTGGTCACCCGGCCCGGCACGACGCCGGCCGGGGGCTGGGGGCGCCTGTCGGCCGACCCCGGGAACCGCGCGGCCGGCGCGGAGGCCTCCTGGGGATGGCGCGGGGAGGACTCCGCGCTGGCGATCCATGCCCAGCGCCGCGTCTCCCGAGGCGGGGCGAGCAAGTTCGACAACGGCGCCCCCTACACCGGAGTGCCCGACGCGAGCGAGCAGGCCGGCGCGCGGATCGCCTGGCGCCGGGGCGCGCTGCGCCTGAGCGCTGCGCACGCCCGGATAGAGCAGCGGATCCCGCACGAGTGGTTCCTTTCACTGCCGGCTAACCGGGAGAATCGCCTGACCAGGCGCCAGTCGGGCCTGCAGGCTTCCTGGTCGACGCGCCCCCGGGCCGGGCACGAGCTGACGCTGCGCGCCTCGGCGCACGCCTTCCAGGGCTACTGGTGGTACGTCTACGAGCCGTTCGACCCGGAGCTCCAGCCCTGGGACCTCTGGCGCGACGACGGACGCGAGCGGGGCTTGGGCGTCGCCGCCGACTACATCCTCGTGCGGGCGCCGCGCCTGCGCGGCGCATTCGGGATCGAGTCGCGCTGGATCGAGGCCGAGCAGCACGCCGGCTACCGCACGCCGGACGACGAGGCCTGGGCCTACGGCGGCGACCGCATCCCCGAGGCGTCGCAAGTGCATCGCTTCTCGATCGTCAACGCCTATGCCACGGGCCAGGCCGTGGTCCTGCCGCGGGTGCAGGCCTTCCTGGGACTCAACTGGAATCGCACCTACGGGGACGAGCGCCTGACTCCGAAGACGGGCGGCATCTTCGAGCCGGGGCGCGGGTGGACGCTCAAGGCGATGGTCGGCGAGGGCTTCCGCTCGCCGACCATCTACCAGCGCTTCTACACCGACGCCGAGGTCTACATCGACAACCCCGCCCTCTCGCCCGAGACGGTGCGCACGGGCGAGATCTCGCTCCTGCGCCGGCTGGGGCGCGAGTCGGGAGACTCCCGGGGAGGGCCGCCGCGGCTGTCGCTGACCGCCCACCTGAGCCGCTACGAGGCGCTCATCCAGTCCGCCGACGCCCTGCGGGAGGAGACGCCGCACGCCGGCGACCCCCAGTACGCCGACACGCTCAGCCAGTATGTGAATCGCGGCGGCATTCGCGCCTACGGCATCGAGGCGGCGCTGCGCGGAGCGCGCCTCGCCGGCTGGCGCCTGGCCGCCCGGCTGAGCTGGCAGCGCGCCGAGGACGAGCGGGGCGAGCGGCTCCCGAACACGCCCGCGATCCTCGCCGGCCTGCGCGCGGCGAGACGGCTGGGCGCCTGGCAGGCCTCGTTCGAGGGCCGCCTCATGGGCGCGCGCGACACTCACGCCGGCGACCCGGCCGCCGCCCACGCCACGGCGCACGCGACGCTCGGCTGGGAGGCCTCGCGCGCCGGCACCTGGGTGCGCCTGCGGATCGACAACCTCTTCGACACGCCCGGGCGCACGGTCGTCGCCTGGCCCGACTTCCATCCGGTCGCCAGCGTGCCGATCGACGGGCGGCGCGCGACCTTCAGCGTGGAGACGCGCCTCTAGGGGGCGGGACGATGTCGCCGGAAGCGCAGCCGAAGCGGAAACGGAGCCCGGAGCCTGGCCCGAGACGAGGATGCCGAATGCGTCTGCGTGACCACATCCGCCGCCGCTCCCTTCGCGAGACGCTGCTCGGCTTCACGATGCTCACCTCGGCGCTCGTCATCCTCTCGCTCGGCCTCTTCTTCAGCCGCTGCGAGAGCACGATGCTGCGCCAGCGGGGCCTGGACCTCGCCCAGCGCGCCGCGACGCTCGTCGGCTTCAGCGCCGCGCCGGCGATCATCTTCGACGACGCCGACGCCGCCCAGGAGGCGCTGCTCTCGCTGCGCACGCTGCCCGACATCCGCTACGCCTGGCTCTTCAACGCCCGGGGGACGCCCCTGGCCAGCTTCTTCCAGGGCGGCGCCGGGCCGGCGAGCGGCGCGGCGAGGATCCGGCTGGCCGGCCCGGACGGGGCGGCGGAGGACGCCGGCGGGCCGGAGGAGCTCGCGGCGGGATTCCCGAGCGTCGACGCGGACGGACTCCCGGGCGGCGGGCCCGTGGCGACGGGCGAGGACGCCGAGGCCCTGGCCCGGCTCGCGCTCGTGCGCACGCCG
>Ga0194113_10008192_pt1 | contig 12898 bp, 14 predicted proteins | sample TA2MahC200mmetaG_FD_146193 | JGI IMG/M metagenome (GOLD analysis project Ga0194113, IMG submission 146193) | Freshwater microbial communities from Lake Tanganyika, Tanzania - TA2015017 Mahale Deep Cast 200m | ecosystem: Environmental > Aquatic > Freshwater > Lake | place: Tanzania: Lake...
CGTTGCCAAACAGCGGACCTGAAAGGATTACAACAATGAAAAGAACCACGGCACTGGCGGCGATCGCGATCCTTGTTCTTTCCGGCGCGGCCTACGGCGCGGGAGCCGACATCAGCTTCAGGCTCGCGGCCGGCGCGACGTGGGCCCGGTATTTCCAATCGCGGGGGGAAGCCGGCATTCCGGGATTCTACTTCCTACCTGACGATCGGGTCGGGCCGGCGGCCGGAATGGGCTACGAGATCGCCTTCCCTTTTTCCAGGTCCCTGACATTGCTGGGCTCCGTCGATTATATCCAGAAAGGGTCTCGCGTGGAACCCCTTTTTCATACTATGAACCTCTATTCCAATGTAGGGTTCACCTACTCAGCCTTCAAGCTCGAAGCGCTCAGCCTCACCCAGCTTATCAAGATCAAGCCCTTCCAGGATCTCTTCCCCTACGCTCTGGCCGGATTCGAGTTGTCGCACGTCCTGAGCCACACCTATGTCACGCCTCCCTCCGATGTGATCGGATTCATGTCTCCCTCCAATCTGAAGACCTCCGTGACGGACGACACCCGGAAGACCGACTTCGGGCTGGTGGCAGGAGCGGGGGGCGAGCTCGGCACGGGCCGCTGGGCCTCATTCATCGAAGCCCGCTACCATCTAGGCTTGGCCAATTTAAGCAAGGGAACAGGGATATTTTTTAATTATCCGACCATCAAAACGCGGGCTTTCACCCTGCTCGTGGGGATCCGATACAAGCTGGGCAATAAAGCCTCCTAAAGCGCCCGGGCCGAACCTGCCGGCTTGTCCATTTTTTGGTACGTTAACCTCAGAACTTCAACATATTGAAGGAGTATCCGGCTTGATGGACGGGATGCGCCGGCAGAGCCGTGCTCAACCCTGAAGGGGGCTTGGCATGATTGTTGCATATTCCAAATTTGGTCCGTTGCCAAACAGCGGACCTGAAAGGATTACAACAATGAAAAGAACCACGGCACTGGCGGCGATCGCGATCCTTGTTCTTTCCTGCGCGGTCTTCGGCGACAGTCCGGGCATCAGCCTCAGGCTCTCGGGAGGAGGAGCCTGGGGCCGGTATTCCCATCCTCCGCTGATTAGCGTTCCGGACAGGTCCGATTTGAGAATCGAGATCTCCTACGGCGATCGAATCGGCTTGGCGGGAGGTGCGGGCTGCGAGATCGCCCTTCCCTTCTCAGAGCGCCTGTCTTCGGTGACCTCGGTCGAGTACATCCGGAAAGGCGCTCAAGTGGTCATATATGAACCCGCGGTTTCAATTTACGGGGATTATTGGGCAAGGTATTCTCTCCGGAGCTACGAGCTGGAAACGCTCAGCCTCATTCAGCTCCTCAAGGTCAAACCGCTCCTGAGCAACTTCTCCTACGCCCTGGCCGGGTTCGAGCTGGCTCGCGTCCTGAGCCACGAATCCACTGCAACTCCAGGGGTTGGGAGGAGCCTTCTAACTGAAGGCACGCGAAAGATCGACTTCGGGCTGGTGGCCGGAGCGGGAGGAGAGCTCAATGCCGGCCGGTGGGCTTCCTTCCTCGAGGTCCGATATCACCTGGGATTAGCCGAGCTCAGCAAGGCGGATGGACCGCTCTGGAATTACCCGACACTGAAAACAAGAACCGTTTCGATCATCGTCGGCCTTCGCTACCGGCTGGGAAAGGCGGCGTCTTGAGCCGCCCTTCGCATCGGACGGCCCCGTATCAAGTCGAAAGCACTTTTGGGATGAGGGATATTTTCATTCATCTTCCCGATAGCTACGGACGATCGGAGATAGAGTATCCCGTCCTTTGATCTTGATAGGTGGCGCTTCGACTGAAAAAGACCTCCTCGCTCAGAAACGATAGGGACCGCGGATACTCCCTTCTCTCTTAGAAGCCGGGATGATCCGCTGGTGAACATGAAAAGCCCGGAAAATGGCCATTGGAAGCCGCCCGAAGCGAGGGATACGCTCCCCGCAACGGAGGGAGCGAAGAGAGCCGCTACCTCCGGCCTGGATACGGAACGCCTTATCGAGATCCTGACGGACCAGGTTTGCGACCAGATCACCGAATCGCTGGAAGCCGTCGGCCGGGCCATCGAGCGACGCATCATTCTGCGCGTCCTGGGCAAAACCGGGGGGAATCAAACCGAAGCGGCGAAATTGCTGGGACTAAGACGAACAACCCTTAGCTACAGAATGAAATGCCTGGGCATTTCTTCGAAACGCGCTCGGAGATGGGCTATGGATTAGGCTTTCAAGGTAAATCCCCTCGCTGAACTTTTCTAGCGTTTAAGGGCAGAATGTATCAGGAAAGCGACAGAGATCCTGTCGGAGGGTCAGAAGGATTACTATCAGGATCGGCAAGCGGCCGAAAGAATTAAAATGGTCTACGCAACCGCCTTTCAGCCGGTTAGGCGCTGTCTGAGAGCTAGGGTCGCATACGCGCTCGATCATGTCCGCCCCGGCGACCTCGCTCTGGACTTGGGCTGCGGATACGGGCACACGATCTAGCCGATCGTCAGTAAATCCGGGTTCGTCGTCGGGATCGATAGGGCTGCATCCAGCTTGGCTCCCGACCGGAGCTATCTCAGGAGCGTCAAGAATTTCCTTCTTATGGAGATGGACGCCGCGGGCTTGGCCTTCCTGGACAACAGCTTCGAGGCGGTGATCTGCATTCAGAATAGGATCTTCGCTTTCCACCTGGATCCGGCCCGGCTCTTCGAATAGAGCATCCGCGCGGCCAAGAGTGGCGGGATGGTGCTCTTTTCGACCTATTAGAAAAAATTCTGGCCCTACCGGTTGAAGTGGTTCCGGAAGCAGGCCTCGGAGAGGTTCTTGGGCGCGAACGGCAAGGCAAAAACGGGGGACGGGATCATCGTCTGCCGGGGCGGCTTCCGGGCCACAACCTTCTACGCCGCTCGATTCCGAAGCTTGGCTGCGGCCTTTCCGGTTTCGATCGAGATTGTCGGCATCGAAGAGTCGAGCTTGTTTTGTGTCATGAAAAAGTGAAGGATCAAGAGCTCTTGAGCTTCTCGATCCGCGAGCTTGTCTCCCCTGAGGATGGATCGTAAAACTCGCAAATAGACCCGCCCGAGGCGATTGGAGTATAGTATCGCCATGGACACGCTGCTCATCGCCGGATTGCTTATCGCCTGGCTCTTCGCGGCCTACAGGATCTACGGCGCCTACGTCGAGAAGAAGATCATGCAGGCCGACCCCTCGCGGGCCACGCCGGCCTGCGAGATGTGCGACAACGTCGATTACTCCCCGGCCAAGAAGCTGCTCCTTTTCGGGCATCACTTCTCGTCCATCGCCGGCGCCGGGCCCATCCTCGGGCCCCTGCTCGCGGTGCTCTATTTCGGGTGGCTGGGGGCCATCCTGTGGGTCGCCTTCGGCAGCGTCTTCCTGGGCGCGGTCCACGACTACACGGCGCTGATGACCTCGGTCCGCAACGGCGGCCGCTCGCTGGCCGACATCTCGGGCCGGACCCTGGGCGGCCGGACCAAGGTCGTCTTCTCCATCTTCCTGTGGTTCGCCCTGACCCTGGTCATCGCCGTGTTCGCCGTGGTCGCCTCGCAGACGCTCGTCTCGCAGCCGGAGATCGTCGTCCCGACCTTCGGGTTGATCCTCGTGGCCATGGCCTTCGGCTGGGCGGTTTACCGCAAGGGCATGAGCGTCGTCGTGGGCACGGTCCTGGCGCTCGGCGTGCTGGCCCTGCTCATCTGGATCGGGGAGCTCCTGCCGGTCGCGCTGCCGGCCTCGGTCCTCGGGCTGCCTCCGGCCACGGTCTGGTTCTTCGCCCTGCTCGTCTACAGCTTCTTCGCCTCGTCGCTCCCGGTCTGGTTCCTGCTCCAGCCGCGCGACTACATCAGCACCTGGATCCTGTTCATCGGGCTGGGGTCGGGATACTTGGGGCTCATCGTGGCCCGGCCCGAGATCAACGCCCCGGCCTTCACCGGGTTCTCGAGTCCCGGAGGGCCGCTGTGGCCGATGCTGTTCGTCATCGTCGCCTGCGGGGCCATCTCCGGTTTCCATTCGGTCGTGGCCGGCGGGACGACCGCCAAACAGCTCCCCGACGAGCGCAGCGGCAAGCTCATCGCCTTCGGCGGCATGCTGACCGAGGCCGCCCTGGCCGGGCTGGTCGTGCTGATCGCCGCCGCGGCCCTCATCTGGGACCCGAGCAAGGTCCCGTCGCAGTTCGGCTTCCAGTACCTGATGACCAGCGGCGATCCCATCCGGGCCTTCGCCACGGGATACGGAAAGCTCCTCCAGTCGCTGCCCGGGCTGAGCCTCAACATCGGCCTCTTTTTCGGGATGCTCATGCTCAACGCCTTCGTCCTGACGACCCTCGACACGGCGGCGCGCCTGGGGCGCTTCATCCTGTCGGAGCTTCTGGGCAAGAAAATCGCCGTGTTCAATAACCGCTGGGCGGCCTCGTTCTTCATGCTCATCCTCGCGGCGGTGCTCGGGGCCAGCGAAGGCTACAAGGCCATCTGGCCGGTGTTCGGGGCCTCGAACCAACTGGTGGCCGCCCTGGCCTTGATCGTCGTCACGTCCTACCTCGTGGCCATGAAGCGGCCCCGCAAGGCGACCCTCTACCCGGCCCTGTTCATGCTGGTGACGACGGTGGCCGCGCTCATCTACCAGGGCGTCGGCTATCTGAAAGCGGGAAGCTATATGCTGGGGGGCATCAGCCTGGTGCTGGTGGCCCTGGCCACGCTCATCGTCTCGGACGCCCGCAAGGCTTTGACGGCCAAGGGCTGAAGCATAGTCCTTCGTCACCATGGAGATGTCGATCCGATAGAAGGGGAGGGAGGGCGCGATAGACAGACGTGACTTCGTCAAGACCGTGGGCGCGGCCTCGCTGGCCGTGCCTCTGGCGCTCTGCGGAAGGGAAGGCGCCCGGAAGCGGCCGAACATCCTGTTCATCATGGCCGACGACCACGCTTCTCAGGCCGTCGGTTGCTACGGGAGCCGCGTCAACCGGACCCCGCACATCGACCGCATCGCGGCCGAGGGCGTGCGCTTCGACAACTGCTTCTGCACCAACGGCATCTGCGCCCCGAGCCGGGCCGTCATCCTGACCGGCAAGCACAGCCACCTCAACGGCGTGCGGGACAACGCCGTGGCTTTCGACGGCGCCCAAACGACCTTCCCCAAGCTCCTGCGGGCGGCCGGATACCGGACGGCGCTCATCGGCAAGTGGCACCTCGGGAGCGACCCGACCGGGTTCGACCATTGGAACATCCTGCCCGGGCAGGGCGAGTACTACAATCCGGAGATGATCGACCCGAGCGGGCGCCGGCGGCACGAGGGCTACGTGACGGATCTGCTCACGGACTGGGCCATCGACTATCTGCGGGAGGGGCGCGATCCGGAGAGGCCTTTCCTGCTGATGCTCCACCACAAAGCCCCCCACCGGAACTGGCAGCCGGCCGAGCGCCATCTCGGGCTCTATGACGCGACGAATTTCTGGGAGCCGCCGACCCTGTTCGACGACTACGCGACGCGGTCGCGGGCCGCCGCAGAACAGGAGATGACCATCGCCGGGCACATGATCCTCGATTACGATCTCAAGATGGGGGCCGCGCCGGAGCGGCTGAACGAGGCCCAGCGCACGGCATGGGAGGCGGCTTACCGGCTCAAGCGCGAGGCCTTCGCCCGGGAGAGCCCGCAGGGCGAGGCCCTGGTCCGCTGGAAGTACAAGCGGTATCTCGAAGATTACCTCGGCTGCGTCGCCTCGGTCGACGAAGGCGTCGGCCGCGTCCTGGACTATCTCGACGGGTCGGGCCTCTCGGAGAACACCCTGGTCGTTTACACCTCGGACCAGGGTTTCTTCCTCGGCGAGCACGGCTGGTTCGACAAGCGATTCATGTACGAGGAGGCCCTGCGCATGCCGTTCGTCGCCCGCTGGCCGGACCGCATCGAGCCGGGCTCGGTCTGCGCGGAGATGGTCCAGAACCTCGATTTCGCGCCGACCTTCCTCGACCTGGCCGGCGTCGAGCGGCCGGACGATATGCAGGGGCGGTCGTTCGGGCCGCTGCTGCGGGGGCGGACGCCGCGCGACTGGCCCGGGTCCATCTACTATCACTACTACGAGTACCCGGCCGTCCACATGGCCAAGCGGCATTTCGGGGTGCGGACCAAGCGCCACAAGCTCATCCGCTTCTACCACGACATCGATGCCTGGGAGCTCTACGACCTCGAGAGAGACCCGCTTGAGGTCAACAACGTCTGCGGCGACCCGGCCTATGCAGGGGTTGTCGCGGAGCTCAAGGGCGAGCTGGCCCGCCTCCAGGCGCTCTACGGCGACTCGGAGGAGCTGGCCCGGGAGATGTTGGCCCGCGACCTCGCGAAGTAAGCCCAAGACGCCGCGTTACGGCTCATCGCTTCGATGCCCATCGCGACTGAATCATAAGGTGCGAGCCCCCCGACAATGAAAAGGGCGCCGGGCCCCCGGCCGGCATGCTGGCCAGGGACCATCGGCGCCTCGGGATGTTTGGCCGCCGCGTCAGGCCAGAACGCGGAAGTTCGTTACTTCGACGGTGACCGAAGGGTGAGCGCCCTGAGCCGTGACGACTCCGGTCGACATGAAGGCGCTGGCGATCAGATTGACCCCCGCGAGGGTCATGAACGCGGCCAGTACGACGATGGCGAGTTTCGCTCGGATCTTCATTTTATTCTCCTGTGCTCTTTGATCTCATGTTTCTGTCCTGTCATCTGTATAGACGAAAGAAAGCCGCGGAAGGTTTCACGCCGGCCTTAGCCCTCGGCCGCGTCAATTCCCGCCGGGGGAAGCCCGGGCTTATAGCCTGCTCCGGAGAAGTCCGGCCCAATCCAATTCTCAAGTTGAGAAAATATCGGCGGTGCGAGCGTTGTTCTTATGGTGAAGTTAAAGGCGACCGGGCCTCTGGACCGGACCAGAGCAGGCTCTTGACATTGCCTAAAGGAGAAACCATAATGAAACCAGAAAGAAACCAATTGGATGAGGTCATGGCCACGAACTTTACTCTGAAGAACATCCCCGAGGATCTTTATCGGAAGGTCAAGGAAAGCGCGGACAGGAACCAGCGGAGCGTCAACGGCGAGATCATCTCCATTCTGGCCGCGGCGACAAATCCCCGGCGGGTCCCCGTCGATGCGATCCTTGCCAGGGCGCGGGCCCTGCGGGGGAGGACGCGGGGCCTGTTGACCGGCGAGCTCCTCGACCGGGCCAAGAGGGAAGGCCGGCCGTGATCGTCGTCGATACGAACATCATCGCTCATCTTTTCATCGCGGGCGAGCACAGCGAGGAGGCCGAGAAAGTCCTGGCGAAGGATCCGCAGTGGTCCGCGCCCCTTCTCTGGCGCAGCGAGATGCGAAGCGTCCTTGTCAAATGCGTCCGTCGCGGGCTGCTCGGGATACGCGACGCGTTCCTGATCATGGCCGAGGCGGAATCGCTGATGTCCGGCGGCGAATACGCCGTGGTTTCGGCCGAAGTGCTGGAGCTGGCGGCTTCGACGACGTGCTCGGCCTACGACGCCGAGTTCATCGTCCTGGCCCGGGAGGCGGGAGTGCCCCTGCTCACGGTCGACAAAGCCCTTTTGGCGGCCTTCCCCGAAACGGCGGTTGCCCCAAGCCGCTTTCTGGCCTCCCGGAAGACCTGAGGCTCGGCAGATCCAGGAGCTTGACACAAGAGCGGATCTGCGCCAATATTTAGGTTAGAAAATAGGATAATTAGAATATCCAACCCTATTGAAGGATATTGGGAGGATTTTTTTGGAAGAACTTATAAAAGTGAGACAAAAAGGCCAGCTCACGCTTCCTTTATCCATGAGGAAAAAACTCGGGATCACCGAAGGGAGCATCGTCATGTCCAAGGTCGTCGATGACACCATCGTGCTCATCCCCCAGGAAACGGTCGACCGGGACCAGGCCTGGTTCTGGAAGGACAGGTGGCAAAGGCTCGAGGCCGAGGCCGGCCGCGATATTACCGAGGGCCGAACCAAGACATTCGAGACCGTCGAGGACCTTTTCCATGAGATCGATGGGACCGCTCAGGCTGACCCTGACCGAACGGTTCAGAAAAAGCGCTCTTGAGCTCGACCCGGACGTCCGGGAGAAGCTGAAGAAACAGCTCGGCCTCCTGGCCTCCGATCCCCGTCATCCGTCCCTGAGGATCAAGAAGATCAAGGGCACGGGATCGATCTTCGAAGCCCGGGTCGACCGGGATGTCCGCTTCACCTTTGAATACGGCGGAAAGCACGAGATCGTACTGAGGGTCGTCGGGCCGCACGACCCGACGCTGAAGAAGCCTTGACGGGGGGGGCAGGGCGATACGGGTAGCGGGGTGCACGGCCCGCGCCGGGCCGCGCGATCAGGGACCCTTGACTTTATTTAAAAGACCGGCGGTTGCTGTGCCCAGCTTCTCGAACGCGGCGGCGACGTAGCCGTCGAGGCTCTTGAGGGCCGCCTTCTTGTCCTTGGCGTAGAGGGCGGCGAAATCCTCCTCGAACTTCGGGCGGCCCTCGATGAATTCTTTTTCGAGCGGAAAGAGCTCTTTTCGGAGCGTCTCGAGCATCGGGCCATAGTCCGCCTCGGCGGCCTGCTCGAGGGCCAGGACCTTGGTGTGGAGGAGCTTGTCCTTGGCGGCCTTGAAAGGCGCGTCGTCGAAGTGCTGTTTATAGAAAAGCTCATAGTCGTGCGCTTCCTGGCCGAGGCCGGCCCCGGGAGGCAGGTTTTCCACGCCGTAGTAGAGGGGCAGGAAGGCGGTCGTGTCGGGCTTGCCCAGGGTCAGCCAAACGCGGACCGAGAGAGGCTCCGGCCGCTTGGCGTCGAGCGAGACGACGAAAGCGTTGATGGTCGAGGCCGTACAGATCGTCCGGAACTTGGTCCGGTTGGGCGAGCCGGTCTTGTAGCCGTCGGTGGCGTCGTAAGGGGTGCCCTCGTAGTGATCGCGGAGGACGGCCATCAGATCCTCGGCCGTGACCTTCTTCGCCGGCTTGACCGAGAACGGATAGTCGCCGCCGAGCTCCCATTCGCGTCCCGTGAGCAGCGTCAGCCCGCGCCAGTGACGCAGGGTGTTGCCGTCGGCGGCCGGCTCGCGGCGCGAGGGCCGCTCGAAGGCCTTCTTGAAGTCGAACGGGCCGTCCTCCTCCGCGTCGTACCAGCCGTTCTTCGCGGCGTATTCGACGAGGCCGGGGCTGCCCATGAAATGGCCGGTGTCGTCCGGATCGAAGCGGCGGATGGTGAAGTGGTTGGGGATGACGGCCACCTCGTCGTCGGGGACGCGCTGGGCGGCCCAGCGGCGGCCGCGGAGGGCGGCCAGCATCCAGGCCTCGTTCTTGTCGGCGATGGAGTAGGTCCGTCCGGAGGCCCGGTAGCCGAACTTCTCGATGAGAGTCCCGGCGATCCGGACGGCGTCGCGGGCCGAGGTCGCCTTTTCGGCCACGAGGCGCCTGAGCATGTAGCCGATGCCGCCGTCGGTGAAGTCCTCTTCCGTGACGCGGGACGGGCAGCTGTCGGACGTGATGAGAACACCGTGTTCGTTGATGAAGCTGTCGGCGTACTCCTGGGTCGTGGCCTCGATCCACAGGAAGCCGGCCGTCCGGCCGTCGGTCTCGAGTAAGGCGCCCTTGCCCAAAGCGACCTTCTTCGGGGCGCCGTAGTCGCGGGGCTTGATCTTGCGGAGGTTGACGAGGATGTCGCCCCGGTCGTCCTCGTTGTGGGCGACGAGGACCGAGCCGTCGGCGCTGGCATCCTTTCCAACGAGCACCGTGAAGCACTCGCCGTCCAAAGCCCCGCCCGGAGGCGCGCAGGCGGCGGGCGGCGCGGGCCGCGCAAAAGAGGACGGTCCCGCGTCGGGGAGCGAAGAGAGGGCGAACAGGGCGGCCAGAACGAATAGGAACGAAACGGCGGCAATGCCGGGTTTTCTTGCGCTTCTCATGGGCTATCTCCTAGCCCAGAACGGCCTTTTCGAGCTCGGCGGCGTCGAGCTGCTTGCGGCCCTTGATCGTTCGCTTGCCGTTGGTGAACGTCGTCCGGATGCATTCCCGGTGGGCGGTGCAGTCGCCGGCGTCGTCGGGGGCGTAGCCGTTGCACGTTCGGAGGACGTCCGGGGAGATCTCGTCGATGAGGACGATCTTGCCGTCGCCGTGCTTCAGACGGCCCAGCTCGAACTTGCCGTCGACGATGTGCAGGCCCCGGGCGGCGAAGTCGCGGCAGACGACCTCGGCGATGTCCTTGACGAGCTTGTCGACGTATGCGATCTCTTCCCGGGTCATGACACCCGCGGCTTCGAGGGCCTCATAAGTGATGAGGATGTCCGTGTCGCCCTTGGTCCAGGCTTCGACGACGCGATGGAGGTTCTTGCCCGGCCGGACGAACGGGTACCTTCTCCAGAAGCTGCCCATGGCGTTGTTGCGCCAGGTCCATTCGAGGTTCTGCAGGGGGGCGGAGCCTTCGAATTCGGCCCCCCCCGCGGGCAGGCCGAGGGGGTCGGCGGGCTCGACGATCATGACCGTCTCGCCGGCCGTGGCGATGTAGTGCGTGGGGATGCCGCTTTTCTTGAGCAGCTCGAAGAAATAGGCGGCGAACCTGAAGGCGATGGCGCCCTTGCCCGGGATGTCGCCGACGACGGTGTCGTAGCCCGGGTCGAACACCGGCATTCCCTTGTCGTCGACGTAGCCCGTTGCCCGGTCGGTGAACACGAAAGCGTACTTGTCCGCGTACGACCCCTCGGGAATGCGGTAGACGTCCTTCGACTTGCCCGAGTAGACCAGGTTCTCTTTCCTGATGATGCGCGCGAGATCCATCGTTTCTTGACCTTTCTCCTGGGAATTCCCCGCTAATGTACAATGGCGCCCGTACATTTTCAAGGCCCGGCGGGCCCGTCCCGGATCTTATAGCGGCCGGAGGGGGCAGGATCCTGCCGATCTCCGCGAAATGTTCGTCCAGGGTGAGGACGGCTCAGCGGTTCATTTCGCCCCGGGAATGACCGGGAACCCGATCTTCCGCGCCAGCTCCTCGAAGCGCGGGTCGCCTTTTTCCGAGCGATGATCGGCCCCAGTTGACGTGTCCGCCGGATAAGTCTATCATCTATGCGGAATTAGGCATGGATCCCCTGTGATGGAGACGGAATGAGTCTACGGTCCGCGGTCGAAGAGAAACTGGCCGGCCTCAAGGAGCAGTACGCTTCGAAATACCCGATGCCCGAGCTCCGCATCGGCGGCAAGACCTCCGCGCTCGCCATCGTCCAGGGCGGGATGGGCATCGGCATCTCGCTTTCGAAGCTGGCCGCGGCGGTCGCCCGCGAAGGCGGGATCGGGGTCGTCGCCGCCAACGGCATCGGCATGCTCGAGGACGACTACTACGACGACCCCGTCGGCGCGAACGTCCGGGCCCTGCGCCGCGAGCTGCGCGAAGCCCGCCGTAACAGCCGCGGGCTCATCGGGGTCAACATCATGGTCGCCGGCGATTGCTTTCACCAGCTGCTCGATGCCGCGGTCGAGGAAAAAGCCGATATTCTCTTCTTAGGGGCCGGCCTGCCGATCAAAGGCATCCCGGTCCGGGCCATCCGGGAATCGGGCGTCCTGGTCGTGCCGATCGTCAGCTCGGGCCGGGCGGCCCGGCTCATTTTCAAGTCGTGGGAGAAGCACTACGGCGACATCCCCGACGGCGTCGTCGTCGAGGGGCCCAGGGCGGGGGGGCATCTCGGGTTCAAGCCGGAGCAGATCGACGACCCGGGCTACGAGCTCGAGCGGCTCGTCCCCGAAGCGGTCCAGGCGCTCGAGGAATTCGAGGCGCGCTGGAACCGCCCGCTCCCGGTGATCGCCGCGGGCGGCATCTTCACCGGCGCGGACATTTACCGGTTCTTGAGGCTCGGGGCCAGGGGCGTGCAGCTCGCCACCCGTTTCGTGGCCACCGACGAGTGCGACGCCGACGTTCGCTTCAAGCAGGCCTACCTGGACTGCCGGGAAGAGGACATCGTCATCATCCAGAGCCCCGTCGGCCTGCCGGGCCGCGCCATTCGCGGCCCGTTCCTGGAGGCCATCGACCGCGGGGTCGCGCCGGCGTTCCGCTGCCCCTCGCACTGTCTCGAAAGCTGCGGGGCCAAGAAGGCCCGCTACTGCATCTCCGAGGCGCTCGATTACGCCCGGAAAGGCGACCTCGTCAACGGGTTCGCCTTCTGCGGGGCCAACGCCCATCGGGTCGAGGCCATCGTGCCGGTGAGACAACTCGTCGCCGGGCTCAAGCAGGGCTTTGCCCTGGCCGCCTTCGTCAGCGCGATGAAGACCGAGGTCGAAAAGAGGGCGGAAACTCTGGCCGCTCTCAGGGACGAATACAAGACGACGCTGGCCGACGCGCGCGGCAGGGTCCAGGCCGGCCTGCGCCGTTTCGCGGAAGAGCACGAGGCCAAATACCGGGACGAAAGAGCCCGGATGAATGAAAGACTGGCCCAGATCAGGGCCGAATACCGTCAGGTCAGGGAGCGCGTTCGGGAGTTGAGCGACGAGCTGAGCGTCCTTTTGAACATCGAACCCTCCTTGAGCGCCATATAAGCTCGCTCCCCCGCGCCGGCACTTGCCGGAACACCCACTGCACCGGCGACCGGGCCATCGCCCTGTTCAAGAAGGCCTTCGGCGAGAACTTTGTGCCCGTCGGAACGGGCAGAGTCATCGAGGTCCCCGGCTTCTAGTCTCCGGCCTACTTCCAATCCGGCAGGCGGCCCGGCGTGTACGGCGCGCCGACGGCGTCGAGCCGCTTCTCGACGGCCTTGACGTCCTCGGCCAGGATCCTCTTGAGCTCTTCGTAGACCGGCTGGAACTCCTCCTCGGCGATGGCGTAGGCGTCGCGCTGGGTCTTGGTCGGGGCCGAGGTCGAGCGGTACTGCTCGCCGGCGATCCGGCCGATGCGGCTCTGGATGCCGGGCATG
>Ga0194113_10008200_pt1 | contig 12890 bp, 9 predicted proteins | sample TA2MahC200mmetaG_FD_146193 | JGI IMG/M metagenome (GOLD analysis project Ga0194113, IMG submission 146193) | Freshwater microbial communities from Lake Tanganyika, Tanzania - TA2015017 Mahale Deep Cast 200m | ecosystem: Environmental > Aquatic > Freshwater > Lake | place: Tanzania: Lake...
TCGTTCAAGACAGCGCTGCGCGGCGTGATCGAGCAGTCTCGCCAGCTCTCCGCCCATTTCGCCCACCTGTATCCACGCCGGCAGATCGCGGCCCAGCGGCCCCATCCTCCTCACCGCCTCGGAAAGCCTGCTGCCGTGCCGCAGCGCCTCAGCCTGCTCATCCGCCAGGTCCGCAAGCCACGGGCTGCCCGTGGCCCGCCCTGCGAGAGCGACCCCCTCAACCAGGCCAACGCCGCTGCGCACAAGCACCGCAAGCGTGCGGGCAAAGCGCAATTGGGCAAGCAGAACGTAGCCGTACCCGAAGACAGGCAGCCTGAACAGCACCCGGTCGGCCCGGACACGGTACGCCCGGTCGCGTCTTCGGCGCTCGTAGTGCCATAACCCGGCAAGCAGCCCTGCCAGGGGAACGGCCAGTCCCCATCTCACCACCCACCTTCCGAACCCCATCATGAATACCGTCAAACCCGGCAGAGAGCCGCGCGACTGCGCCAGTACGTCCTGCGCGCGCGGAACAAGGAAGCCGAGCATCAGCCCGGCGACGAGCACGCCGGCCACCGTCACTATCGCAGGGTAAACCATCGCGCTGCGCAGCCTGTGTCGCACCTTCTCGCCCTGCTCCAGCAGATCAGCCAGACTCTCCAGGGCGTCCGGCACCGCGGCGGCGCGTTCGGCGGCAGCTATGATCGCCTCCTCGAAGTCGCTGACCGACGATGTTCCGGCCTTGAGCGCCGCGGCAAGCGACACACCTTCCTGAACACGGTCGCGCACTCCCGCAAGTAACGCGCGTGACGATGAACCGGGCGAATCCATCAGCACGCCTATGGACTGAACGAGCGGCATCCCGGCGCGAAGCAGGGATCCAAGCTCCCTGTACAGCGAGGCGCGCGCCTCGGCATTCACTCGCATCTGCCGGCCTGCCGGCGCCACGCGCTCGGCGAGAATGCCGGCGGCGGCCAGGCTCTCCCGCGCCTGCTTTGCGCCCGCGGCTTCAATCATTCCGCGCACGGAGCGGCCCTGCGCGTCCAAGCCCCTGTATTCGTAGGTCTTCACTGCTGCGCGGGTTGCATCTACTCGGCCACCGCAAGCAACTCCTCGAGGCTGGTCAACCCGTCCAACACCCGCGCAACGCCGTCGCGCACAAGCGGAACCATTCCGCCCTCTATCGCCAGCGCCCGCAGATTCGCCACGCCCGCCCCGCCCTTGCGGACCTCAGCCGCGAGCGGCTCGTTGAGAACCAGCAACTCGAACAGCCCCGTCCTTCCGCGGTACCCGTCCAGGCAGGCGGAACACCCGACCGGCGTCCGCACCCTCGCGGAACACAGCGGGGCGGCTTCCGCCCCGAGCCGCGCCAGGGCGGCAGGGTCCGCCGCCCCCAGGCGGCTGCAGGTCGGGCAGATGCGCCGCACGAGCCGCTGGGCAAGCACCCCGCGCAGGCTTGACGCAAGCAGGTACGGCTCAACCCCCATGTCAACCAGCCTCAACACCGAACTCACGGCGTCGTTCGTGTGCAGCGTCGTGAACACAAGGTGGCCGGTGAGGGACGCGCGCACGGCTATCTCGGCCGTCTCAAGGTCGCGCGTCTCGCCGACAAGTATCACGTCAGGATCCTGCCTCAGTATGTGCCTGAGCCCCGTTGAGAAGGTGAGCCCTATCTTCGGCTTGACCTGCATCTGCCCTATGTCGCGAAGCTGGTATTCTATGGGGTCCTCGACGGTCATTATGTTACGGCTGGCGGAATCCAGCTCACGGAGCGACGCGTAGAGGGTCGTGGTCTTCCCTGACCCGGTCGGCCCCGAGACCACGACAATCCCGTTCGGGCGATCGAGAAGCCCACGGTACGCGCCGAGAATACCGTTTCCCATCCCCAGCTTCGAGAGAGGAAGCAGCGCCGATTCCCGGTCCAGCAGCCTCAACACCACCCGCTCCCCCTCCGCCACCGGCACGGTGGACACACGCACGTCTATCTCGCGTTCGCCCACACGCACGCGCGCAGTGCCGTCCTGCGGCAGCCGGCGCTCGGCGATATCCAGGTGCGCCATCACCTTCAGCCGCGATACCAGCGCGTCCTCCACCTGCTTCGGCGGAGACGCCTGCTCAAACAAGACGCCGTCTATCCTGTAACGAACACGCAGCCGGTCATCGAACGGCTCTATGTGAACGTCCGATGCGCCCTGCCGCAGGGCGCCGAGAAGAACGAGGTTCACCAGGTTCGTCACAGGCGCCTGTTCCGTGGCCTGAAGCAGGTCGGATGACTGCCTCTCCCTCGATCCGGCCGCCGGGCCGGCATCGCCATGAGTCTTTATCCAGTCGTCCGCGGATTCGCTGCGACTGTAATAGCACGCTTCGATGCATTCGGAGATCAGTCCGCGCGGCGCAAGCATGGGCTCGGCATGCTCGCCGAGCAGCAGCGCAAGGTACTCGAAGGAGGCAACATCCGCGGGCTCGGCCGAAAGAAACCGCAGCCGGCCCTGGCAGCGGACCGGAAGCACGGCACGGGAACGAGCCCACTCCACCGGGAGCCCCGCGACAAGTGCGGGATCGAGATCGACCTCGGACCTGTCCCTCACCAGCGGCATCCCGTAGGCCGCGGCGACGGAGGCGAGATCGTCGTCCTGCTCAGGGTTTTTCATTCGGATTCAGCCCGGTCCGGCGAGACCAGTCGTCCAGCACGCGGTCCGAGTCAGCCCTGTCGGCCATTATCTTCGGCGTCACAAGAATCAACAGGTTGGTCTCTTCCTTCTGGCTGATGTCGTGCCGGAAGAGCCGGCCGAGCAGAGGAATCCTGCCGAGTATCGGCACGCGCCGCTCGATCCTGTTCTCATCCTGCCTCGTCAGGCCGGCTATGACGATCGTACGTTCATTCCCGACAGTGACCGTCGTGCTGACTTCGCGCTTCGCAATCGTCGGCGCGAAAGCCGTGCCGGATGGACCGGGGTCAATCACCGCCTCTATGCTCGGATTGAGCGTCATCCTCACCTCTTCGCCGATGACGTGGGGCGTGAGCTTCAACTTGATCCCGACATCGACTCTCTCGATATTCTGGATAACGTCCCGCGAGGTCCCGGACCCGCCTTCTATCGTTGACTTGAGGATGGGGATCTCATTGACAATGCTGACGCTGGCTTCCTTGTTGTCCTGCGATTCGAGCGAAGTATGGGAAAGAACCTTGAAGCGGCCTTCCTTCTTCAGCGCGTTGAGACTCAGCATGGCGGGTATGTTCGGCACCGCCTTCCCGTCCGCCCCGACCCTGGTTCCCGCAACCACACCGACAGTCAGCCCGCGCGGGAACAGCCCCTGTTGCACGAGGTTCAGGACCGAGTCGGCGCCGTCCCCCAGCCTGCTGCTCGCAGCAACGCCCGGCTCGTTCGGGCTGGAATTCAGGTCGAGCGCCACCATCTCGACACCGACATCCAGGTCGTCGCTCAAAGTGTGCTCGATGATCGTGACGTCAATGTGGACCTGGTTTGGCAGCCGGTCTAGCTGATCCACCAGCTTGCGCACGACATCGAAATCACCCGGCGAAGCGTCAACCAGCAGCGCGTTGTTCTCCGGACTTGCCTCGATCGCGACCCGCCGACGCTCCGTCTGGGGCGCCTTGGCGGACGATTTGTCCAGCAGAGCCGTGATGTTCTTCGCCGCATCCTGCGCGGACACATACTTGAGGAATATCGCGTTGAGCCTGCCCCTTCCGGACTCCGCATCAACATCCATCTTCGAGACCAGATCCCTCAACTCGCGCACCTTCGGCGCCGACCCTACAAGCAGGATGCTGTTGGAATGCGGCGAGGCCACCGCAAACGCGCCGTAGTCCTCCGGGCGCGACGAGGACGTTCCGGGCGGCGCGGGGAGACGGCGCGTCAACGCCGCCGCCCGCGTGTCGCGCTCGGACACTGCAAGGTTGATCTGGTCGGCTATCTCCTCCGCGCTGGCAAAACGCAGCGGCACCACCTCCGTAACGCGCGAGGCGCCGGGCACGTCAAGCTCGGCGATGATCCGTTCCAGCCTGCGCACATTGGAGCCGGTATCCGTAACCAGCAGGTGATTCGTCTCGTCAATGGCCGCGATGCCCGGCCCCCCGGACTTGCCGCCCCCGCCGGACGCCCCCTGCAGCGCCCGCGCAACGGCATCCGCCCGCACGTTGCGCAGCGCGATGATCTTCGTAATAATCCCGACTTCCGGAGTGGCTTCGTCAGGACCGATCACCGGCACCGGCGGCACTGCGCGGCCGGGCATGGACACCACGCGGGTCACTCCGCGCTCCTCAATCACCGAGCAGCCGGCCGATTCGATGATCGAGACAAAGAGCGGATACACCTGGTCGCGCGGGACCTTTGGCGCAAGGACCGTTATCTTCCCCTGCACTCCGCTGTCCACGACGAAGTGCCTGCCGGTGATCTCGCCGACCAGTTTGACGAACGCCTGCACGTCAACCGCGTCGAAGCTGAAATTGACTGTGCCTCCGGCGCCAGGCTCCGCGGCGGACACGGACAACGCGAGCAGGATGGCCGCGGCCGGCACCGAGGCGCGCCGGACCGCGCGGAACAGACTGCTTCGAAACGTCATTCGCCCTCCCGCCGTTCCCGCATCACCTCAGTATCCCGCGTTCCGAACTCTCGACAAACTCCACGAAGCGCCGCGTCTCGGCCGTCATCTTGACCTCGGAATGGATCTGCCTCACGGCTTCGCCCGTGGCCAGCCCCTTGCGGTAGAGTATCTTGTAGGCATCCTTCAGAAGCTGCCTCGTCTCGGCCGGGACGTTGCGGCGCCGCAGTCCCACGGTGTTGGGACCGTGCACTTCGGCCGGGTTTCCCACCACCATCATGTACGGCGGGCAATCCTGCGTGATCCGGCTGCACCCGCCGATCATGCACATCGTGCCGATCCTGACAAACTGGTGCACGGCCGTCATGCCGCCGATGATGACCCTGTCCTCAACGTGAACGTGGCCCGCCAGTGCCGCGAAGCTGGACATGATCACTTCGTTGCCGACGCTGCACGCGTGCGCAACGTGACAGTACGCAGTGATGAAGCAACGCGAGCCGACTCGCGTGACCTGCCCCTCTTCCGTGGCCGAATTGACGGTGACGTATTCACGAAGAACCGTGTGGTCGCCGATTTCGACGAACGACACCGCACCGCGGTACTTCAGGTCCTGCGTCTCCGTGCCAATGCACGCGAACGGCGAGATCGAACAGTCGGCGCCGACCGTCGTGTGCCCATCGAGCACCACATGCGACATAACCTTCGTCCTGTCGCCTATGCGCACGTGCGGACCGATCACCGAGAAAGGACCGATCTCAACGCCTTCCCCGACCTGCGCTCCTTTGTCCACGATCGCAGAAGGATGTATCTTCGTCATCAGGCGCGCTCCTCCGACGGGGCTAGCATGCACATCAATTCACCTTCGCAAGCCACCTTGCCGTCCACCGTGATCCTGCCGGAGAAACGCGCAGCGCTGGACCGGATGGCCGTTATCTCCACTTCTATGCGGAGCTGGTCGCCGGGCTTAACGACACGACGGAACTTGACCTTGTCTATGGCCATGAAATACGGCGTGCCCTTCGGGTCGCCGCCGACCTGCTTGAGGAGTATCCCCCCCGTCTGCGCCATGGCCTCGATCTCGAGAACTCCCGGGAACACCGGCAACCCGGGGAAATGCCCCGTGAAACACGGTTCGTTGGCGGTCACATTCTTGATCCCAACGATCCTGCGCGCCTCGACATCGCACTCGACAACCCGGTCCACAAGCAGGAACGGGTAACGGTGCGGAAGATACGTCATTATCTCGTCTATGCCCATTTCAGCCATGTCTTCCACCTCCTGGCCCGGCGCGTCCGCGCCCGGCCCGCATAACATAACGGCCGCCCGCCCGTTGGGCAAGCCCGCCACGGCGCCGCCCGGCTACCTTATACGATGCATCAGGCGCCAGCCGATCAGCGTCGAAGCAACCAGCGGCGCCCAGACTATCAGGTCCGGCCTCAGGAAAAGCACCTTGTTCATCGATTCCGCGATCAGGATGAACACGTAGAAGTTGAGCACCAAAAAGAGCCCGATCGCCACGCCGATGGACGATTCCTTGCGGTGCGACTGGACGCCAAGCGGCACGCCGAGCAGGACGAAGGCGAAGCAGGCCATGGCCAGCACGATCCTCTTGTTGCGTTCCACCGCTATCGACATCCGCAGGCGCCTGTAATCCTTCTCGGCAAGGCCGGGAACAAGCTCGGGCGCGCGCGCAGCCATGTCCTTCATCTCCGCGCCGGTCATGTACACCTGCCTCTTCGTCTTCTCGAGTGCCGGCGCATCGCCGCCGATCCGCACCGTCCACGCGTCACAGAATCCCGGCCCGGGCATGCCCGGGTGCAGCGGGTCCACCCGCACATTGAACATCTCTATCACCAACCCGCCGCCGGCATTGGTGCCGACCACGCCGCTCCTGGCCCATATCTCCCTCCGGACCTCGGGATCGCGCAGGTCGTAAATGCGAACGTCCCGCAAACGCGACCCTTTCCTGGCGCCGATATAGATCGTCAGACCGTCGAACTCCTGGATGAACCGCCCCTCGTCAAGCATCTGGACCGGGTTGTCCGCGCCCAGGTCCCGCACGAGTATCCGCTGGAGGTAGAGGCTTTCCGGCGCCGCGGTGTTGTTGATGTACAGGCATCCCACCGCGAGCGGGATGGAAAGAAGCAGCGGCCCCACCGCGATCTGCCACATGTTTACGCCGCTCGCCTTCATGGCCGCCACCTCGCCGTCTGATGACATGCGCCCGAAGACAAGCAGGCAACTCATCAACACGCTGACAGGAATGGAGAGAGTCAGCGAAGACGGTATACCGCACAGGTATATCCATGCGACTGAAGTCCAGGGAACGCCGCGCGCGATAAGGTCCATGAGCCTGAAAACGACGCCCGTGGACATCACCACGGTGACAACCAGCAGCGAGGTCAGAAAACCCGCGAGCACCGAACCGCCTATGTAACGCCGCAGTATCACGTCAACCCCCGCCCAACGCGGATTTCCACTTCTCCGACCCGGGCCCGCTCACGTCAACAAGCGTCGCCTTTGCGGTCGCAACCGGTATCACGCCCGCCATTCGTACGCAGATGTGCCGGTCATCATTCGAAAACCACAGCATAACGCGCCCGCCGCGGAGGAATATGCCGCCGAAACTGGCGCGCGGCTCCACCTTCAACGCCGTGACCTCGCCGAAATCACCGACTTCCACCTTCTGGTCCGCCGCCCCGTACAGCTCCAGATCGTACACCTTCTCGTCAACAACCACCCTGTACCGCTCCGTGCGCCCCGCGGAAAACCCCTGTTTCCGCATGAAGTAGGCGAAACTCAGCACGTCGCGCGTGTCCATGTCTATCTGGACCTCCTGCTGCTCGCCGGTAATCTTCGAAGTCCATGCCGCCTTGCAGTTGCCGTGGTCGAAGACAAACACGTCATGCCGGAAATGCCGGCCCTCGCTGAGTTTCTGGGTGTAGCGCACAGGCAGGAATGTCACGGGGTCCACGAGGCTTTCCACGTAGTCGTCAACCGGGAATATCCTGCTTAGGAACCTGTTCGACTTCGCCCGCCCGCGCAGGGCCACGAGCCGCCTGCCGTCCTGCTCGGCCCACTCGGTCCACAGCTCGGCTTCACCGACCGGAATCACGCCCCAGTAGAGCCTGTATTCAATCCTCTCCCCGATCGGGAACCAGAGCTGCGCGCCGGCCGCATCGTCCGCCCGCGCGGCCTGCGCCAGCGAAACGACCGCGAAGCATGCGATGGCGGCGAGCGTCCTCATATGCCACCCGGCCTCTGCCTGCTCTCCCTGCCGCCGGGCTCGAACGACGGCGCAAGTCCGTCAAAACCAGTCGCCCTGACAAGCCAGAAGGTCCGCACGACCTCACCGTCCATTACAACAGGCACGGGCTCGGGCTCGCCGACCCGCTCAAAATGCCGGGCCAGGCTGAACACGAACCTGCGCGCCCTGTCCTCCCTCGTCGCGACGAACAGCGCGTCCTGCCCCGCCATTGCTGGATAGTCATCCCAGAACCTGTAGTTCTCTCCATGCGTCTTGGACCTTGACCACAGGTGCGATGGCGGCTGTCCGGGCGTATAGAAGGAAACGTTGGAACACAGCCCGTATTCCGGGGTGATGATGAACACTCCCTTCCCCTTGACGCCCTGTTCCCTGAGCATCCCGTCGCGAACACGCTTCACAGCGCACCCCAACTCGCGCCACCCGAACCGCTCGGAGTGCATGCCGGAGTTGAAACGCTTCGGATCACCCTTGTACGCCCACTCCATCCGCAGCCAGCCCGGCGGAACATGCAGCACGGCGTGTATCGCCACCGTCATGACCGCGCACACCCACGCCGCCCCCGCAAACCATGCCCGCCCCGCTCTGCCCAACGCCGGCCATATCCTCACCGACTCAACCGACAGAAACACCATCATCCCCACCCAGGCCGCAGCGGGCCAGTGCAGGCCTATCCGCTGCCTGAGGCTGACCCACAGGAGATATGAGAGCGGAACGGCTGTGGTCAGCGACAGGAACATGCCCGCGCTGCGCCCGGCGCGCCGCCCCTGCGCGGCGGCCCGCGCCAGGCCCCAGCAGGCGAGCACGAAGACGCCGGGCGACAGGGCGACCGCCTGGGAGAGAACAAGTTCCGGCCCGTAGACGGGGGAGAAGCCGTGCGGTTTCTGCCTGTATACGAAATTGAACATGAACGTCGCCCACCCGTGTGTCGCGTTCCACCACAGGAAAGGCGAGAAAAACGCCAGCGCGACAAGGCCGGCCACGTAGGGATGCGGGCGCAATATCCACTTGCGCATGCCCCGGTTCAAAAGGACGAAGAGCACAAGCCCGGGGACCATGAAGAAGGCGAGGAACTTGCTGAGCATCGCCAGCCCGAGCAGCGCGCCGGCGGCAAGCCACCACCCCCACGTGCCCCGGTGGAACGCCATGTAGAATGCCCATAGCGCACCAGTCCACGCCGCGATGAGCGGCGGGTCCGTGCTGATGTAGACGCCGAGCCCCGCGTAAACCGGGACCGTCAGCAGAAGGCCGCCGGCCACGGCGCCCGCCTGTTCCGCCTGTACAGGCCCCGCCCCCTCGTCACGCGCTATCGCGCGCGCCAGCGCATAGCCCGCAAGCGAGGCAAACCCCAGCATCGCCACGGCGGCCATCCGCACGGATGCTTCGGTGCTCGCGCCGGCAAGCGTCGTGAAGAGCCTTATCAGGTAGGCCGTCAGTCCCGGATGATCGTAGTAGCCGAAGGCAAGGTGACGCGACCATTCCCAGTGGTAGGACTCGTCGCCCGACAGCGGCAGCGTTCCGGCGAACCACGCCCTGAACGCCAGAACCGCGACAAGCGCCAGCAGAAATCCACGCCGGATAGCGACCGGCGGGGAGACAGGACTTTTCCGACCAGGCAACATCGGCGCTCCGCCTTTCCGGACCGGTGCTCCGGCCCCGGTCGCGCGGGCCGGCCGGCCGACTCAATACCGGTAGTGATCGGGCTTGAACGGGCCGTGCACCGGCAGCCCCAGGTATGCGGCCTGCGGCCGGGTGAGCTTCTCCAGCTTACCGCCGAGTTTTTCCACGTGCAGCCTGGCCACCTCTTCATCGAGGCGCTTCGGCAGCGTGTAAACCCCCACCGGGTACTTGCCGTGGCTGCAGTACAGCTCCATCTGCGCCAGAACCTGGTTCGTGAAGCTGTTGGACATCACGAAGGACGGATGCCCCGTCGCGCAGCCAAGGTTCACGAGACGCCCCTCGGCCAGCAGGACTATGCACCGCCCGCTCGGGAAGGTCACCTTGTCCACCTGCGGCTTGATGTTCTCCCACTTGTACTTCTTCAGGCGCGCAACCTGTATCTCGCTGTCGAAATGGCCGATGTTGCAGACTATCGCCTGATCCTTCATCCGCCGCATGTGCCGCTCGGTGATGACATCGCAGCAGCCGGTTGCCGTAACGAATATGTCGCCCACCGGGCATGCATCGTCCATCGTCGAGATTTCGTAACCTTCCATCTGCGCCTGCAATGCGCAGATCGGGTCGATCTCCGTCACGATCACGCGCGCCCCCTGCCCCGCGAGCGACTGGCAGCAGCCCTTGCCCACGTCCCCGTAACCGGCCACGACCGCCACCTTGCCCGCCAGCATGACGTCCGTCGCGCGCATGATGCCGTCAACAAGGGAATGACGGCACCCGTAAAGATTGTCGAACTTCGACTTCGTAACCGAATCGTTCACGTTGAACGCCGGAAAGAGCAGTTTCCCGGACGACGCCCACTTGTAGAGGCGGTGCACGCCGGTCGTCGTTTCCTCGCTCACGCCCCTGATGCCGGGCGCGATCCTGTGGAACCGGCCGGGGTCCTTCTTCACCGCGCGCCGAAGCTGCTTGAGCAGCACCGCTTCCTCTTCGTTCCCGGGCTCCTTCCTCAGAACCGACGCGTCGTTCTCGGCCTGGTAGCCGAGATGCACGAACAGCGTGGCATCCCCGCCGTCATCGAGGATCATGTTCGGCCCCTGCCCCTTGCCCCAGTCGAGTATCCGGTCGGTGAACTCCCAGTACTCGTCAAGCGTCTCGCCCTTGTACGCGAATACCGGCGTGCCGGCGGCGGCGATCGCCGCCGCCGCATGGTCCTGCGTGGAAAAGATGTTGCAGCTCGCCCACCTGACCCGCGCCCCGAGCGCCTGGAGCGTCTCGATCAGCATCGCGGTCTGGATGGTCATGTGAAGCGAACCTGAAATGCGCGCGCCCTTCAAGGGCTTCGACTTGGAATACCGTTCCCGCAGCGACATGAGACCCGGCATTTCGATCTCCGCCAGCCTCATCTCGGCCCTGCCGAAGTCGGCCAGGCTCATGTCGGCAACACGGCAATCGCCCGCACCCGCCTCAACACGGGCGCCACGCGTTTTCCCTATCGATCGCTTCATCGTCTTTTCTCCGGTCCAGGCCGCCGCGTCAGACCGCGGACTTCAGGGCGTCGGCCTTGTCTGTGTTCTCCCAGGTGAACCCGTCGGTCTTGCCGGTCCGCCCGAAGTGGCCGTATGAGGAGGTTGCCTCATAGACGGGCCGCAGGAGCTTCAGCGACTCGATGATGCCCGCGGGCTTCAGGGGGAAGACCTTGCGGATTGCATTCTCGATGCGCTCATGCTTCATCTTCGCCGTCCCGAAGGTCTCAACGAAGACCGACACGGGCTCGGGGTAGCCGATCGCGTACGCAAGCTGTACCTCGCAACGGTCGGCCAGCCCGGCCGCCACCACGTTCTTGGCAACGTAGCGCGCCATGTACGCCGCGCTGCGGTCAACCTTCGACGGGTCCTTGCCGGAAAAAGCGCCGCCGCCGTGCCGGCCCATGCCGCCGTAGGTGTCCACGATGATCTTCCTGCCCGTCAGCCCCGTGTCGCCGTGGGGACCTCCGATGACGAAGCGGCCCGTCGGGTTCACCAGGTACTTCGTCCCTCGCCCGAGCAGACGCGCCGGGATCACCGGCTTCACCACTTCCTCGACGATCGCATCGCGCAGTTTCTTGTGGGAGATCTCGGGACTGTGCTGTGTGGAAATGACGACCGTGTCAACGCTCACCGGCTTGCCGTTTTCGTAGACAACCGACACCTGCGATTTCCCGTCGGGCCTGATAAACGGCAGGCAGCCGTTCCTGCGCACCTTCGCGAGCTGCCGGGTAAGCCTGTGGGCGAACATGATCGGCATGGGCATCAGCTCGCGCGTCTCATTGCACGCATACCCGAACATCATGCCCTGGTCGCCGGCGCCCTGTTCCTTGTACATGCTTGAGGCCGCCGTGACGCCCATCGAAATGTCGCCGGACTGCCTGCCGACGGTCACCACGACCGCGCAGCTGTCGGCGGAAAAGCCGAGATCGGCGTCAGTATAGCCGATCCGCCTGATCTTCTCCCGCGCCGTCTTGGCGTAGTCGACAACACCCTTGCTCGTTATCTCGCCCGCCACCACGACCAGCCCGGTTGTAACAAGCACCTCGCACGCCACGCGAGACCGCGGATCGAGCTTGAGATGGGCGTCGAGCACGGAATCCGAAATCCCGTCCGCAACCTTGTCCGGATGCCCCTCGGTCACCGACTCGGAGGTGAAAAGCGTGCGTCCTGTTGCCATCTGGATGTCTCCTGCTGTTTGTACGTCACCCCGCGCCCGCGGGAAGGTGGGGATTATCGTCGAAAACGTCAGACCAGTTCAAGGATTTCCGGAGCCACACGGCGCATGAGTTCACGGGCTCTGCGCACCACTTCGCCCGCGGAACTGCATTCGACCGCCTCGTCGGCGAATGCGCGCGCTTCCTCGAACTTGAGACGCCGTATCACGGCCTTGACCAGCGGAGCGGCCGGCGGCGACACGCTGAGCTCGTCCAGATCAAGCCCGATGAGAAGGGGAGTCAGCACGGGGTCGGCGGCCATCTCGCCGCAGAGCCCAACCCATATGCCGTTCCGCTTGCCGGCCCTGATGGTTTCACGTATGAGATTCAGAACAGCCGGGTGAGTCGGCTGGTACAGGTACGCCACGCGCTCGTTCACCCTGTCAACCGCAAGCGTGTACTGGACAAGATCGTTCGTGCCGATGCTCAGGAAGTCCACGTGCTCGGCGATTGTGTCCGCCGTGAGGGCTGCCGACGGGATCTCCACCATCGCGCCGATGTCGATGTTCCGGTCAAACTCCTCGCCAGCCCGGTCAAGGTCGTCCATGGCCTCGCCCAAAATCGCATTGGCCTGCTCAACCTCCTCCACGCCGCTGATCATCGGATACATGAGCTTCACGTTCTTGTACCGGCTGGCCCTGAGAATTGCCCTGAGCTGGGCCTTGAAATAGTCCGGATGCAGGAAGGACAGGCGTATTGATCTACACCCGAGAAACGGGTTGG
>Ga0194113_10008213_pt1 | contig 12878 bp, 10 predicted proteins | sample TA2MahC200mmetaG_FD_146193 | JGI IMG/M metagenome (GOLD analysis project Ga0194113, IMG submission 146193) | Freshwater microbial communities from Lake Tanganyika, Tanzania - TA2015017 Mahale Deep Cast 200m | ecosystem: Environmental > Aquatic > Freshwater > Lake | place: Tanzania: Lake...
AAAACGTCACCAGGCCCACGTAGCGCCGGCTGAAAAGCTCTGGCGATGTCACCAGTTCTTCCATGTCCACATACACCGGCCGGACGGCGCCGGACGGCGTCCCTTCTACCAACCGCGTCAGGTGCTCCAGCAGCAAGAGCGTCTTGCCGATGCGCCGCAGGCCAAACAACGCCAGATGCCGCGGTCGGCCCTCCGTCAGGCTAAGCGTGGCCTGCTCAAGCACAGCCAGCTCGCGTTCACGGTCGGTGAACAAGGCCCGCAGGTGTGGTGGATAGAAAGGCGTGGTCATGGATCATACTCCGGTATAGTGTTTAGGGCAATTGCATTATAATGCAATTGCCCTAAATCTACCACAAAACACGCTTACCTGTAAAGTTGCTCCGCTTGTCTAGCGGCGCGGCAAGAGCGTCGGATCCGAATCATCAGGCGTCTCACGCGCCTGGAAGCGTCGCCGTCCTACGTTGCGCCTCGATCTCGGCGCGATGCACTGGCCCACAGAACTGATCATGGTGCATCCGCACCGGATAGAGTTGCCAGCAGTATCCCTCCATCCTCAAGAATCCTTCGAGTTCCGCGCTGTCTTTCCACTTCTCAATACCAGTGAACTCCGGGGTGTCGTGATGTTCTGTGGTCGGCGCGGGCACGATCTCGTTCGGAAAGAAGTAGCCCGCAAAGCCTTCTATGTCCACGGCGATGTACACCAAGCGCCTGGGACTGGTGGGCAAGGGAAGGCTCCATTCTTCCACGAACTGCAGTGGCAGGCGGTAAGGCAGGGTGTAGTAGATCGGCCGGTAGTCCATGCGGTACTTGATCCGATAGTATCGCTCGATCCACAGATCGGAGGCGACCGTATGGTTGACGCTGTCGGGCGCGCGCCGGGCCAGCTCGCCGAGACGAGCTGTCTGATAGGCGACAAGATCCGGCAGCTCAACCACTCCCTCCAGGATGGTCAGGGGGGAGGTCTGCAGCGCAGCGGCGATCTCGACGACGTCGCTCACGAGGGCGCGGGTGCGCCCCAGCTCCAGGCTCAGAATCTTCTGATCCGAGACCCCGAGCCGATCCCCCAACTCCTTCTGGGTGAGCTTCGCCTGTTCCCGCAAAAAGCGGATCTTGGCGCCGATGATTTCGTTAACGTCGGCGCTGTTTTTCCCTGTCTTGGGCATGGCAGACATTCTCCGTGTGCTTCTCGTGTATTTGACAGGCTAATAATGTTGTGGTAACATGTTATTATCATGGTAAACCACGTATAACGTGGCTATATCTGGTCATACCGTGCCTATGGTGCAGTCACATCCTTATCTTAGCATAGATATGGACTACCACCAAACCGTCAAATTCGAATTGGCGCTAGCCTGCGGCAACGCACAAGTGGAGGCAGCGTGATGCAAAGATCCCCATTACCGCTCATCGAGTGGTTGGACTCCTTACCGCCCAATACCCAACGTTCGTATCGGGCGGCCTGGGAAGACCTCCTGCGCTTCACCGGCAAATCGTTAGCTGAGCTGACAGTGGAGGATACCGCCAGATGGCTCTGTGACCTGGCGCAGCGTTCAGTCGTAGGGGTGCGCCGCGGCAAGCGCAACTGGCAGCGCCGCGGCTACGCCGAGACGACCATCGCACAGTGGTGCGCGGCGATCAGTGCCTTTTATGCTTCCGCCTATGCCGCCAACCAGGGCTGGCGCAACCCGATCCTGGCGATCGCCCGGCCCAAGGTGCCCAGCTATGCAAGCGCCCGCTTCCTCACCGTGGACGAGGTCAGGGCCTTGTTGCGCGCGGTCAGGGAGGAATCCATCATCGGCCGACGCAACTACGTTTTGATCCTGATCCTCATCATCACCGGCCGGCGCAGCTCCGAGGTCTGCCGGATGCGCTGGGGCGATCTGCGCCGCGACGGTGAGCGCGTGTGGTGGCTGCGGCCCGGTTCGGCGGGCGGTGAGGCCGAACGCCTGCCGCCTTCCATCTGGCGCGCGATCATCGACTACCTGGCGGCCGCTGGGCGCCTGCAGAACATCCAGGATGAGGATTTCATCTTTATGGCTGTGACGCCTAACGCCAGCCGGCTGCCCTCGGTGGGCGAGCGGGACGCCAACGAGATATGTCCGCTTTCCGAGCGCGAGGTTGCCCGCTTGATCAAACGCTATGCCCAGCGCGCCGGGTTGGATCCCCGCAAGGTGACGCCGACAACGCTGCGGCATACGGCGGCGAAACTGCGCCGGGAGGCCGGCGATTCGGTGAGCGGCATCAGCGCGCTGCTGGGCATCTCGACGGCCAGCACCCATGCGCTGCTTCGGCGGGCCGCGGAGGCTGGGCAAGGGGCCTGGGTACGAGTGGAGGCGATACCCGAGCTGAGGGCGTCTACGTCACCCTGAACGAGATCAACCCGGCGTTGCTGGCGCGCGCCTGCAACCGGCTGGTAGATCGGCTGAAGCCCACGACGGGCGATGCGGATATACTGCGCCGGCGCGTCTTCTACGTGGACGTGGATCCGGTCCGTCCTGCCCAGATCAGCGCGACTGAAGCCGAGCACGCCCTCGCGCTCGCCCGAACCCGGCAGATCAGCGAGTATCTGCAGGAGCTGGGGGCGCCGGCGCCGCTCCAGGCCGACAGCGGCAACGGCGGCCATGCACTGTGGGGCATTGATCTGCCGGCGGACGACGGCGGCCTGGTGCAGGACGCGCTGCGGGCGCTAGCGCGGCGCTTCAGCGATGCGCTGGCCAAGGTGGACGAGACCGTCGGCAACCCGGCGTGTATCGGCAAGCTCTACGGCACCTGGGCGCGTAAGGGCGACAGCATGGCGGATCGTCCCCACCGGCTGGCCCGGATACTGGCGGCGCCCGAACTCCTGGCGGAACTGTCGGTCGCGATCTTGCATCAGTTGAAGGGCACTCTGCCGGCGGCCAAACCCGCCCGGCGCCACGCCGGGACAGGGCAGACGGCGGCCAAGGGGGCTTTCGACCTGAAGGCGTGGGTTGAGCGCTATCTGCCGGAGGCCGGTGAGCCGAGTGACTGGGACACTCACACCAGCAAGGGCCGCAAGTGGGCTATCGCGTGCCCCTGGAACCCCGAGCATACCGGCCGCTGCGCCTGGGTGGCCGAGTTGGGCAACGACGCCATCACCGCTGGCTGCCAGCATGATAGCTGTCAGGGCAGGGGGTGGCCCGAGCTGCGCGCCCTGCTCGAAGGCGCTCATCCGTACCGCAGAGAGGACGACGCGGAACGTGTTGAACCGCAGGCGCTAACGCTGCCGCAGTCAGCCGATGCCACACTCGGCGACAAATTCCGCGATCCCGACGGGCGTAGAACCGATCGGGCGGAGCCAGAGTCTGCGGTGCTGCCCGGCGGGGCCGTGGTTGAAGGCGCTGGTGAACCATTCAGTCCGGGACGCCCGCCCGACGAACCGCCACCGTGGCTGGGGGCGGATGGCACGGACAGCGGGATACCCCCACCACCGGCCAAAGCCGCCCCGCGCAAAACAACCCGGAAGAAGATCACGAGCCGCTACCTGATCAACTACCTGGCGGAGCTGGGTTATGCGTTCCGCCTCAATTTGTGTGACGACTCGGTGGAGGTCGGCGGTGAGCGGCTTTCGGACGTCAGCCGGGCGCAGATGCGGTGCCAACTCCGCGACGCCGGCCTGGGCAAGTATCTGGCGGCCGCCGATGATGCCGTGATCGCCAGCGCCGCCAGCCATCCGTACCATCCGGTGTGCGACTATCTGAAGAGCCTGCGGTGACGCTGGCGCGTGACCTGCCGGGCTGGGGCTTCCGCCTGCTGCCAGGCAACCCGCGCAGCGGCGAGGCCTACATCTTCATGGCCGCCACCGGCCGGCCGTCTGATGCCATCGCGCAACTGCTGCGGCCCCTGGCGGCGGAGGTGGATCTGTTGCTGCTCGACACCATGCCATCGAAGGGCGCCGGCTTCCGGGAGGTGCTGTTCGCGGTGGACTGGGTCCTGGTCCCCACCCAGCTTGAGCGGCTCAGCCTGGAAGGGGTAACGTTCCTGGCGCAGACTTGCGGGGAGCTGGCGCGCGAGCGTGGGCGCGGCCCCCGGCTCCTGGGTGTGGTGCCGAATCTGGTGCGCCGGCGCACGGGCGAGCACCAGGCGCAGTTGGCGGAGCTGGTGGCGGCCTTCGGGCCGGCGGTCTGGCCGCCGATCCCGTTGAGCGTGCGCGTGGCCGAGGCGTGCGCCTACGGCACGACGGTGTTTGCGCACGCGCCGCGCGATCCGGCCGCCGTCGCGCTGCGGCTGATCGGCCAGCGGCTGCTTGAGAACCTGGAGGGATGAGCATGGCAGACAAAGCGAGGGTGGGCGGGGTGCGGATTGATCCCGCGGTGGCAGCCTTTCAGCAGAGTGCCGCGACCAACGTGGCCGCGCTGAGCCGCAAGCAGTTGGCCGACCGGGCGCGCGTGCGGGTCAAGGCTGACGTACCGGTCGAGGTGAAGCAGGCCGTGGCCGCGGAAGCTGAGCGGCTGGAGACCAGCGAGAGCCAGGTGGTCGCGTTCCTGCTGGCGTGGGCGCTGCACGAGCTGCATGCGGGCAACGCAGAGCTGGTCGAGGCGCTGGAAGCGGCCCGAGTTTACAGTCGTGCGTTGAGATTTCTATACAGTTACGAGATTCCCGACGCTTTTCTGGCGGATCGCTGAGCGACGGGGCTGCCGGCGGGCACAGTGGTGGCCCCGCCATGGCCCCGCCGATGTGCCCATAAAATGACCCCGCCGGTGGGGATTTTGCGAGGCGCTACGTTGGCTTCTGCCGTTTGGGCCGTAGGAGAACCTGGGGCCGAAATCGGTGCTCAGAAGGCCGTACAATCGCTGCAGGCCTTCCACCATCCGGTGTGGAGAACGCTACTTTTGGCTGCACGCGGCCGACGCCCGGGCTTCGGTACAAGTGATAATCGCGTACGCCGGTTCTCGCCGGGCGAGCTGCGACAGCAAGACGGGCGTCGCGATGTTCAAACATCAGGTGTACGCGGGCGACCGAATGTTCAAACATGGCTCCGAGGATAGCGCGATGGCCACGTGCGCCGATGTTTGAACGTCGCGGCGATGTATGAACATCGGCCAAAGCCTTTCGTGCCCCGCCTCGCTGATGTTCGTACATCGCCCTGAACCTGGGAAAGGACCCTTGCATGGCTGAGCCGAAGATTCTTGGGGTACGAGAGATCCTCAGCAACTTCCGGGCGACGCTGGCGACAGCGCGCCAGACCGGGGAACCGGTGGTCATTGCGCTGCGCCGCCGCCAACCGGCCGGGGTGCTGCTGGGATACGAGACCTGGCAGGCGTTGAAAGCTCAACTGCCCGCCCAGTCCGACACATCTGTCTTGATGGCGGAGCTCGCTGCTGAGAGGCAGAGGAACGGCGAGCTTGCCGCCAGGCTGGCGGACGCGCAATGGCGGGTCGAAGACATGGGCCGTGACCTGGCCGCGGCGCGCCAGCGCGTGGCGGAGTTGGAAGCGCAACTTGCCAGGCCGCCGACGGCCAGCCAGCATGGGGACGCGTGGGGCATCGAACAGCTGCCGGCGCCAGCGCATGAATCGTCCGAGATTTGGCCCAGCCAGACCTGGGGCAGTTCTTGGGAAACCGAAGCGTCGGTCGAGTCGGGCTGGGGGCAACGATGACCGCAAGGTGCACCGATTTTTCTGCAGCCAGAAATGGTATCCGGTCTCTGGCAGCCATAAACCGGCGCCCCATCGCGCGCTCACAAATCGCGCTCCGCCGCCCACAAATCGGCTCTCAAGGTGCTTACCCTCTCTCTTATGAGTATGCTTTGTGTGCGCCACGCTCCGATGGGTAGGGTGGGTGTGCCACCATTCACCGCGCCGAATCCCTGACCTTCTCTCTCTGGCGGATCACCGGGGTGGTGAATGGTTGACCGGTGGGGGACGCGATCTGGCCCCACCGGAGTGGTGGGGCCAGATCTGATACAGTTGCGGTCACCCCACGCGCCGGCAGGCCTGTGGGCCATTCAGGACGGGTATGCCTGGCGCCGGCACGGGTACGTCTGCGGGGATGCGACGGTAACGCGCACGCCCTCCCGCAATCAGTGAGTTGGAGGATAGCACGGAGGTTCGCTTTGGGCAAGTCGTCGGCCGTGACTACGCGGGAACTTGAAACTCTGGCTGAGGCCGTCAGCAGGCTCGCCGCCACTCGGAGCCGCTGTGACCGGCGTCGGCGGTCCGTCTGGCGTGCGTGGCGGGATGACCTGGTGGGGCAGGTGCACCGCGCAGTGAAGCCGGCCGTCCGCCCCTACGCCGGCAAGGTGTTAGTCGGCGTTGCGGCCAGTCTGCTGGCGGATCTGGAGCGGGCCTGGCGCTGGGCCGATGAGCTGGACGAGCTCATCGACGCGGCGGAAGGCGAGCTGGCGGCCGTGCGGTTGCAGCGCGCCCAACTCGAGCGCGAGCAGCAGGAAACGGCCAAGCGGATGGCAGCGTTGGAGCACGAACTGGCGCAGACGCGCGCCCGCCGTGTCGGCGTGGCCCGCCGGCCGGCTGCAACCTCGCTGGTGTTGCCGGCGCAGAAGATCACGGTCGAGTCGCCGATCCAGCGCGAGGTCTTGCGCCTGCTGGCGGTCGAGGGGCTGGGCCGCGTCTGGCGCATCGTCGAGCGGGTGCTGGACAGCGAGCTGACCGGCAACGCCAACGTCATCCGCAACGCGGTTAACCGGCTGGCCGAGCGCGGTCTGCTGGCCAACTACGAACAGCACGGCAAACCCGTCACCTGGGCCTACAAGGCGGGCGGCGCACGTCGGCTCGTGCAACTGACGCCCACGGGCCGCCTGTGGTGCCGGGGCGCTTTCGGCCGGGAGCCGGTCGAGTCAGAGATCGCGGTCGCCGCGCGGCGGCACAGGTCCATCGCGCACGGCGTGGCCATCCTGGAGGCGCGCGATCTCCTGCGCGGCTGCGGGATCGCGGTGGACGACGACCCGGCCGCGCTGCTGGCCACCGCCGAGCGCTGGCACGCCCGCGCGGAGCCGGACCTGGCCATGACGCTGGCAGATGGCGTGTGGCCGATCGAAGTGCAGAAAGAGGTGGCCGGCCGGCGGACGGACAAATGGGCCAAGACCCTGGCGCTGGCGGGCCGCCTGGCGCTGATCCTCTTCTCGGCCGACGCCGCCCGGAAGCAGGTGGCGATCCTGCAGAACGATCTGCGCAGTTTGCCGGCTGGCGTGATCCGCGTGACCAGTCTGGAGGCCCTGGAGGCCGGGGACTGGGACTGGCTGGAGATCGTCGTCCCGGAGTAAAACGACGACTGGTTCTGAGTTGGGCCGCGGGGCCGGCCTGGCTCCTGGTGCCGCTCACCGCCGTTGCGCCATGACCACTCCCCCTTCGCTCATCACACGGTTGGTGAACGGCTGCCCGAGTGGCTGCTGTTACGGCGCACATCCGTCCGGGGCGGCGCACTGTGACAACGGCTTCCCCAGTGCAATCTCATTTGCAGCGGACATAGACTGTGGGGTATAATCCCGTCCAATAATGCACGAAGCCGGCAGGTCGCAACTGGTCGGCTTCGAACCCGTCTCCTGCCAAAGGGCCCCCAGGATCGGGCGTTGCAGCCTGCATGACGAAGTGCTGTGCCAGAAAGTATAGCACGGCGGTTCGTAGCGAACAAGCAAGGCCGCGGCCCCATTCATGAGGGCTGCGGCTTTTCGTTTTTGGAACAGTGAACTCATAGCCATGACATCGAGTCCCGCGTACACTGCAACCCTATCGGGCAAGAGCACCTTGCTCGCGGAGACGTTTGCCGTGCTGCGCGAGCTGGATCGCGGCCACACTGTCGCCGCGGTCAAGGCGCTGGTCATGGAGGCCGATCTGCTCGGCAAGCTGACCCAGAGCACCCGCAAGTCGGTCTGGGATCACCTCCACACGCGCTATCTTGCGGATGAAACACAGGCGGTCACGCTGGCGCGCATGGTGACGCGCGCGCCTGACCGGCAAACAGCCTCTCTGGTGCTGTACTTCGAGATGTGCCGGTCGCTGCCTGTGCTGCGCGATGCCGTGATCGGCTGCATCTACCCGCGCTATGCGGCTGGCTTCAGCGGGGCCGGCAAGGCTGACCTGCAACGCTTCTTCGATGAAAGTGCAGCCAGCCACCCCGAACTGACGGCCTGGTCCCCCCAGACCCGCGACAAGGTGGTGAGCAACATCCTGACCATCCTGCGCGATTTCGGCTTGCTCACCGGCGCCCAAAACAAGCAGTTCGCCCGCCTGTATATGCCCCTGCCCGCGTTCGTCTATGTCCTGTATCGGCTGGCCGGCGACGGCGTGCGCACTGCGCAAGGGGTGCTGGCGCACGAGGACTGGCGGCTCTTCCTACTTGAGAGCGCCGATGTCCAGGCGCTGTTGGTCGAGGCCAGCGCGGCCGGCTACTGCACCTTCAAGGTCCAGGGCGATGTGTACATCCTGGACCTACGCTTCCCATCCCTGGAGGCATGCGTTGAGAGCCTTACCGGAGAAGTTTGAGGAGCTGGAACGCTGGCTGCTGCGTGACCGGCCGCTGCTGGCCCAGAGCACGGGCGTGCCGTTCATCCGTCTGGTCTATCGGCCGGCAGAGGAAGCCGACTGCGTCCAGCGACGTGAGTCGTTGCGCCGTACGCTAGAGAGCCAGGGCGTCAAGGTCCAAACGGTCAGTTGCCGCGATGTCATCTTCGCGCACTACGAGCGCCGCGGCCGGCTGGAGCAGCTTTTCGAGTTGGAGGCCACAGCAGGGGCCGAGCTGAACGAGAATATCGCCCGCCACGCCGGCCAGGAATTGACGAACCGTCTGCTGCAGGCAGCGGACGCGTTGGCCGGCGACGGTGTGATCTTCCTGACCGACGTGGCCTTCCTTTACCCTTATTTGCACCTGGGGCCGATCCTGGACAACTGCACCAACTGCATCCAGCCGCCCATGGCGCTGGCTGTCTTCTACCCGGGTGAAGTCAGTCTCGGTAACCGCCTGATGTTCCTGGGCGTGCGGCCCACCAGCTATTACCGTACGCGTGATCTGATCTGAGGGAGAACCGGATTCATGGTTGCATCCACCCCGCTTCGCGAGCTGTTCGTCTATCCCATCGAGCGTTACATCCCCCCGGTCGCCAAAGTCAACGACCTGGCGGAAGCCATCGTAGCAGCCGATCTGCGCGAGTATGTGGTCACCGGGCCCATCGAGGATGCGCTGAGGGCGTTCCTGGAAGGGTACGCCGAATCGCGCACTGCGACCACCGATCGGATCGGGGTATGGATCTCGGGTTTCTTCGGCGCGGGCAAGTCGCACTTCGCCAAGATGCTGGGCTACTTGCTGGAAAACCGGCTCGTTGGCGACCAAACGGCCCGCCAACTCTTTGCCGCACGACTGGCCGGCAGCGCGCAGCGGATGGAGATCGAAGGGCTGCTGCACCGGGCCGGGCTGCTGGACAGCCGGGTGATCACCTTTCAGATCAAAGCCGAGCAAGACCTGACCGCCAAGGATGACAGCATCAGCGAGATCATGTACCGCAGCTACCTGGCCAGCCGCGGCCTGAGCAAGAATATCGCGGTAGCCAGCCTGGAGCTCTCGCTGATCGAGCGCGGCCTGTACGACGCATTCCGGGCTGAGGTCGAACGGCGCATGGGGCGCCCCTGGGCCGAGGAACGCGAGGACTTCCTCTTCATCCGCGCCACCGTGGCCGAGGCGCTGCAAACCGTGGCGCCGGCCGCGTATCGCAGCCGCGAAGAGGCGTTGGCCGCGCTCGATCTGCTCCGCGCCAGTCAACAGCTCTCGGTGTCCGACCTGGCAGCCCGGCTGACCGATTACGTGGACGAGCTGGCGCGCGGCGGCAACCCCGAACGGCCGCCGCGGCTGGTCTTCATCATTGACGAGATGGGCCAGTTCATCGGCGATGACGGCCAGAAGCTGCTGGAGCTGCAATCCATCGCTGAGGAGTTTGCAACGCGGGGCCGCGGCAAGCTGTGGTTGATCGTCACCTCTCAAGCCAAGCTGGACGAGCTGATCGCGGGCGTGAAGGCCAAACAGGCGGACTTCAGCAAGATCGGCCAGCGCTTCGACACCCGCCTGGCGCTGACCGCCGACGACGTGGAAAAGGTGCTGGAAGGCCGCATCCTGCAGAAGCAGCCGGAGCGCGCGGCCGACATCGAGGGCTTCTACCACGCGCACGCGGGCGCGCTGGCCAGCCTGGGCGCCTTGCCCGGCGCCAGCCGCAGCCTGCCGGCCATGTCGGCCGAGCGGTTCGCGGCCAACACCCCCTTCTTGCCCTACCATCTGCCGTTGATCCAGGCGATCTTCGGCGCGGTGAAAAGCGCCACAGCCACCGGCTTCGGGATCAACCCGGAGGCGCGTAGCATGATCGGCATGGCGATGGGTGTGCTGAGCAACCGCGCGAACGGCTTCACCGGCGGTGAGCTCGGCCGGACGGTGGCGCTGGACATGGTCTACGACCGGATCGCCGCGGACATCCTGCCGCAGGACCGCCAGGAGATCGAGAACCTCGAACAACGGCTGCCGGGCTGGCAGGCGCTGGATAGCCGGGTGCTCAAGGCGCTGTACTTGCTGCAACAGGTGTCCTGGGTCGCGGTGACCGCGGACACGCTGGCCCATGCGTTGGTGCGCGATGTACGGAGCGATAACCTGGCCGCGCTGCAAGCTGCGGTGGCGGCCAGCCTGGAGCGGCTGCGCGACGCACGCTACGTGGTGACCAAGGAGAACGGCGCCTGGGAGTTCCTCACCGGCGCCAAGAAGAGCTTCGAAGAAGAAGCTGCCGGCGTGATCGTGCGCCAGGCCGATGTGCGCCGCGCGGCGCGCACCCGGCTCGCTGAAGTCCTGCGGCCGATCGGCAAGCTCAATTATCGTGACGGCCTGCGCTCGTTCGACGTGGTCGTGCGCGGGGACGGCGAGGAGTTGCAAGGGGGCCAGGACCTGGTCCTGGAGGTCTATTCGTCGATCTACCGGCAGTTGGAAGAACGCTTCAGCCTGGAGGACCTGGAACAGATCGAGAGCTTCAGCCGCCCGGAGACGGTCTTCTGGGCCGCCGACCCCGACGCCGATCTCGCCAACCAGTTGACCCGTCTGATCAAGCTAAACGATGTGCTCGGCAAGTGGCAGGCCAGGCAGACCAAGACCGACGAGGAGCGCGAGATCATCCGGGAGAAAGGGACCGAGGTCAGCACGCTGCAAACCAAGATCGAAACCAGCCTGCGGACCGCGCTTTACAACGGGGTTGTGATCTGGAATGGCCGCGCCGAGGAGTTGGACGGCCGCACTACCACCCTGAACCCGATCTTCAACCGGGTGCTGAGCCAGGTCGTGCCGACCGTCTATCCCAAGTTCGACCTGGCGGCCGTGAGGCCGGCCGAAGACGACATCAAGGCGGCGCTGACCATCGCCAGCCACGCGCTGGTGGCCGTGGGGAGTGGGCTGAACCTGTTCGGCGCGGACGGCCACCTGAACCAGCACAGCGCGGCCGTGGCCGAGGTGCGGGCGGAGATCGCGGGCCGGGCGCGGCGCGGCAGCGACCTGGACGGCAAGGCGCTGGAGGAGCGCTTCACCGGCGCCCCCTACGGCTGGCATCCGACCGTGGTGCGGCTGATCCTGGCCGCGCTGTTTCGCGCCGGGCTGATTTCGGCCAAGGCCGACAACGTGCATTACACTGATCACACCGCGCCGGCTGCGCAAGCCCTCTTCACCCAGGTGCGCCCCTTCCGCCGCGCCGTCTTCTTCTATGAAGAGGCCGAGGCGATCACGCCGGACGAGCTGCGCCGGGCGCAGGACGAGCTCAAGCTGATCTTCGAGACGCCGCGCCGCGAGGAGACGGCCAACGTCCTGGCCGAGCAGATCGTCAAAGAGCTGAACGAGTGGAACGGCCGCGCCGAGCGAGTCGTGCTCCAGCTCCGGCCCGCGGGCTACCCCATCCCGCCAGCGCTCACCGGCAGCACCGATCTCGTGCAGCGGGTGACGCGCCACAGCAACCCCGGCAAGATCGTCAAGGCATTCCTGGCCGCGCTGGACGAAGTGCGCGGCTGGCACGCCGAGACCGCGACCCTGCACGACTTCATCCGCCGGAAACGGCCGGCGCTGTTCCAGCAGGCGAAGTACTTGCTGGCGGAGATCGGCCGCAGCGAGGGGCTGCCGGGGACTGAACCGCTGTCGGCGGAGGATGCCCTTGCCTGGCGCGCGGCGCTGTCCGCCCTGGTGTCCGGCGGCGCAGCCCACGCGTGGGACGATTTCACAGCTGCGTTCGTCCCGTTGGGCGAACGCTTCCGGCAAGTCTATGCCGGCATGCACGCCGAACGCGATCGCCTGCTGGCCGAGGCCGAGGCGCGCCTGGGGGAGAGCGCCATCCCGGCGACCGCTTTGACCCGTTACCGTTGCCGCGGGCTGCGGTGGGCGGAAGGAGAGATCACCAAGTGCGGGCAGTGCGACCTCTCCTTGCGCGAACTCGACCTGCAGATCACCGCGCTGCCCGGCGAAGAGCGCCGGCTGCGCGACCAGCACCGAGTCGTGTACCGCGACGAGACCGGGACCGGCCCGCAGCCGCCGCGCGTCAAATACCTGAAGGTGGCCCAGGTGCTGGCCCAGAAGCAGGCCAAACCGCGCATCGCCAGTGAAGCCGAGCTCGATCAAACACTGAACATTCTACGCGATGAGGTCAAGCAAGCGCTGGCGGAAGCCGATGCAGTGGAACTGGAATAATCGTCGAGTCTGTGTTTCCTGGCGTCCGTGGGGGAACGCGCTGGCGGCCCACGGACAGAAGCCAACACGGACAGGAACCTGCTCTTGATGTCTGTGTTTCCTGGCGTCCGTGGGGGAACGCGCTGGCGGCCCACGGACAGAAGCCAACACGGACAGGAACCTGCTCTTGATGTCTGTGTTTCCTGGCGTCCGTGGGGGAACGCGCTGGCGGCCCAC
>Ga0194113_10008215_pt1 | contig 12875 bp, 8 predicted proteins | sample TA2MahC200mmetaG_FD_146193 | JGI IMG/M metagenome (GOLD analysis project Ga0194113, IMG submission 146193) | Freshwater microbial communities from Lake Tanganyika, Tanzania - TA2015017 Mahale Deep Cast 200m | ecosystem: Environmental > Aquatic > Freshwater > Lake | place: Tanzania: Lake...
TCATTCCCACTCTTGGGAGAGGCTGTTCGAATCACATTTGTCGAAAATCCGGGTATGGCATTTGGAATCAGCTGGGGCAGCGGTAAGGTTATTCTCACGCTGATAACCATCGCTATAGCTGCAGCACTCGGAGTTATCGTATACCGCAGGCATGATGCGCCAAAGATTGAGCGTACAGCATACATGCTCATATTCTCTGGGGCAGTTGGCAATCTTATCGATCGCATATTTTACGGGGTCTGGTATAACGAGGGTCCGTTATTCGAAGGCAAGGTGGTTGACTTCCTCCAGGTTGATATCCCTGATATAGTGTGGTTTGGCGCTGAATACACGCATTTCCCTGTGTTCAATTTAGCAGACTCCTGTGTTTCGATTGGAGTGGTCTTGATGCTGATTGCCGCGTTTTTTACTCCAAAGGTAGTGCCTGCTCCAACTGAGCACTGAGATTGCAAACTATGAGTGCTCTCGAGCGCACCGAACACACGTACGAGATTCTTGTTACGCCGGGTAAAAAGCCCGAACGACTCGACGCCTATATCACGCGTAGTATCGCGATGGCAACGCGTACTCGCGTGCAAAAAGCCATTGACGCTGGAGCTGTGCATGTAAACGGATTGCTTCAACGAGCTAATTACAAGGTTAAGCCTAACGACGTGATCACTGTTACAGTGATGCGACCGCCACCACTTCAGCTAATTCCGCAAGAGATACCGCTCGAGATTTTGTATGAAGATGACCACCTGTTGGTTATCAACAAGGCTCCTGGAATTCTGGTGCATCCTGGATTGGGCAATCGAGATGGCACGCTCGTTAATGCTGTGCTCTGGCACTTGGGTCAGCGCGACCCAATCAATGTGCTAAAGGCCCGCGAGGATTGGGGTGACGATGCCGAGTTGCCGGATGAGGGGGCTGGTGATGCAGAGTCGGAGATTTGGGAAATTGGCCAAGGGTTGGAACAGGAAAACGCCGCTGTGCGTCCCGGAATTGTGCATCGGTTGGACCGTGACACGTCAGGTGTTATGGTTATTGGTAAGACATACCAAACCACGATGCAGCTCGCAACGCAGTTCGCAGATCGCACTGTTTCGCGGCAGTATGTAGCTCTCTGCTGGGGTGTACTAGGGGATGATACGCAACTCATCGAAGGCGACATCGGGCGATCTCCACGCGATCGTACCCTACGAGCAATTGTGCGCACAGGTGGTAAGTATGCCGCTACAGAGGTAACAGTGCATGAGCGATTCCTTTTTGCCACACTGATAACATGTAAGCTTCGCACAGGGCGCACACATCAGATACGTGTTCACCTGAGTTCGCGCAAGCATCCGCTTGTTGGCGACCCCGACTACAGTGGACGCGAAGCAGCAATTCAGAGCCTGCACCACGGTTACCGTCTCAAAGGTCAGGAGCTCTTAAAGCATATTCATCGGCAAGCTCTGCATGCCCGCAGCTTGGAATTCACGCATCCGATAACACGAGAACGCCTGAAGTTCGAGAGCCCCTTGCCAGCAGATATGCAGCAGTGCTTAGACTTACTTCGGGGTTGAGACGCCTTTCATACGCCCGCGTATCCAGCTAGCCTTGCGCCTTGTGTAGGTGCTCGGGGCAGAAGCACTGAATTTCCGTGGGTTGGGAACAATCGCAGCAAGCAGCGAAGCCTGCTCGGTGGAGATGTCTTGAATATCTGCATCAAACCATGTGCTGGCAGCCTGGTGTGCACCGTAGACACCGTTGCCCCACTCGATCATGTTCAGGTATACTTCTAGAATTCTCTCTTTACCCCATAATGCTTCGGTTAGATACACGAAGTAGACTTCGGCACCTTTGCGAAGCATCGATCGCCAGGGAATCAAAAACACATTCTTGCAGGTCTGCATTGTAATTGTACTTGCCCCTAAAGGGAGCTTCCCATTGCGAACACGGGCAACATTTACCCGTCGTGCATTCTTCACGGCCTTCCAGTCGATGCCGGCATGGCGCATAAATCCCGCATCCTCGCCCGCAATCACTGCTTTGCCAACTGCCGGTGCAACATCACTCATTGAAACCCAATGATGCTTGATGAGCATTGATTTGCCCGTAAATGGCGCATGCACAAAGCGCCATACCATGAGCGGTGTTACACATGGCGGAACAACTCGGAACAGTGCCACGACAATCACGGTAAACACGATAAATGCCATGATGCTTCTACCAAGCCATATGAGTATCGATTTGATCATTCCTGTGCAAAAGTATATGCTGTCGGTAGATTAACAATCGTTAAGTTGGCAACTGCAAAACTTAACAAATAGCAAGAAATGCCAGTAAAAGACCTCGATAAGAACATTTGTGCACTACTCCAAGAGAATGCACGAATGAGCATGAATGAGATCGCGGAAGCGGTTGGAGCTTCGGTACCAACTGTTAGTGAGCATGTTAAGAAGCTTGAGGCCGATGGTGTCATACGCGAGTATACGACACTTCTAGATCCCGCTGAATTTGGATTCGATGTAACAGCGTTCATTTATGTCGACCTCGATTCGAGTTCTGCATACGATGGATTTCGCAGACAGTGTCGGGCTCGTAAGGACGTGCTTGAATGTCATGCGATAACTGGTACAGCTTCGCATGTGCTCAAGGTGCGTTGCGCCAATACGGCCGCACTGGAGCAATTGTTGAGTTCGATTCAGCAATGGAAGGGTGTGTCAAAGACGCTCACCAACGTTGTTCTGAGCACGCATAAAGAACAAACTCAGATACCTATTTCGTAATACACGCGTTCAGGAGTTGTAATGTCTTCAAATGTTGATATCTCATCGCTGGCTAAGAATTGGAGGCTAGACGGACTTCAGTACCCGTCTCCTACAGACGTTGTCAATGAAGTCTTTGCGAGCGACGTGCTCACGATGGAAGAGATGCGTCAGCGTCTTAGCAAGCCCGTCTGGAAGTCGCTTGTAGCTACGATAGAACGTGGTGCAACGCTCGACAGCGCGATTGCCGACACCGTTGCAATGGCCATGAAAACATGGGCCATGGAACGCGGCGCAACACATTTTACGCATTGGTTCCAACCACTTACTGGTCTTACGGCAGAGAAGCATGAGTCTTTTGTAACGCCTACGAGTGATGGGTCTGCCATTTCTCAGTTCTCGGGCAAGGAGTTGATACAAGGCGAGCCAGATGCTTCATCGTTTCCGAGCGGGGGGCTACGGGCCACATTCGAGGCAAGGGGCTATACAGCGTGGGACCCAACATCTCCTGCCTTTATCACGCGCCACTCGAATGGTGCAACATTATGTGTACCAACTGCATTTGCTTCATGGACTGGTGAAGCGCTCGACAACAAAACGCCCTTGCTGAGAAGTATAGAGGATGTGAACATTGCTGCAAAACGTGCCCTTGCTTTGTTTGGTGATACAGATACACAGCGCGTGGTGTCTACAGTGGGGGTTGAACAAGAGTATTTCTTGATCGACGAGGAGTTCTACTACAGGCGTCCAGATCTTGTTATGTGTGGCAGAACATTGTTTGGTGCGCAGCCACCAAAGGGACAGGAACTCGAGGATCATTACTTCGGATCGATACCTGATCGAATTCTGACATATATGACTGATGCCGAACATCAATTGTATGCTCTGGGTATCCCGGTAAAGACTCGCCACAACGAAGTTGCTCCGGGTCAGTTCGAGGTAGCACCGATTTTTGAACAATCAAACATAGCAGCCGATCATCAACAACTTGTTATGCAGGTGCTACGCAATACGGCACGTAGATATGGTTTGGTATGTTTGATGCACGAAAAGCCATTTGCAGGAGTGAATGGCTCCGGAAAGCATGTGAACTGGTCTATGTCTACAGACGGCGGACAGAACCTTCTCGAGCCTGGTGATACTCCGCAGAACAATTTGCAGTTTCTCTTCTTCTGCGCAGCCATTATTCGCGCACTTGATTTGCATCAAGATCTTGTTCGAACCACGGTAGCATCGGCCTCCAACGATCATCGCTTGGGAGCCAATGAGGCGCCCCCTGCAATCATGTCGATGTTTCTCGGTGAACAGCTTACAGAGATCTTTGAGCGCATCATAAGCGGCAAAGGGGGCTCGTCGAAGAAGGCGGGCATTCTTGGTCTTGGCACAGAGGTGCTGCCGAAGCTGCCTCAGCATGCAGGAGATCGAAACAGAACGTCGCCGTTTGCGTTTACAGGTAATAAGTTCGAGTTCCGTGCCGTTGGGTCTTCGCAGTCGGTTTCGTTCGCCATTACGGTCCTGAATGTGATCGCGGCGGAGTCCATCGATGCGATGTCTGCAATGATTGCTGCACGTATCAAGAAGAAACAGTCGTTTGAGTCTGCTCTTTCAGACGTGATTAAGGATGTGTACAAGAAGCATTCCCGTATCATCTTTAACGGCGATGGATATTCCGATGACTGGCATGAGGAGGCAGCCAAGCGTGGTCTGCTAAACCTAACAACTTCGGTTAGTGCAATAGAGACGTTGGTGAATGCGAAGAACAAGGATCTGTTTGCTACGCAGGGAGTGCTCACTGCACGCGAGCTCGAGGCGCGACAGGAAGTGATGTTGGACCAGTATTTTAAATCGGTAAACATTGAGGGCGAAACAACGGAATGGATTGCTCAAACGCAGATCCTTCCGGCGGTGCTTCGTTACCTGCGTGAAATGTCGTCCGTGGGGATCACAAGTAAAGCCCTCACGGGTATGACTGATGAGCTGGCTGCTCATGCCGACGAGTTTATATCTGCTCTCTCGTTGCTGCGCAAGCAGAACGCAGAGCTAGGGGGCGAAACAGTGCATACCAAATCGCATCATATGCTCGACAATGTGATACCAGCAATGAATCAAGTACGCAGCGCAGCAGACGCCCTCGAGCGGCTTACAGCTCACGATCACTGGCCATTGCCTTCGTATCGTGAAATGTTGTTTGTGAAGTAGCTTCCCAGCGCTACTTTTTGGTAGCCTTCTTCACAACTTTCTTAGCAACCTTTTTCGCGGCCGTCTTTTTGACGGCCGTTTTCTTTACGGCAGTTTTCTTTACGGCGGTTTTCTTGGCTGTAGTATTCTCTGCTGCGGCAGCTTTGACAGGTTTCTGCGGTGCCTGCTGGAGTGCAAGCTGTAGGCACTCCTCCAGCGTTAGAGATGCTGCATCGGTGTCTTTAGGAATGCGAACGTTTTGTTTGCCTACCTTGATAAACGGACCCCAACGCCCCTTCAGAATCTTTACGTTGTCGTCTTCGGGGAATGTCTTGATCGTGTTTTCCTCGATCTTCTGACGTCGCGCCAGAATCACCTCCACGCCACGCGTCCCGTCGATGGTGTATGGGTTATCCTCTTTCGGCAACGAATAGAATGCCTTGTTGTGTTCGATATACGGACCGAAACGGCCTAGCTTTGCGTCCATTGGATGCTCTTCAAACAGTCCAATAGTGCGCGGGAATTTAAAGAGCTCGAGGGCCTCTTCAAGTGTGATGGTCTCAATCTTGAGCGTACCGGTGAGCCCCTTCTGACGCTTCACTTCGTCATCGGCTTCACCTATCTGGGCTATTGGGCCGTACCGCGCCAGTCTGACGTAAACATTTTTACCAGAGGCTGGATCAACGCCAAGTAAGCGTTCACCGCTCTGGCGCTCGGCTGTTTCGCTCGTTCTGCGTAGTTCGGCCTCGAATGGTCCATAAAATGCACGGATCATTTCTGTCCAGCGAACCATCCCTTGGGCTATCTCATCGAACTGCTTCTCCACGTTTGCCGTAAAGTTGTAGTCCATGATATTATCGAAATGCTTGACGAGAAAATCTGTTACAATCATCCCAATATCAGTAGGTGCGAGCTTGTTCTTTTCTGCACCAGAAGTCTCTTGATGAACTCGTCGTGAAACTGCATCGTGTTGCAGCACAAGCTCTCTGATGTCACGTTTGCGTCCCTCGCGCTCGGGCTTGTCTACATAGTTGCGCGCCTGAATGTTCTGAATCGTAGGTGCGTATGTCGAAGGGCGACCAATGCCAAGCTCTTCCAACGCCTTAACTAGAGATGCTTCTGTGTATCTAGCTGGAGGGCGTTCGAAGCGTTCTTTTGCAGACATGGACTGAAACACAAGATCTTGTCCAACCCGCAACGGCGGGAGCATCTTCGATGTTTCCTCATCATCCTGGTCGTCATCAGAGCGCGACTCACTATAGACACGGAGAAAACCGTCAAAAACGATTACTTCACCAGTAGCCGTTAGCGTATCGGGTAGCGATGATATTGAGATTGCTGCTATTGTTCGTTCAAGCTTGGCGTCAGACATCTGCGATGCCATCGTACGCTTGTAGATCAAATCATAGAGCTTAGCATGAGCATCGGACTCGACAGCTTTACGTCGTGCAAAGTCTGTTGGTCTAATTGCTTCGTGAGCTTCCTGGGCAGATGCAACTTTTGTGGTGTAGTTGCGCGGACTGCTGTATTGGCTTCCAAAGGATGAAACGATTTCCTGTTTGGCTGCCTCAATTGCCAGCTCTGAGAGATTCTGCGAGTCTGTCCGCATGTATGTGATAAGACCTTGTTCATAGAGATCTTGAGCAAGTCTCATGGTACGCACGAGCGTATAGCCTAGTTTTCTACTGGCTTCTTGCTGGAGTGTAGAGGTTGTAAACGGTGGAGAAGCGCGCTTTGTGCTGGGTTTGGTTTCAAGGTTAACAATCGAGTATTGAGCGCCGATACAAGAATCCAAAAATGCACGGGCACCTTCCTCTGTGTGGAATCGTTTTGGATGTTCGGCAGTTACTACTTTGCCATCAACATCGAACGTAGCCACAATCTTGAATTGGCTTGTGGCACTGAAGGCCTGAATCTCACGTTCACGTTCAACAACGAGACGCACAGCAACAGACTGTACGCGTCCGGCAGAAAGTTTTGCCTGAACCTTTCTCCATAAAACAGGGGATAAGCCATAACCGACGAGTCTGTCTAGGACACGTCGGGCCTGCTGAGCATCTACCAGATTCTTGTCGATCCCCCGAGGATTCTGCACAGCCTTTACGATCGCTGGCTTGGTGATCTCGTGAAAAACGATGCGCTTTGTCTTTGCCTCTGAGAGCTCGAGAGCCTCTACAAGGTGCCAAGCGATGGCCTCGCCCTCACGGTCTTCGTCAGATGCCAACCACACGATATCGGCTTGTTTAGCCCGCTTTTTCAGGTCGGTTACAAGCTTCTTCTTATCCTCGCTAACCTCGTAATTGGGGCGAAAATTGTTTGCTATATCGATAGCCTTATCATTTCCGGCTAGGTCTCGGATATGGCCCATGCATGAAGTAACCTCAAACTCACCACCCAAATACTTCTGAATGGTCTTTGCCTTTGAGGGCGACTCTACGATAACAAGGTTCTTCATGCGTTCCTAGTGTGGTTTAGTCCTGTTTATTGTACTCGCAAACACCCGGATCGTAACAAACTGCAAAAATCTGCAGAGAATGCGTCACCGGTCTAAAATCAAGGCGGCCGCAGACCCTGTCCCGTATTGCATCAATTCCTTCCTCTCGAAACTCGACAATGCGTCCACACTCCATGCATATCAGGTGGTCGTGGTCGGGCATACGGCTCGAGAGCTCAAAATGTGCACTATCGCCCTGGAAGCGATGCTTCATCAGAATTCTGCACTGTGTAAGTAAATCCAGCGTGGAATAAATGGTAGCGCGCGAGATGCGGTCGCCCCTTCCATTCATGTATAGGTAGAGCTCATCTGCGTTGAAGTGACGATCTAACTCGCCGATCCGATCAAGAACGTTATTGCGCTCTTGAGTGTTTCGGTACTTCTTGCGTTTCAAGTATTCAGCGAACTGAATCTTGAGCTTTTCGATATTCGGTTCAGTGGACATCTGCGCAAATATATAAGTGCGTAGTTTTGCGATTCGATTTCTCATTGCTAAAAACAAGATTACCTATGCGCAAATGGCGGGTTGAAGACAGTTCTGAGCTGTACAATGTTCTCGGATGGGGGATTGGGTACTTCGGGATCAATGCCGAAGGCCACATGACCGCGCACCCCCGTAAGGCCAAGGCAGCTCATGTAGATCTCAAAGAATTGGTTGATGAACTCCAGCTGCGCGACGTTAGCGTGCCGGTTCTGCTGCGCTTTCCGGATATCCTAGACGACCGGATTGAGAAGATTTCTGGCTGTTTCTCGAAGGCAGCCCAAGAATATGGATACACCGGCACGTATTACTCAGTGTATCCGATCAAGGTAAATCAGCAGCGTCCGGTTGTGGAAGAGCTGGTTCGCCATGGAAAGAAGTTCAACATCGGACTCGAGGCAGGCTCCAAGCCAGAACTGCATGCGGTCTTGGCAATTATGGACAATGAGGAAGCGCTCATTATTTGTAATGGCTACAAAGATGAAGAGTTTATCGAGCTGGGCCTGTTGGCTCAAAAAATGGGTAAACGCATCTTTCTGGTTGTTGAAAAACTTAATGAGCTTCGCCTGATCAACGAAGTTGCTTCTCGCTTGAAGGTGCGTCCAAACATTGGTATCCGCATCAAGCTGGCCTCGAGCGGCAGTGGGAAGTGGGAAGAATCAGGTGGCGATCAGTCGAAATTTGGGCTGAACGCTTCCGAACTGCTCGAGGCCATCGAGTACGCACGTGAAAATGATATGCTTGAGTGCATCAAACTGATTCACTTCCACCTGGGATCGCAGATCACGAATATTCGAAAGATCAAGCAGGGACTGGGCGAGGTTGCCCAGTTCTATGTTCAGCTTATGAACATGGGATGTTCGATACAATTTGTTGATGTAGGGGGCGGGCTAGGTGTTGATTACGACGGTACACGAAGTAGTGTAGCCTCAAGCATCAACTATTCAATTCAAGAGTATGCCAATGATGCGGTCTCGACGCTGGCAGAGGCAGCAAATAAAGGTGGTCTTGCACATCCGCATATCATTACCGAGTCTGGACGTGCGCTCACGGCGCATCACTCGGTACTCGTTTTTAACGTACTCGAGACTACAAGCGCTCCGATTTGGTCTGGTAAGGACATGGTAACGAAACAAGACCACGAGCTTGTTCAGGAGTTGCACAGAATTTTAGAATCGCTCAATAGCCGCAACATGCTTGAGTCATGGCACGACAGCCAGCAAGTGCGCGAAGAGACTCTGGATCGATTTTCCCTTGGTTTGATAGACCTGAGAACGCGGGCCCAAGTTGAACGACTGTATTGGGCACTTGCACATCGCTTTCAAGGTATGTGCCAAGACCTGAAGAATGTGCCTGAAGAGCTGAGATCGTTACCTAAAATGTTAGCAGATAAATACTTCTGCAACTTCTCGCTCTTCCAGTCACTGCCAGATTCTTGGGCAATTGATCAGCTCTTTCCGATCATGCCAATTCACAGGCTTGACGAACGGCCTACGCGTATGGCAACGCTTCAGGATATTACGTGCGATTCGGATGGCAAGGTTGATCACTTTATCGGGCAACGTGACCATACGTCACTGCTGCCGGTGCATCAGCTTGTACCGGGCGAACCGTACTATCTGGCAGTGTTTTTGGTTGGTGCCTACCAGGAGATTCTCGGCGATCTGCACAACCTGTTCGGAGACACCAATGCCGTGCACGTAACGGTGAACGAAAAGAACTACGAGATCGCTCAAGTGATAGATGGTGAAACCGTAGCCGATGTGCTGGACTATGTTCAGTTCAATGCCAAGAAGCTCGTACGAACAATGGAAGCATGGGTTAGCTCGTCTGTGAAGGACAAGAAAATCTCCGTGCACGAAGGCAAGGAGTTTTTGGCTATTTACAGATCCGGACTTTACGGTTATACGTATCTCGAAGAATGATCAATTACGTTCTTGCACTGCTGTTTCTGGTTGGATACGCCAGCGCCGCTGATCTGGGAGTTGCCTGCAATGAGCAGTTCGAATCGTCGAACAGCTCGTGGAAGACGGGCGGCACGCTCGGCAGGAGCGCTACTATCGTTAACGGTGTATATAGGGTAGATCAGCGATCGGCCTTCGGTGATTTTATGTCCGAGACGCCCTGTTTTATCAACTACGATCAAGACTACGATATCGAGGTTCGCGTCCGCCAGATTACTGGTTCTGCAAACACCGGCTTTGGGATCATCTGGAGTGCCAAGAATTCTGTAAGCACAAACATGTTCCTCGTAACATCAAGCGGCAATTATCGCATTTATTCAATCGATAATGGTGAGTTGATTGATGTACAACCGTGGACGCCGTTTGATGGTGCGCCGCCTCTGCAGTCATGGTTCACGATTACGCTGCGCAAGCGTGGATCTGGCATGAGTATTCTGGTCAATGACCAGACGCTCTTTGGGTTTGAGAAGTTGCCAATTCATGGCGCTAAGGCCGGTATCGTTGTAGGACCTCAAGCAGTAGTTGAGTTTGATGATTTTATTGTCCGCCAAGACACCACGCCGCTTGTCATTACTGACAAGTACGCTTTAGTAGGCAAGCGCGAAAATCTCGGTCCACAGGTGAACTGCAACGGCGGCGACATCTCACCTGTAATTACAGCCGATGGTAAACGATTGTATTTCGGTCGATATCCATTTGCTGGTAACATCGGCGATCCAACTGCAGAGGATATCTGGTACACAGATCTGAAGCCCGACGGTACGTGGGGTCCGTCGATGAATGCTGGTACACCACTGAACAATTACTCTTCGAATTTTCTCATCTCGATCACACCCGATCGCAACCAAGTTGTTGTTGGTAATACCTACTACAGTAACGGTGCTCCCAAGGGGGCCGGCATATCAACGGCTATCATGACCGAGAATGGCTGGAGCGTTCCGCGCGACATTCGTATCGATCAGTACTACAACAACAGCACATATTCTGAGTTGTCGCTCGACCCAAGTGGCATGGTATTGCTTATGACCGTAGAGCGCGAAGACACGCGTGGCCAACGAGACATCTATGTTTCGAAGCGTCGCCGCGACGGTTCGTTTTCTGCACCGGTAAACTGTGGAAAAACAATCAACACCTGGGGTAATGAGGTATCACCGTTTATCGCTGCCGATGGTGTTACGGTCTTTTTTGCTACCGATGGTAGAAGAGGCTTTGGCGACTTTGATATTTGGATGACAAGGCGGCTCGATGATACGTGGACGTCGTGGAGCGAGCCGATTAACGTTGGACCTTCAATCAACACACCCGGCTGGGACGCATATTTTACGGTGCCTGCGAAGGCAGACTATGCATACTTGAGTACGACAAACCCGGAGAGCAACAGCCTAGACTTGTATCGTGTTCCTCTGCCGGAAGCCCTGAAACCAATGCCTGTGGTGCTCGTAAGTGGTAGAGTGCTCAATGCAGCAACAAAGCAGCCAATTGCCACCACAGTAGCATACGAGAGTTTAACAAAAGGTACCACCGTCGGGATGGCAAGGTCAGAGCCTCGGAACGGGCAATACTCGATTGTTCTTCCAGCTGGAGACCTCTATGGATTTAGAGCAGAGTTCGAAGGGTTCTATCCAGTTAGCGATCAGCTCGACACAAGAACGCTTACGTCCTATTCCGAGATCACTAGGGACTTATATCTGGCACCCATCCAAAAAAATCAGACGATTATTCTGAACAACGTGTTCTTCGACTTCCGTCTGTCAGAGCTTCGTCCGGAGTCGTTTGCTGAACTCAATCGCCTTGCTGAATTTCTTACGGCAAATCCGACCATCATGATTGAGCTTGCTGGACATTCTGATAAGGTTGGCAGCAATGCAGCAAATATGGATATCTCGCGCAGTCGAGTTCAGGCTGTGAAGGAATATCTCGAGTCACGCGGAGTGCAATTAAGCCGCTTGAAGGTTGTAGCTTACGGCTCTACCAAGCCCCTTGATACAAATGAAACGGAAGATGGACGTCGCAGAAACCGACGTGTGGAATTCAAAATTCTCGCCATGTAGGAGATCTATGCGTTTGCTGGTGGTGATGATAGCACTAACGGTGCTCAATGCTCAATCGCAAGAGTTTGAGCGGTATGAATCGAACCCACTGCATGAGCAAAGCAGATGGTTCCAGCTCTACAGTCAGCCAGCAGCGAATTACTTTGAAGTTCAACAGCTTCTTGATCAAGATACGAGCGTGCATGTGTCTCGTCCGAGTAAGCAGCTGCGCAAAGTGCTTACATGGCTCTCACGCATGCGCGTGTATGCTGATGCAACAGGACTGATAGGTCCACTGCGGCCTGCTGAGCCAGATGTTACCAGGTTCCTTGAGAATAGTTTTCCGTCGAAAACCAGCGAACATCAACAACGTATGGACGAAGCTTGGGTACCCGTTGGTCCGTTTGGATGGGATACCACTGCCAAGATGGCAACGGGCTCGCAGGGTATCGGAGTGCTACGTACACATATCGTGGACCCAACGAATTCTGCAGTAATCCTCGCCGGTGCCATATCCTCTGGCATTTGGCGCAGTGTTGATGCTGGCAAAACGTGGACAAACCTAGCACTGCAAACACCGATAAAGTCGGTGTGGCGTTTTGCTTGGGCGGGCAAGACTGTCTTTGCCGCTACCAGTGATGGACTATACAATTCGACTGATAGGGGGCTAAGCTGGACTAAGCTAGGCCTAGCGGGCGATGCATTACTCGCTACTGCGCGTGCAGTAGATCTCGTAGCTGTAGCGCCCGGTGACACGAAGCGGATTGTTATTGCAGCACTCAATAGACTATATACCTCCACAGACGGAGGAGCCTCCTGGCGACAGTCTTGCAACTTCCAAGGAACCTGGTGGGATCTGCAGTGGCATCCGACGAAGAATGAAGTATGCTACGGTTTGGTTCAACAAGGGGCTCACATTGGGTTTGTGAGATCTACTGGGGGTGGTGTGAAATTTGATGCTGTGGGGCTGGGGTATCCCATTGCTATTGCTGGTCA
>Ga0194113_10008220_pt1 | contig 12871 bp, 3 predicted proteins | sample TA2MahC200mmetaG_FD_146193 | JGI IMG/M metagenome (GOLD analysis project Ga0194113, IMG submission 146193) | Freshwater microbial communities from Lake Tanganyika, Tanzania - TA2015017 Mahale Deep Cast 200m | ecosystem: Environmental > Aquatic > Freshwater > Lake | place: Tanzania: Lake...
GGTGTGGGGGCGGGGGGGGGGTGTGGGGGGGGCTTCGGCGCGCGTTCTTCGGCTTGCTAAGTCCGAGCCTTGGGGCAAGGGTCGGGACGGTGCGCAGATGATGAGACAATAGACATTAGACAATAGACAGAGAGATGGAGAGATCGAGATAGAGTGGCCGGACGTGCGACCACGGGAAGAAAGATGCGACGCATGACCAAGGGTGAACCAGAGGGTGAACCTTCCGCGGTCGGAGATTGGACCGCACGAAGCGGGTTGGCACTCCGCTGGTGGGGGCGCCTCTGGCGGGGGACGGGGATGGATCGAGGGCGACCGACTCGGATTTGTCAGCGAGTTGGTCGGGAGTGGGTACGACGGTCGGGGTGGGGGTGGGGCACGCTGCGCGTGCGCGGGTTCGAGGGGAGCCTCCACCCGCTTTGGCGCGCGCGTGGGGGCCATAATCCGGTGGCGGTAGGGCGCGACCGCTGGGCGCGCCGAACCCGTCAGTTCACCAAGCCCGAGCGGCCGGCCCGGCGGTCCGGCCCTACCCCTACATGGCGGTTCATGGGGGGGGGTGGACTGACGCTGCTGGGGCTGGGGCTGTGGGCGTTAGCGGTTCTGGGCCAGGGGTCCACGAATGAACTGACGGACGATCGGCGGTTAACGGTCGAACGGATCTTCGGGCGCAACGAGTTTAAGACGGAGTCGTGGGGGCCGGCGCGGTGGTTGGCGGACAGCTCGGGCTATACCACGCTGGAGAAATCGCCGACGACGCCAGGGGGGCGAGACCTCGTACGACACGACTTGGCGACGGGCAGTCGGGAGGTGTTGGTGGCGGCGACGAGTCTGATCGCCAAGGAGGGCGATCCGCCGCTTGGGATCCAGGACTACGCCTGGTCGGGGGATGGGCGCAAGCTGCTGGTTTTCAGCAACACGCGGCGGGTTTGGCGGACCCACACTCGTGGCGACTACTGGGTGTATGATCGGGACCGCGCCACGCTGATGAAACTGGGTGGCGAAGCGGAGCCGGCGACGCTGATGTTCGCGACCTTTTCGCCGGAGGGCGATCGGGTGGCCTACGTGCGGGAGCACAATCTCTACGTGCAAGACCTGGCCACGGGAACCGTGACGGCCCTGACGACGGACGGGGACGCGGAGACGATCAACGGGACCTCGGATTGGGTGAACGAGGAGGAGTTTCATTTGCGGCACGGGTTCCGTTGGAGTCCGGACGGGCGGCGGATTGCGTACTGGCAGTTCGACACGTCCGGTGTGGGGGAGTTTCAACTGGTGAACTACACGGACGGGCTGTATCCGAAGCTGAAAGGGTTCAAGTACCCTAAGGCAGGCGAAACCAACTCAGCCTGTCGGGTGGGGGTGGTCAGCGCGGCCGGGGGCCCTACCCGGTGGTTTCGCCCGAATGCGGATCCGCGCAACCACTACATTCCGGAGCTGGAGTGGGCGCCGGACTCGCGTTCGGTCGTGTTCCAGCAGCTCAACCGCCTGCAGAATGCGAACAGCCTGATTCGGGGCCACGCGCAGACGGGCCGCACGCAGGTGCTGCTGACGGACCGCGACGGGGCGTGGGTGGATGTGGTCGAGGAGTGGCATTGGCTGGCTGGGGGGCGAAGGTTTCTTTGGGTGAGCGAACAGGACGGTTGGCGCAGGCCGTATCTGGTTTCGCGCTCGGGGAGGACGACGACGCGATTGACCTCGAGCGCGGCCGACATCTTGGACGTGGTGGGTGTGGATGAGCGGCGGGGCTGGGTCTATGTGACGGCGTCGCCGGACGATCCGACGCAACGGTCCTTGTTCCGGGTGCGGCTCGATGGGGGTGGGGACCTCGATCGAGTGACGCCGGCGGGTCAACCCGGCACGCATGCGTACACGCTCTCGCCGGACGCGCGGTGGGCCTTTCACACCTATTCGAGGTTTGGCCAGCCGCCGGTGGTCGATTTGATCCGGCTGCCGCGTCATCGCCGGGTGCGGGTGTTGGCGGACAACTCGGAGTTGCGGGCGAAGCTGGATCGGCTCGATCGACCGGGGCAGGAGTTTTTCCGGGTGGCGGTCGGCGAGGGGGTCGAGTTGGACGGTTGGTGTTTGAAGCCGCCCGGGTTCGATCCGGGGCGGCGTTACCCGATGTTGGTGCATGTCTATGGGGAGCCGGCGGGGCAGACGGTGTTGGACCGGTGGGGTGGCGACAACTACCTTTGGCACTGCTTCTTGGCGCAGGAGGGCTACGTGGTGGTGAGCGTGGACAATCGGGGCACGCCAGCGCCGCGCGGGCGTGAATGGCGCAAGTGCATTTACCGGCAGGTGGGGATTCTGGCGTCGGCGGATCAGGCAGCGGCCACGCGTCGGGTGTTGTCGGAGCGGGCGTATTTGGATCCGGGTCGGGTTGGGGTGTGGGGTTGGAGCGGTGGGGGGTCGATGACGCTCAATGCGTTGTTCCGGTATCCGGAGGTGTATCGGATGGGGATGGCGATTGCGTTCGTGAGCGATCAGCGGTATTACGACACGATATACCAAGAGCGCTACATGGGTTTGCCGGCGGACAACGAGGCCGGATTCAAGGATGGGTCGCCGATTACGCATGCGCAGCAACTGAGCGGCTCGCTGCTGTTGGTTTATGGGACCGGGGACGACAACTGTCACTACCAGAACTGCGAAGCGCTGGTGAACGAGTTGGTTGCGCACAACAAGGCCTTCGACCAGTTGGTGTACCCGAACCGCAGCCATTCCCTCAGCGAAGGGGCGACCACGCGGCGGCATTTGTACGAGGCGCTGACGCGGTATCTGCGGCGGCATTTGCCCGTTGAACCGGCGGGGGGCGAACGCGACGATGAGTGAGGTTGGGGTACACCGGCCCCGCAATGTGGATTGGAAGCGGGCGGCGGCATTGCTCTACGGCGATTGGGGGACGAGCAAGGCCTACGTGATTGGGTTGGCCTTCTTTTTTACCGGGTACGCTTCGTTGCCCCTGATTGTGGCGGTCTGCGCGCTGACGGCGGTGGTGGGGTACAACTACGTGTTGGTGTGCCGGCACTTTCCGGACGGGGGCGGGGTGTACTCGGCGGCGCGGGACCAGAGCCGGTTGTTGGCGGCGATTGGGGCCTTGTTGTTGGTGGCGAACTTCATTGTGACGGCGGCGCTGAGCTGCAACTCGGCGGTGAACTACTTCGGAGTGCCGCGGGAGCAGGTGGCATTGGCGACGGCGGCTTCGATATTGGCGATAGGGGGTGTGAACTATTTTGGGCCTAAGCACACGGGGAGCCTGGCGGTATGGTTGGCCGTGCCGACGGTGGTGGTGGTGGGCGGGGTGGTCGTGTTGAGTGTGCCGCATCTGTCGCTGGCGAATCTCGAATGGCCGCAAGGTGGCTGGAGCAAGAACTGGGTCAGTTTTGTCGCCATCATTTTGGCGCTGAGCGGGGTCGAGGCCATCGCGAACCTGACGGGGGTGATGAAGCTCGACCCGGGGAGCACGATGGACCAGCCGCGGGTGGGGTTGACGGCGCGCAAGGCGATTGTGCCGGTCGCGTTGGAGGTGGTGGTGGCGACGGTGTTGTTGGGCTGGGCGATGGTCTCGTTGCCTAAGGAATTGGCGCCGGACCCGGTGGCGCAGCGGGATTACATGCTGCGTTTTTTGGGGGTGCAATACGGGGCATTGGCGTGGACGCCGGCGTTTGGGCAGGTGGTTGGGGTGGTGGTGGGTTTGGTGATCGGGTTGTTGTTGCTGAGCGCGGTGAATACGGCGATCGCAGCGCTGATCGGGCTGTTCTACATGCTGGCGCGGGATGAGGAGATGCCGCGGGCGTTTGTGGGGCTTAATCCGCATGGCGTGCCGTGGTGGCCGTGGGCGCTGGCCACGCTGCTGCCGGTGGCGACCGTGTTGGCTACGGGGGCTGATCTCGAGGCTTTGGCGCGCCTGTACGCGATTGGGGTGGTGGGCGCGATTGCGGTGAACCTGGGGTCGTGCACGTTCAATCGGCGGCTCAAGTTGGCTTGGTGCGAGCGGGGCATCATGGCGGCCACATTTGCCGTCATGTTTGCGGTCGAGGTCACGATTGCGCGGGTGAACAACGACGCCCTCTTTTTTGCCATTTGCGTGTTGGGGGTGGGTTTAGGTTTACGGGGTTACACGCAGCGCCGGGCGGGGTTACGCACGGTGATTGTGCCGGAGGAGATCGCGGTGCACGTCGCTCCGAAGGCGGTTCCGGACCTCCAGTTGCAGCTCGAGCCGGGCCGGACGATTTTGGTGGCGGCGCGGGGTGTGACGCCGGTGTTGCGGTTTGCGCTCGAGGAAGCGCGGCTGCGACAGGCGGGTTTGTATGTGCTGTTTGTGAAGGAAGTGGCGGTGGTGCTGACCCGGACGCTGCCCGGGCAGCACCGGGCGCGATGGCAGGAAGATCCGGCGGCTGCGGCGATCATGACGGCGATGTTGCGGTTGGGAGAGGAGCACGGCGTGACGGTGATCCCGGTGTTTGCCGTCAGCGATAATCCGGCCCTGACGATCCTGGATTTGGCAGCGACGCTGGGGGTGGACATGTTGATGTTGGGTTCTCCGCAGCGGACGCGGTTGGTCCAGCTCCTGAAAGGGAACGTGGTGACGGAGGTGGCCCGCAGTTTGCCCGAGAACATCCAGTTGTTGATTCACGGCTAAACGGGCGGACACGCGGCCGGGAGTGGCGCGCTGGCCCTGGGAGCAGCGAGGGTGGAACGCCGTCTAATCTCGGGTTGCGGTGTCTGGGCGCACCGGGCACTGTGGCTGGAGCTAGACTATGAATGGGATGCTGTGCGGCTTACTGGCCGTGGTCACGGTTGCGTCGATGAACACCAGCTTGGCTGCCGGACCCCGCGCGGCTCGTTGGCAGCGGGTCGAGGAGGCGGTGCAGAAGGGCTTGCCGCAAACGGCGCTCGCCGAGCTAAAACCGATTCTCGAAGGGGCGTTGGCGGAGCGGGCTTGGGCGGAAGCGGTCAAGGCCATCGCGCGCAAGATCGTCCTCGAGAGCGGCATCGAGGGGAACCGTCCCGAGGAACGCGTCCGGCGTCTTACGGTGGAGCTGGCGCAGGCGCCGGAGGCGATCCAGCCGGTGCTCGAGGCGGTGTTGGCGCATTGGTACTGGCATTACTTCCAGCAGAATCGTTGGCGATTCATGCGCCGGACGGCGACGGCGCAAGCGCCGGGGGCCGATTTCACGACGTGGGACTTGCCACGCCTTTTTGCCGAGATCGATCGACACTTTACGCGGGCGCTGGCGGCGGCGCCGCAGCTCAAGGCGATCCCGATCGCCACTTACGATGCACTCTTGGCCCGAGGCACCGTGCCCGACGCCTATCGGCCCACGCTCTACGATTTCATCGCCCAGGAGGCCCTGAGCTTCTACACCTCCGGCGAGCAAGCGGCGGCGCTGCCCGAGGACGCCTTCGAGGTTGCAGCCGAGAGCCCGATCATCGGAACTGCCGGAGAATTCCTCGAGTGGCAGCCGGCGACGACGGACACGCAGGCGCCTGCGTTCAAGGCGATTCGCCTCTACCAAGAGCTGTTGCGCTTTCACCAAGCGGATGCGGATCGGTCCGCTTTTCTGGATGCGGACCTGGCGCGGTTGGTGTGGGGCAAGAACGTGGCTCGCGGCGAGGCGCGGGATGGGCGAGTGCAAGCGGCGCTGGAACGGTTTGCGAAGGAGAACGGAGATCACGAACTGGCGTCGCTGGCCTTGTGGCATGAGGCGCAACGGTTGCGTGGCGAGGGCGACTATGTCCAGGCGCGTCTGTTGGCGTTGCGCGGGCAGCAGGCGCATCCGGCCAGCGCGGGAGGCCGGCTCTGCGCGAATCTGGTGGCGGAGATCGAGAGCAGGGGGGCGGAGTTGGTGACCGAGCGAGCATGGGGCGCGCCTTGGCCGAAGATCCAGGTGCGGTATCGCAATGTCACACGCGTCTATTTCCGGGTGGTGGGGGCGGACTGGGACGCGTTTCTGGATCGGCGGCGGCGTCGGCCGGAGCGACTGAGCGACGCGGAGCGGTTCGCCCTGGTGGCGCAGCAGCCGGTGCACGAGTGGTCGGAGGCGTTGGCGCCCACGACCGACTTCAAGTTTCACACGGTCGAGTTGCCCGTGCCAACCGAGCTCAAGTCGGGCTATTACTTTCTGATCGCCAGTCACGACGTGGCTTTTCGGGAGTCGAACAACCAGCTTGCAATGACGGATTTTTGGGTGAGCGATTTGGCTTTGGTGATTCGGCCGCGCTCGGGCCAACTGGACGGGTTTGTGTTGTGGGCCAAGTCGGGCGAGCCGATCGCGGGCGCGCGGGTGCAGGGGTGGTACTTGGATCGGCAGGGCAACCGCGTCGAGGTCCCGGAGACCGCGACGGACGGGTATGGGCAGTTTGCCCTCGAGCAGGCGGAACGCCGCGGTTATCTGCTCAAGGCGAGTTACAGCGGCCAGGCGATCGCCACCAGCGACGAGTACGCTCACTGGCCGCGCGCGGACGCAACCGCGGTTGTCGAACAGACGGTGTTCTTCACCGACCGCGCCCTTTATCGGCCGGGGCAGACGGTGGCGTACAAGGGCATCTGCCTGCGGGTGGATCAGGAGCGAGACAACTACCAGGTGTTGCGCGGCCGCTCGGTGACCGTCACGTTCGCGGATGCGAACGGGAAGGAGATCGCGCAGGCGGTGCATCGCTGCAACGATTACGGTTCTTTTTCCGGCAGTTTCACCGCCCCGCGCGACCGGTTGCTGGGCCAGATGTACCTGCACGTCACCCAAGGCCCCCCAGGCGCCGCCCAGCTCAGCGTCGAGGAATACAAGCGTCCGAAGTTCCAGGTGACGCTCCAACCGCCTGAGACCGGCAACAAGCTCGGCCAGCGCGTGGTTGTCCGCGGTCAGGCGATGAGTTACACCGGGGCGGCGGTGGATGGTGCGCTGGCGAAGTACTGGGTGGTGCGCGAGGTGCGGATGCCCGGATGGTGGGGTTGGGGCGGAGGCGGGCGGCGGCTCGGTCCTGCCCAAGGAATCGCCTATGGCACGACGCGCACGGGGACCGACGGCAGTTTCCAAGTCGAGTTTGTCGCCCGACCCGACCTTAAAGTGGCCGAGCAAGACGAACCCACGTTTGTCTTCAGCGTGCATGCCGACGTCACGGATAGCGCTGGCGAGACGCGGTCCGCCGATCGCGCGGTGCGGCTTGGGTACACCGCCATCGAGGCGCGCCTGAGTGCAGAGTTGTGGCAAACGGTGGCGGCGCCTGTGGCGATCACCGTGCGGACGACGACGTTGGACGGCGAACCGCAAGTCGCCGAAGGCGTCGTCAAGATCCATGCGCTGCAACCGCCGGCCCAGGCGCAACGGCCGTCCTGGTTTGCGCGCCGGGACCCACTCGAGGATTCGGACCAGGCTGGGGCGCCGGGCGATGCGTCCGACCCCAACCACTGGCCGCTGGGCGAGGTGGTCGCCACGCTAGGGTTTACGACCGACGCAAGCGGGCAGGCTACCTTGGCGGTCCGACTGCCGGAGGGCGTTTACCGGGCCTTGCTCGAGAGCCAAGACCGGCACGGCAGGAAGGTGACCGACCGGCTGCCTCTTCGCGTCTTGGCGCCGGCTGGGAAGCAACTCGGGATTCGTGTGCCGCATCTGCTCGAGGCCCCTCGCTGGTCGGTCGAGCCCGGCGAGGAGTTTACCGCGCTCTGGGGCACCGGTTACGAATCCGGCCGCGCCTTTATCGAGATCGAGCATCGGCAGCAATTTCTCCAGCGTTACTGGACCGCTCCTGGGGAGACGCAGGTCCAAGTCCAGCAGGCGGTGACCGAAGCTCAGCGCGGCGGGTTCACGCTCCATGTGACCTTTGTGCGCGAGAACCGCGCTTACCTCGAGTCGCGCCACGTCGAGGTGCCCTGGAGCAACAAAGAACTGACCCTCCGCTGGGAACACTTCACCTCGAAACTCGAGCCCGCGCAGAAGGAGACCTGGACGATTGCGGTCAGCGGTCGAGAGGCAACCGGGGAAGGTCAAGGTGCGGAAGGTGCGGAAGGGGAAGGGACAGGGGCGATGTCGGGGCGATCGGAGCGCGCGGTGGCGGAGTTGGTGGCGGCGCTCTATGACGCGTCGCTGGACGCGTTTCGGCCCCATGACTGGCCGAGCGGTTTTGGCGTGTTCCGGGGAGATTACTCGGTGCTGAAGTCGTTTTTCGGCAATGCACCGCGTCCGCTGCAACCGTTTAAGCGGGATTGGCCCGTGGCGCGGCAGGCGGTCGAGATGCGGTACCGCGCGTTTCCAGACGAGTTGACTGAGAGTCTCTGGGGCTACCGGATGGCGCGTCCGCGGGCAGTGGCGCGCGGTGGCGCGGCCCTGCAACTGGACACGCTCGCCGTCGCGGAAGACGCCGTACCGCCTCCGACCGTCGCGCCCGGTGGCGGGCGGGAGATGACCCTCAGCGCCGGACTGACCCGGAGCGCGGCGCCGGTTGGCGACATGGAAGAACGCGTGGCGGGAGCGGCTGAGTCCGCAGGCGCGCCGGAGCGCGCAGCCCAAGGACCCGATCTGAGCCAGGTCAGCCCCCGGCGGAACCTGAACGAGACGGCGTTTTTCTTTCCGCACCTGACCTCGGACGCGAACGGGACGGTGCGGTTGACCTTCACGGTGCCCGAGGCGCTCACCGCGTGGCGATTCCTCGGGTTCGCTCACGACTCGGCGCTCCGGGCCGGGCTGATCGAGGGACGCATGGTCACCGCCAAGGAGTTGATGGTGCAGCCGAATCCGCCCCGCTTCTTGCGCGAATCGGACACGCTCGAGTTCAGCGTCAAGGTTGCGAACCAGAGCGAGCGACGCCAGCAGGGCACGGTTCGGCTGACGTTCAACGACGCGTTGACCGATCGGTCGGTGGACGAGCTGTTGGGCAATCGCGTTCCCGACCGGGCCTTCGATATTCCGGCCAAGGAATCGCGCGGGTTTGCCTGGCGCCTGACCGTGCCGGACGGCCTGACGCTGCTCACCTACCAGGCGATGGCGGCTGCGGAGACCGTGTCCGATGGCGAAGCGGGGCTGTTGCCGGTGTTAGCGCGGCGGGTCTTGGTGACGGAGTCGTTGCCGCTGTCGATTCGCGGGCCGGCGGAGCGGCAGTTCGAGTTCGAGAAGCTGCTCAAGTCCAGTTCGTCCGACACGCTCCGGCACCAGGGTCTGACGGTGCAGATGGTGTCTAACCCCGCCTGGTACGCGGTGCTGGCGCTACCCTATCTGATGGAGTTTCCGTACGAATGCAGCGAGCAGACGTTCAACCGGCTTTATGCCAATGTCCTCGCGCGCACGATCGCCCAGGCTGATCCCAAGGTCCGGCGCCGGTTCGATCTCTGGAAGAACACGGCGGCGCTCGATAGCCCGCTCGAGAAGAACCAGGAGCTGAAGGCCGTGTTGCTCGAGGAATCGCCGTGGCTGCGCCAGGCCCAAAACGAGAGTCAGGCGCGCAAGCATGTGGGTCTGTTGTTTGACGACAATCGGCTGAACTCCGAGACCGAGCGCGCGTTGGCCAAGTTGCGGGAGGCCCAATTGCCGGACGGGGCCTGGCCGTGGTTTTCTGGCGGGCCAGCCAACGACTATATCACGCTCTACATCACGACCGGATTCGGCCGGCTCCGGCAGCTCGGGGTGGACTTGCCAGTCGAGTTGGCGTTGCGCTCGCTCGAAAGGCTAGACGATTGGATCGACCGGCGCTACCGCGACATCCTCGCCCACAGCGACAAGGCCAAAAACCACCTCTCGAGCACGATCGCGCTTTACCTGTACGGCCGCAGCTTCTTCCTCCGGGACCGGCCGATCGCCGCCCAGCAGCGGGAAGCGGTCGATTATTTTTTGGGCCAGGCAAGACGCTACTGGTTCGAGTTGGGCGAGCGCCAGTCGCACGGTCACTTGGCCCTGGCCCTGCACCGGTTTGGCGACACGGACACGGCGCAAGCGATCGTCCGATCGCTCAAGGAACGGTCGGTTACGGACGCGGAGTTGGGCCGGTACTGGCGAGAGACGGAGCGAAGCTGGTGGTGGTATCGGGCGCCGATCGAGACCCAGGCGTTGATGATTGAGGCGTTCGGCGAGGTGACCCAGGACACGGCGGCGGTCGAGGAGTGCAAGGTCTGGCTGCTCAAACAAAAGCAAACCCAGGACTGGAAGACGACCAAGGCGACCGCCGACGCTGTGTATGCGCTGCTGCTGCGCGGACGCGACCTGCTGGCCAGCGACCAACTCGTCGAGTTGACCGTGGGCGGCGCGGACCTCACGCCGAGGCTGAGTCCGCAAGGCAATCCGCCAGGGGCAAGCCGCAATCCGGTCGAGCCCGGGACCGGCTTCTACGAGGTGCGGTTTGCCGGTCCGGAGGTCAATCCGTCGCTGGGGCAAATCACGGTCAAGAAGGCGGACGAGGGCGTGGCTTGGGGCAGCGTACACTGGCAGTATCTCGAGGACCTGAGCCGGATCACCCCGTACGCGGGGACGCCGCTGAAGCTGCACAAGGCCCTCTTCGTGCGGCGGCAGACGAGTCGAGGCCCGGTGCTCGAGGCGGTCACGGGACCGGTGGCGGTGGGAGACGAGGTGGTGGTGCGGCTCGAGCTGCGAGTGGATCGGGACATGGAATACGTGCATCTGAAGGACCAGCGCGGGAGCGGGACAGAGCCGGTGAATGTGTTGTCCGGGTACCGGTATCAGGACGGGCTGGCGTATTATGAAAGCACGCGCGACACGGCGAGTCATTTCTTCATCGATTACTTGCCCAAGGGGACGTACGTGTTCGAGTATGCGCTTCGTGTTCAGCATCGCGGCAACTATCCGACCGGCGTGGCGAGCATTCAGTGTCTTTATGCGCCCGAGTTCAACAGCCACTCCGCCAGCCACATCCTCGAAGTGAAGTGAAGGCGGGTCGGTCAAGGTGTTGGTGGACGCAGCTTAACCTGCCACGGCATTCCTCGATGCATCCTCACCTCGAACGGTCGCCGCGCAGGCCACGGTCACTTCGCCAACGTTGCGGGTTGAGCGGATTGGCCGGTGCGGTCCTGTGCCTTGCCTCCGGATGGGCGAGCTTCGCGGCGGAGAGCGTGGCGGAGCTGCGCGGGACGGTCGTCAGCGCGCTGGCGGGCACGCCGCTCGATTCGGCCACGCTCGAGTTGGCTTGGCGGCCGGTGAGTTGGGAAGGGGGCGACGCGCCGGAGCTGAGTTCGTTGGACGCGAGCGTGCCCCTTGTGGGGGGCGTCGTGACGGACCGGGCGGGCGGGTTTCAGTTGGGCTTGGCTGTGCGGGAGCAAGTGACTTACGTGAGCGTGCGGGTGACTCTGCTGGGTTACGAGGAGTATCACGCGACGTTGGTGCGGCTCGAGGCTGGGCAGGCGACGGCTTTGCCGGTGGCATTGGTGCCGCGGGCGCCTACGGCGGTGGAACGCGAGCTCTTAGAAGCGCGCCGCTCGATGCTGCGGGACGGGGCGCTGACGGAATCGCAATGGATCCCGGCGGCTGCGGTCGGGGCCGGGTTGGCGCAGCCGGCAGGGGCCGGTGGGGCGACTCCGGTGGCGGTCCCGGACCGGGTGCTAGTCGAGTTGGCGGATTTCTCCGGGCTGATGGATTTGGACGAGTACATCGCCGGGGTGGTGACGAGAGAACTTGGGGACAGTTTTCACACCGAAGCGTTGCGGGCGCAGGCGGTCACGGCGCGGAGCTACGCGCTGGATCGGCTGGCGCGGACGGGCAAGGCCAGCGGCGGGGTGGCATATACCTCGGTGTTGGGGGCGAAGAGTCGCCAGGCTGCGCTCGACACCTCGAAGGCGGTGGTGGTGTATCAGGGGCGGATCATCACGGCGTATTTCTCGGCGCGCTGCAATGGCGACGTGACGTTGAACAGCGAGGAGGGCCCTACGCTGGATCGGTGTTGGGTGGGCGGTTTGGGTGTCGGCGTGGTGCCATACTGCCGGGCGCGGCCGTGTAGCGGGCACATCAACTGTTCGCAGACCTCGGAGCGGTGCTGCACGGTGGTGGTGCAGGGCAAGACCCATCACCTCTACGGTCACGGCATTGGCCTCTGCCAGCGGGGCGCCCAGGACCTGGCGATCAAGCAGGGTTTGGCCTGGCGCGACATTGTGCTCCGGTACTATACGGCGGTCGAGATCCAGACCGGCACGGTCGAGCCGCCGCCGCCGTTGGCGGTGGGCGATCGCGTCCAAGTCGTGAATACGGGCACCGGCGGGCTGAGGCGCCGGGACTGCGCCAGCACCGGGTGCACGGCTCGGGCCAATGCCTTCGACGGCGACACGGGCCGGATTGTGGGCGGTCCCGAGGTCAACGGAGGTTATACGTGGTGGCGGATCGCGTGGGAGAAGGATGGGTTGACTTTGTGGTCGGCGCAGGGCAGCGGCACCGAGCCGTGGCTGCAGCGCACTGCGGAACCGGTCACGCGGATCCTGCGGTTGGCCGGGGACTTGGCTTTCGGCAACGTGCCTTTGGGTGGGACGGGGCAACGGTTCTTGACTCTCGCCAACGACGGCAACTCACCGCTGACGATCAGCGGGTTGGTTTACCCGCCGGGCTTTGAAGGGGACTGGAGCGGGACGGTGCCGGCGGGTGGCTCGCGCGACGTGCTGGTGTTCTTCAAGCCGCTGGCCGTCCAAGCCTATAGCGGCGTGGTCACCGTGCAAGCGGACCAAACGAGCGGCACCCCGAGCCACGCTGTCTCCGGCGTGGGCACGCGTGTGAGCCCAGGCGCCTTCGATCGCGCCTGGCTGAGTCGGTTACCCAACGGGACGTTCCGGTTGCGGTTTGTGGGTCATCCGGGGTCGACTTGCCGGCTGCAGACCTCGACCAACCTCACGGTGTGGGAGACGGCGATCGCCTTCACGGGGAGTTCGGCGGGGGTCGTGCTCGAAGATCCA
>Ga0194113_10008226_pt1 | contig 12858 bp, 11 predicted proteins | sample TA2MahC200mmetaG_FD_146193 | JGI IMG/M metagenome (GOLD analysis project Ga0194113, IMG submission 146193) | Freshwater microbial communities from Lake Tanganyika, Tanzania - TA2015017 Mahale Deep Cast 200m | ecosystem: Environmental > Aquatic > Freshwater > Lake | place: Tanzania: Lake...
CAGGAATCGGGATATCTACCAGCGTCCCGTTGAAATATTGCAGAGCCTCATCCGCTTCGACACCACCAATCCGCCCGGCAACGAGGCTGAGTGCATCGCTTGCATCAACACCCTTCTGAAACACGCAGGCTTCGAAACAACTATACTGGCAAAGGCAACGAACCGCACCAACCTGATTACACGGCTCAAAGGGCAGGGCAGCGCACCGCCGCTTCTGCTCTACGGGCATGTGGATGTGGTCACAACCGCTGGACAGGTCTGGACACACCCTCCATTTGAGGCTAAATTGGTTGACGGCTGCGTCTGGGGCAGAGGCGCCCTGGATATGAAAGGCGCCATCGCCATGATGCTCTCCGCTATCCTCAGGGCAAAGGCGGAGGGGTTCGCCCCCGCAGGCGATATCGTGCTCGCCATTCTGAGCGATGAGGAGGCAGGCGGGGATTACGGAGCCAGATTCCTTGTAGAGAACCACCCCGAGCTATTCAAGGGCATTCGATACGCCATAGGAGAATTCGGCGGCGCCAGGATTCACCTTCGGGGCAAGAAGCTCTATCCTATCATGGTCTCGGAGAAACAGATTTGCTGGATGAAAGCCACTGTGCACGGTCCGGGCGGTCACGGCTCCTTCCCCATGCGCGGCGGCGCTATGGCTAAGCTAGCCCAATTGCTCCAGCGACTGGAGCAAAAACGCCTGCCGGTGCATGTCACGCCCATAGCACGCCACATGATCGAGAGCATGGCATCTGCTTTCCCGTTCCCCGCCGACCTGTTCCTGCGCCAGCTTCTCAATCCCTTGATAACAGATAGATTGTTAAGACTTCTGGGCACAAAAGGAAAGGGACTGGAGCCGATGTTCCACAACACGGTCAACGCCACTATCGTTCGCGGCGGCGAGAAAATCAACGTCATCCCCAGCGAAATCCTCATCGAAATAGATGGCAGGCTGCTGCCCGGATACAAGCCCGACGATATGATGGCTGAGCTGCGTTGCATCATTGGCGAAGACGCAGCACTGGAGTTAGTACGGCACGACGCCGGCCCTGCCGAACCGGATATGGGACTATTCAACATGCTGTCAGGCATTCTGCGCGAGGCGGACCCGGGAGCCCACCCCTTCCCCACACTGCTTCCCGGCGTTACCGACGGACGACATTTCTCCCAGCTGGGCATACAGACCTACGGCTTCACCCCGATGAACTCACCGCAAGGCGTTGACCTTCTCCAGTCAGCACACGCCGCCAACGAACGCATCCCTGTGGAATCACTGGACTTCGGCGCCAACGCAATATACAAAGCCCTGCAGCTTTATCGAGCGTAGGACATTAGAGTGAACACTTTGAATCAAAAAATAGATATAAAAATTCTGAATCTACCCGATAACAAGGTGCAGTTTAAACTCGCCGTCTCCCCACTTCTAAAAAAATATTTTCTTAAAGACACTTCCTACGTTCAGTATGACAGCAGTATCGATATTAGTGCCGTTGGTAACAGCATCCTGGCTATACCGATAGTAGCTGCAATCGCTCCTATCGCCTGGGCGGTGGGAGCAGATGTCACCGTGCCCGAACTGGACGCTGCTTACTCAAGTTCTCTTGCCAGAGTCAGAGCCGTATATAAGGATTTCCATCCTGACTTTTCATTCTCAGGTGACATCCGGTCGCAAAAGGAAGTACTGAATAAATTCGGCGGGAGCAGAACCGCTTTGCTCTTCAGTAATGGAGTCGATTCACTGACTTCCTACTTGAAACACAAACAGAAGAAACCGGACCTGTTCTCAATATGGGGCGTTATAGATATTCCGCCCACTGAGGGTAAATTCTGGAGCAGCGTGTGGAGCGATGTAACCAATTTGGCGAATCAGGATGGAATCAGAGCCTTTCAGATTAAAACGGATGTGTACCGGAATATAAATTACGAATTGCTGGGCAAAAAATTCGGTATCATGTGGTGGGGAAGCGCAACAGCTGGATTATTCCTGCTCGGCATGTGCGCACCCCTGACAGCAGTCAGGAAGACAGGGACTATTATCATAGCCTCATCGTACACTAGTGATTTTAAGGAGCCATCTGCCTTTCACCCTTCAATCGACAATAATATTTCGTGGGCAGATGTAAGCGTGCTTCACGATAGTTACGAACTATCCCGACAGCAGAAACTGAAATATCTCTGCCAGAGTGAGAATCTGCCGTATCTGTCCCATCTCAGAGTCTGCGGTGACACTGCACAAAAGACAAACTGTGGAAAGTGTGAAAAATGTTTGAGAACCATTGCGGGGCTAGCCTTAGAAGGGGTAGACCCGAATAAATGCAATTTCGACATAGATGAAAACACATTCCCGCGCCTCAAAGACAATTTCACCAGAGGTAAATTTAAAGCGGTTTCAGACCTGTTTTACATGTGGGCCGCCATTCAAAAACACATCCCGGAACGTATCGATAGCGATATAATAGCCTCGCGGGAATTTTTCAACTGGCTGAGAGGATTCGATATATCACAATACAGGGCAAACAGGTTGCGTCATTTCCTGTGGATGGCACGACTTCAATACAGTAACAAAAGGATAAAACCGGAAGCCCTCCTCAGAAAGATTAAGTGCTATTACTATATAATCCTCTCCAGACTCGGGATGATTTAATGAGCACCAACGCCATTAAGAAGATAAGCGTGGACAGCCCGCATGTACTTGGCAACAAGATACAGTTCAAGATTCATGTGTCCAAACCCCTCAGGAAGTACTTCCTCAGCGATGTTTCATATGCCCAGTATGACGGCATCGACCTCAATAAGGTCGACAGCAGCATTATTGCGATACCTATGCTTTCCATCCTCATTCCGATTGCGTGGGCTGCCGGTGCGGATGTTCACGTAGCCGAACTCGATGCCTCTTATTTGCAGTGTCTTGAGAAAGTGAAGGATGCCTATAAAAGATACCTCCCCGGTTTCTCCTTCTCCGGCAGTATTACCGCCGGGAAGGTTACCTCGAATCGGTTCGGCGGAAAACGAAACGCCATGCTCTTCAGCGGCGGCGTAGACTCAATGACCTCGTATTTAAGGAATAGAGACTTGAAGCCCGACTTCATCTCTATCTGGGGACTCCCCGATATCCCGCATTTCGAAGACAGGTTCTGGCATAGAATGTGGGCCGACATCCGTTCTCTGGCGAGTCTGGATGGCCTCGCAGCCTTCCAGGTTAAGACAGACATGTATAGAAACATCAACCATGAATTGCTCTCCAGGGAATTTGGGGTTAGCTGGTTCACGGATGCCTCTTTCTCATTGTTCATGTTGAGTTTGTGCGCGCCCGTGACCGCCGTCAGGGAGATTGGGACTATCATCATTGCGGCATCGGGTTCTGAGGACTACAAAGGAAAATCCGGGTACGGGTCTCACCCCTCAATCGACAACAATATCTCGTGGGCGGATACCAAGGTCCTACATGACGCCTTTGAACTAACGAGGCAGCAGAAGGTTGAATTTCTCTGCAAGGGACAGAACGAAAGGTACTTATCTCATTTAAGAGTCTGCTGGGATAGCGCTCTGGAGACGAATTGCGGAGATTGCGAGAAATGTATAAGGACTATCGTCAGTTTGGTCATCGAGGGAGCAGACCCCAACAAATGCAACTTCCGAGTAGACGATAAGACCTTCCCCTTCATAAGAGACTGCTTCAGCAAAGGAGTTATTTCGCTGCCTGAAGGGCAGTTGCATTACTGGAAGGGGATGCAGAAGCGTATCCCCGCGCACATCAGCAATGATATTTATGGTTCACGGAAATTCCTGGAATGGCTGAGAGGATTCGATTTATCGCAATACAGGGTAAACAAGTTCAACAAGCTTATCTGGGATGTACGCCGCCTACTCAGTTATAAAAGAAATACCGCGCCGTCCGCTTTAAGAAAGCTTAAAGCCTACTTCTATATAGCCCTTGATAAGCTGAAGCTGATTTGAGCTCCACGCCCATAAACTCGCTGGGAGATCGGATCTGCAGCTTTATCAAGGGTAAAAACTCCTCTCCACTGAAAAATGTAGGGGCGCAAGGCCTTGCGCCCCTACCCCCAAAGGAATTATAAGAAGCGAAATTCTTATGCCATTGCCACGTCCCACCTGCGATAGAGTGACGATGAGATTGCTTCGCTGCGCTCGCAATGACATGTGGTGGAGTCGAGGGCGACCCGACGGGTCGCCCCTGAAAATTCTTGTCCTCACTCTCATTCTATGTTAAACTCTAAAAGGTTTTTTGAGGAGGAATCCGTTGAAAAAGGGTCGCGTCTTCTCCGGCGCCAGGCCGACGGGCAAGCAGCACATCGGCAACTATCTGGGCGCCATCCAGAATTATGTGAAGCTGCAGGAGAACTACGACTGCATCTACTGCATCGTGGACATACACGCCTTGACCACGCTCGAAGATACCCATCTGCTCAAGGCGAACACCTACGACATGATGCTCGACTGGCTGGCAGCAGGACTCGACCCGCAGAAAAGCATCCTCTTCGTCCAGTCCCATGTCCCCGAGGTAACCGAGCTGCACACCTTGCTCAGCATGGTCACCCCGCTGGGCTGGCTGCTCCGCGTCGCCACCTTCAAGGAGAAGGTCAAGATGCAGCCCCACAACGTGAACTACGGGCTGGTAGGCTATCCCGTTTTGATGACTTCGGATATTGTTCTGTATAAAGCGGACACCGTGCCCGTGGGAGAAGACCAGTTGCCTCATCTGGAGCTGGCTCGCGAGATCGTGCGCCGCTTCAATTTCATCTTCGGCGAGACCTTCATCGAGCCTCAGGCAAAGCTGACCAATTTCCCTATGGTGGTCGGCCTCGACGGCGAGAGGAAGATGAGCAAGAGCTACGATAACCAGATCGAGCTTGCCGCCACGCCCGAGGAAACCGCGGCAAAGATAATGACCGCTTTCACCGACCCCGCACGCAAGTTCCGCAACGACCCGGGACATCCCGAGGTCTGCAATATCTACCGCCTGCACGGTTTCTATACCTCCCTGAAAATGCCGGAGATCGGCGAGAAGTGCCGCTCCGCGCAGATAGGCTGCGTCGAATGCAAGCGACTGCTTGCCGAAAACTTAAACAAAGCTCTGGCACCCTTCCGTGAAAGAAGGGCTCAAATCGCCCAGAGGTCCGGCTATGTACAAGAGGTCATAGCCGATGGAGCCCGCCGCGCCCAGGCGCTAGCCCGCGAGACCCTCAAAGAGGTCAAGGACAAGATGGGACTGCCATGACTCTGCCTCAATCCCGAAGCGGTAGGAGCGTTATTGAGGTTGCTTCGGAAGCGGCGAGAGGGGCGGGGGAAATCCTCAAAGCCAACTTCCGTGAAAAGGTTCAGGTCAAATACAAGGGCAGAGCCAACATCGTCACCGCCGTTGACCTCAAGGCGGAAGACAGCCTCAAATCGTTCCTGCATACCGAGTACCCCGACCACAGCATCGTCTCCGAAGAATCCGACCCAGTTAAGGGCGCTTCAAGCTATAAATGGATTCTCGACCCGCTGGACGGCACGAACAACTACTCCTTCGGCATACCCTACTTCAGCACCGTCATCGCCCTTACCCGAGGCGATGATGTCCTGCTGGGCATCGTCTATGACCCGCTGCGCGACGAAATGTTCCACGCTCAGAAAGGCAAGGGGGCTTTCCTCAATAACTCGCCCATCTCAGTTACCAGGAAGACGAAGGTTCAGGATTCGCTCATCGGCTTGGACTTAGGCTATGTTGACGAGAAGGGCAAGAGGACTCTGAATTTGATTGCTTCACTCTGGCCCAATATGTACGCCTTCAGAATCATGGGCTCGGCGGCGCTGGGCATGGCTTATACTGCCAGCGGGAGGCTCGACCTCTATATCCATCTCCTGCTCTATCCCTGGGAGCTTGCCTGCGGCAAACTGCTGGTGACCGAGGCCGGCGGGACGGTTAGCGACTGGGAGGACAAGCCCGTCGCAATAGGTGAAGGTTCCGTCATTGCCTCGAACAAAGCGATACACGCTGACTTTCTGCGAGTGCTGCGCGAAAAGACCTCGAATTAGACAAGTGGGCTTGAGCCCCTTGGCCGATACCGATAGCACACGCCACTTTAGAACCGCTGTAAAACTAGGGTAAACCCCTATCCTGGCCACGCCCTTTTCAACGATTCCCCCAGCCCGAACATGAGCATTACTACGATGCGCTATGTCCTCGAAGATGTTTGAATTAAGAGCATCTGAAACGGGGAGGTAATGGGATGTGGAAATTTAAAAGCTGCCCCAAATGCTACGGCGACCTATATGTCGATTGGGATATGAACGGCTGGTTCGTGGAGTGCCTCCAGTGCGGTTATATGAGCGACCTCGATAGCCTTCTGAAAGCACGGAAGGAACCTGCTGAAAAAGAAGCGAAGCTAGCTCATGTCGGACCGAAAAACATTACTGCAAATAATCACTCGCTCTGATTCGCGCCGTGGAATTCTTACTGGCTCTTCTTAGCCTCGTCCAGAAACTGCTCCAGGTTGTCGTCGCTTCCCGAAAGTATCAGGATATCTTCCGCTTCAACCTTTTCCTCCATATTAGGTGTAATTATAACCTCTTTGCCTCGTTTAACTAGGAGCACCGCCAGCCCCCATTTGCCTTTGCGCCCCAATTCCAGTCCGGACAGCGTCTTGCCCACAAAAGAGGGCAGCGCCTTTAATTTGGAGACCCCGTAGTTAGGCGCCACCGGTATATAATCATCAATATCGCTCAGAGTCACTCCGTGCGCCAGCAGAGTTCCCATCTCGCGCTCCGGATAGACCACCTTGTCAGCCCCGATTTTTTCGAGTATGCTCCCATGAAGCTCGTTCTCCGCTCTGGCTATCACATAGGGAACGCCAAGTTTCTTGAGCAATATTGTGGTCAGCACGCTGCTCTGGACGGACAGCCCCATAGTAACCACTGCCACATCGAAGCTACTCACACTCAGCTCCTTGAGCACCGCTTCATCTGTGGCATCAGCCAGGACAGCATGAGTTATCTGAGATGATATCGCCTGGACCCTCTTCTCATCGTCATCGACTGCCATAACATCGTGGCCCATATTGAAAAGTGTAGTAGCCAGGCTGATTCCTAATCGCCCCAACCCTAAAATCAAGACCTGTTTTTTCATGTTGTCCTCCTATCCTATCCTCACTTCATCTTGCGGGTATCTGTATTTGCTAGGCAACTGGCGCTGTATCAGGGACAGTGCCAGGATAAGCGGACCCAAGCGGCCAATAAACATAGTGACGCTTATTATCAGCTTCCCTGCGATTGACAAATCGGGGGTTATGCCGGTGCTCAAGCCCACGGTGCCGAAGGCGGAGAATGTTTCAAAAAGTATGCTGAGGAATCTGAAGTCCTCAGTAACTGTGAGAATGAAAACTACAACTGAGACAAGCCCCAGCGCCAGCATAACTAGAGCCAGCGCCCTTTGGATATGCTGACTGGTGAATTCCCTGCCAAAAGCTCCCGCATGTTCCCTTCCTCTGAGAGAGCTCCACATAGCGGCAATGAGCATACCGAACGTATTCACCTTTATTCCACCAGCGGTCGAACCGGCAGCTCCTCCGACGAACATAAGCAGTATGGTGAAGAAAAGCGAATAGTCTGCCATGCTGCTCACATCTATTGTGGAGAAGCCAGAGCTTCTGGGGGTTATCGAATGGAAAAAGGCGTTAAGCACTTTATATGGCGCAGATAGAGGCCCCAGTGTGTCATGATTGGAATATTCCGCCAGTAAGAAAACTCCCGTTCCCAGCACCAGAAGCGCTGCTGTCACTGTCAGCACAATCTTGCTATCCAAATGCAGTCTGCCGAATCGCCGGGCTGCGCCTATATCCGCCACTACTACGAAGCTAATGCCGCCCAGAATAACCAGCGCGCCGGTTGCTAAAATCATTAATGTATCTGTCTGGTATTCTGTTATACTGCGAAAGTTGCCAAATAGGTCGAAACCAGCCTGATTAAAAGCCGAGACGGAGTGAAATATCGACTTCCACAAGGCTATTTCTGGGGGGTTCTCCATGGAAAAACGGCTATAAAATACGGCAGCCCCGATAAGTTCAATCACTAATGTAAACACCGCCATCCTCTTAACCAGCTTCACCAGCCCTCCCATCTTTTCCAATCCCAGCGAGCTGCCAATGAGACGCCTTTCCTTTAATCCAATCCTGCGACCGAACAGTATGAAGAGGATAGTGGCGCTGGTCATAAAACCCAGACCACCGATTTGAATCAGAGCCAGGATGACACCCTGTCCGAACGAGCTCCAGTAATCGGCGGTATCAACGACTACCAGTCCTGTAACGCAAACTGCCGAAGTGGCGGTGAAGAACGCATTTACCGGCGAGGTAAACTGTCCTGAATTGTTCGCTACAGGCAGCAGAAGCAAGATGGTTCCGATAGCAATAAGCGCAGCAAAGCCGTATATCAGTATCACAGGGGTTATAACGGTTGACCTGTGTTTTGCTACTCTGGGCAGAGGTACGTGCCACGGTCTTGTACTGGGGACGCGGTAAACCTTATCACCGGGCTTCTTCTTCCACGGCGGAGGAATCTCCGGCAGGTCTAGTCTGAAATCGTCATTCCTGGGCAAATGAAACCAGCTTTCCTAAAGAAAACGCCATCCTGCAATTCTTAGCATTGCCCCATATTCTACCCCTTTTGTCAGCGCCAGTCATCAATTGGATGGGAGCAACGAGAGCGAGAGCCAAATAAATTGTCCAAGCCCTTGACACAGGCCTGCCATCAGTCTAGCATTTTAGCCAATACGAATATGAACGATGTAGCATGGTATGCCGTAGGCGCAGTGGCCGCTGTACTTACAACCTTCGGCTTCGTGCCGCAGGTGGTCAAGATGTGGCAGACAAAGTCGGTTAAAGACTTAAGCCCGCTGACCTTTATCCAGTTTATCGCAGGCGTCTCGCTCTGGGCTGTCTACGGCATACACCTGAGAGACCCTGTAATAATCGCCGCCAATTTCGTATCGCTGTCGATTCTATTTCTGGGGCTGTTCATCTACTTCCGCTACTTCAGGAGAAAGCCGCAATAAGACATTTCGCCGGCTTCCCCCCAGTTCCGGGGGTTGCCTATTCCAAGGCAGCTCGCACCTCCTCCTCCCTGAGGGCGTTCACTACGTATTGAATCTCTTGAGAGGTCAAGCCGTAGCGGTGCAAAGTGTGGCGGATAATCTCCAGCCCCGCTTCCAGCTCAGGGCGCACCATTTCAGCGACACCCTTCTCCCTCAGCACATCCACATCCTCACCCCTGTGGACACGAGCCACTATATCCAGCCTGGGATTGATCCTGCGGGCATGCTCCACCGCCAGTCTGGCGGCGACGGGATCGGGAAAGGAAATTACCAGAACTCTAGCTCTATCCAGTCCTGCCTGAGCCAGTATCTCAGGGCTAGCGGCATCTCCATAGATACAGGGAACCCCCCTTTCGCGCAAGGGATCGAGTCTCACAGGGTCTATATCGATAACAAGATAAGCGAAATTTCTTCGCTCAAGCACGTGTCCCAGATTTCTGGCAACACGACCATACCCGCATATCACTACATGATTGCTGAGAGGCTTTCTTTCTTGCGGCGCTCCGGGGTCGAGACGTGCCGTGAACAACCTGGCAAGCGATTTTTTCTGAATCAGCCAATAATACGCGCTTGAATTCAAATTCACAGCGAAGGGGCACAACAACATAGTGACAACGGAAGCAATCAGGGTCATGGAATACACTTCATCCGAGAGCACACCTATTCCCATAGCTAGCGCTGCCACGATGAAGCTGAACTCCCCTACCTGAAAAAGCCCGCTGCCCGTAAGAAGCGATGTCTTGACACTGTAGCCGAATAGCCAGGGAGCAAAGGCTGATATGGCGAACTTACCTAGCGCCAGCACCGCAATAACAATACCGACCTCTCGCGCATTCTCCGATATAAAGCTGATATTTGCCAGCATTCCCAGAGAGACAAAGAAAAGCGTAGCAAATATATCCCTCAAAGGTCTGACATCCGCCGCAGCCTGAAATCCGAATTCGGACTCTCTCACCAGCAGGCCGGCAAGGAATGCGCCAACGGCTATCGAGATACCTACATAATAAGCGCCGAAGCCTGCCCCAAAGCAAAGGCACACCACAGTGAGCAGGAAAATCTCCCTGTCATACGAGCGCCCCACTGCCACTTTCCTCATGAACCAGGGAACAAGCCACAAACCTAGAATGACTACAGCCGCCAGAAATCCTGCGGCTCTCAAGATAACCCAGGCCCACTCCCAATTGAAATATGCCCCTTCCGCCAGAGAAGGCAAAATGACCATTATAGGCACGGTGCTTAGGTCCTGCACTAGGGACATGCTCAACATCACCCGTGCGTGGGTAGTGCCCAGTTCACCCCGGCTCATCAGTGTTTTCAGTATGACAATGGTGCTGCTCTGCGCTATAAGATAACCGAATAAAACCGACTGCAGGAGAGGCCAATTGAATAACCATCCCACTAATATTCCGAGTGCTACAGTCGCCACAATCTGTATGCCGCCTCCTAATGTAGCGACCCTGCCCACTTGCCTTAGTCCCCTCAGGGAGAACTCAATGCCCAAGGTAAACAGTAAGAGCACAACACCGATAGTGGCGAGGGTTTCAATATCCGCAACGTCCCGTACAATGTGCAGACCGTAAGGTCCGATAGCGACCCCTGCCAGCAGGTAGCCCACGATGATAGGCAGCTTCAGGCGGCGCGCTATTACCCCCCCGACGAGGGCAACCGCCAGCGCAATTCCCATATCCGCCAGAAAGCCCAGTTCTCCCATGGTGCTCCCGAGTTAGAGTCTTGTCCGATTGAATTATAGACGATACACTGCTTTTCCGATACCCCCACATGGCTTGCCCCTGTCTCTTCACGCTGATACAATCTGGATAGCACGCGATTAAGAAAGAGGTGCTCCATGAAAGCAAGCGAAGGAAAGCTGGGCAGGGTTTTTGTGATACGGCTTGAAGACGGCGATAAGCTGCCTTATTGCATCGAGAAATTCGCTGAGAAGAAAGGCATATCCGTAGGGCATGTTATTCTCGTGGGTGGAATCGGGGAGGGGCAGGTTGTGGTTGGGCCGCGTTATTCTGACAAAATGCCGCCCGAACCGATGCTGCTGCCCATAGACAGCGCTCACGAGGTGGCAGGGGTGGGGGTGCTGGCTCCCGATGAGAACGGTAAGCCCGTTTTACACATCCACGCTGCGCTGGGCAGGTCAGGGCAGACCATGACCGGCTGCCTGCGCCCCGGCGTCAAGACCTGGCTGGTGGCAGAGGCTATTCTCTATGAAATCCTCGGCGCCAGAGCAACCCGCGTCAAAGATAATAAGAGTGGCTTCACCCTCCTGCAACCAGGGACGGGTAAATCCTAAACTGTAGGGGCACGGTGCACCGTGCCCCTACACTGCTGGACAAGGGTAGACAGCCCATTGGACATGCGAATACATCCAATTTGATTTCTCCCCCCCCTTGCTAAAGGGGAATATAGGGGGGTTATCGTAGGGGCGACCCGACGGGTCGCCCCTACCTACGCCACGCATATCACATCCACAGCGAGCAGAGAACATGCTAAAATAGAATTGCCATGCCCTCCATCATCGATGTTAAAAACGTCGTCAAAAAATTCGGCGCCATCACAGCCGTGGCTGGCGTCGACCTCGAAGTAATCGAAGGTGAGTGCTTCGGCTTGCTCGGTCCCAACGGCGCAGGCAAGACCTCGCTGGTGCGCATGATTATCGCAGCCTCTCCCATCACCTCGGGCAGCATCAGTGTCAGCGGCATGGACATCACACAGGAGCCCCGCAAAATCAAGGCGAACATCGGTGTAGTGCCCCAGGAGGAGAACCTCGACCCCGATTTGACCGTGCTGGAGAACCTGCTCGTCTTCTCCCGCTACTTCGACATACCTAAGAAAGAAGCTAAAGAACGCGCCCTGTCCAACCTCGAATTCTTCGAGCTTCGGGACAGGCAGAGGGCGAAAATCGAAGAGCTTTCCGGCGGCATGAAGCGCCGCCTGCTTATAGCAAGGTCATTGCTGAACCGACCCCGGCTCATCGTGCTCGATGAGCCCACTGTCGGGCTCGACCCGCAGACCAGGCATCTGGTCTGGCAGAAGCTACTTTCGCTGAAACAGCAGAGCGTGACACTGCTCCTGTGCACGCAGAACATGGAGGAGGCATGGCGGCTCTGCGACCGCCTCGCCATTATGAACGAGGGCAAGATTGTGGCGCTGGACTCGCCGCAGAAGCTGCTGGCGAGGTACGGCGGTGCGCAGATAGTCGAAGCCCGGCTGCGTAACGAGGAGAGAAGAGAGCTGGTGCAGGCTAAGCTCAGCCAGCGCGGCTTCGTGTGGCAGGGTATCGAGGACATGCTGCACATCTATCAGGGGGACAGCCAGGTTCTCGACGAGGAGCTCAGGAGAGAACTTGACATAACGAGCCAGCACGCCCCGACTCTGGAGGATGTATTTCTCAGGCTGACCAGGAGGTCGTTGCGGGAGTGAGCGCACCTTCGTACCGGGCTTGGCGAGTGTGGCAGCGCAACCGCGATGTCTTTCTCAAGCTGTGGCGCAGCGAGGTGCCCGGCTTCTTCGCCGAGCCTCTGGTGATACTGCTCGCTATGGGCGTGGGTCTCGGCACCTATGTCGCCCTCAGCGATAACACCGACTACATCGAGTTCATTGCGCCCGGCATCGTGGCAGCCTACGCCATGTTCAGCGCCAGCGCCGAGTGTACCTACGGCAGCTTCGTGCGCATGAAATTCCAGAGGACATTCGATGCCATCATAACCACGCCGCTGAGCATGGAGGATGTGGTGGCGGGCGAGATAATCTGGGGCGCCACGCGT
>Ga0194113_10008231_pt1 | contig 12856 bp, 12 predicted proteins | sample TA2MahC200mmetaG_FD_146193 | JGI IMG/M metagenome (GOLD analysis project Ga0194113, IMG submission 146193) | Freshwater microbial communities from Lake Tanganyika, Tanzania - TA2015017 Mahale Deep Cast 200m | ecosystem: Environmental > Aquatic > Freshwater > Lake | place: Tanzania: Lake...
AAGCTGATATTTTGACTAGGAGGCAAGATATGAGGAAAGAAGCTGGCTCCAAACAGGCTAAAGAACAGACTGACAAACAAATGAGCCGAGAACTAGGCAGGGGTTCTGAGAAGGTGAAATTGCAGCCAAAGCAGGGGAGTAAGAGGCATAAGCATATAACAGGTGACTCAGACGATTTACATGAACGTTTCGAAAGAATCTTAGAAGCCGCTCCAATGCCCTTAGCCATTAGCCGCATATCTGACAGCGCTGTGCTTTATGCGAATGAGTTGCTGTTCCAGTCCCTTGGTATCCCTTCTGAAGCTAGAAACGGGGGGATACGTTTGGACAACTACTGTAGCCCGGATGACCGCAATGAAGTCGTGGATATTCTGCGCAGGGAAGGGTTTGTACGCGACTTTGAGGTTCGTGCCAGAAAGGCAGACGGAACTGAATTCTGGGCGTCGGCTTCTATTCAGCCGATGATATTCAAAGGAGAACAAGCGTTGTTGTTTGGTTTCTCTGATGTTACTAAGCGAAAGTTAGCGGAATCTAAACTTCAAGAGCTCTATGAGCAGGAAAGAAACCTGCGCCAGCAGATTGAATCAGAGATGAACAGAAGGGTTGAATTCGCAAGGATGCTGGCGCACGAACTGAAAACCCCCCTAACGCCGGTGCTAGCTTCGAGTGAATCGTTACTAGCTGAAATTCAGGACGAGCGCTTATTGAGCTTGGCTCGCAATATAAGCCGTGGCGCCCAAAATCTAAACAGAATAATTGACGAGCTTCTCGATTTAGCGAGGGGAGAAGTGGGAATACTAGATCTGAATCGGGAGACAATCGACATTATACAGGTTCTTCGGGATGCAGCTGAAAGCATAGCCCCGCTGGCTATGAGCAAAGGCTTGTCTTTGCGCCTGAGGTTACCTCCGTCTCTTCCGCTGATTCAGGCTGACGCGGCGAGAGTGCAACAAGTGGTGATGAATATCCTCAACAATGCTATCAAGTTCACCCCTAGAGATGGGGAGGTCAAGATTGTAGCCAGTGAGAGGAACGGCTTTGTTATGATTGAGGTTCAAGATACAGGACTGGGGATGTCGCGAGATGAACAAGCCCGCCTGTTTGAGCCCTATCAACGTACTGCACGCGACAAAGGGCGCTTGGGTGGCCTGGGGCTGGGGCTTGCACTATGCAAGAGACTGGTGGAACTCCACGGAGGACAGGTATGGGTAAAAAGTCGCCCCCGCAGAGGCTCAACATTTGGCTTCTCGCTGCCTTTCGATAAAGTCGGTGGATTTCCCTCAGATACAAAGAGGCGTGAGAAGCTTTGGAAGGTGCTGATTATAGAGGATGACAGGGAGATCGTCGATTCTGTTTCATTGGCCTTACATAAAGACTGGCCTGAGGCTGAGGTCATGTCGACTGCAATGGGTGAAGAGGGGCTAGACCTAGTAGAGGCAGAAACCCCTACTATCGTTATCCTCGACCTGAATCTCCCCGATATAAACGGATTCGATGTTTTGAGGCAGATACGGTCCTTTTCGTCCGTGCCTGTTGTTGTCCTTACAGTAAGGGAAGCGGAAGAAGACGTGGCGAGGGCTCTGGAGTGGGGAGCAGACGACTATATGACGAAGCCATTCAGAAAGAAGGAACTGCTGGCACGTTTGAAGGCTCAGTTGCGAAAGCAGCATTTTTCTGACGATGAGATGCCTATGTTTTATGGGCCCTTGTGTTTCGACCCGGCTACCTGCCAGCTCAGGTACGGCGGTAGAGACTTGAGCCTTACTATCATCGAAGGACGTATCATTCATTGTCTACTTAAACACTCCGGTCAAGTCGTCACCTACTCCCGACTTGCCGAAGCTGTGTGGGGAGAGGACTACGGTGGAGCCACAGTCACCCTCAGGAGCCACATACGAAGGCTTAGAAGAAAATTAGAGCTAGATCCGAGTAATCCCCAGCTCATTATGACCAAGGCAGGTATCGGATACTCGCTTGTCAAACCGACATAAGTAGAGTGCATGTCTAGCTGCACCCAAATGTCGTCAATAATCCCGTCATGTTGATGTCTCCTAGCCACAAAAACTCATGCGGGTAGGCTTGTCACATCTTCGTCATTCAGTAGTCATGGTTTTGTCATTTCGTTGGACGATTATGACACAGTAGAATCATGGCATTGACACCCTATATGAATGCAGCAGAATCCTTTAGAATAGCCGACAAGATTCTAAGTAAGGAGACCAAACATGGGACTTTCACTATATGACCCATACCAACATGTGGATGAGTGGACACAAGAGACGTATGATGCCTTAGAAAGAGCCAGGGACATTATTGAGGAATGGTGGTTGCCCAACCGGCGTGCGTTTGACCGCCTGGGGGGGGTGCTGGCGATGACAGAGATGTCTGATGCTTACTATGGTCTGTACAAATCGATAATAGACGGCGGTTTCTTTGGCAGGACTATACCTAAAGAATATGGCGGGCCCGGATGGAACCTTCTCCAGTGTGGTTTATTTTCGGCTGAGATTGCCAAGATGTCGTTTAGCCCTGCGATCGACAACTTGTTCGCCTATGGCGAGCCGATGGTTCAAGTCCTGCTCGAACATACGCCGGATGAGGGTGCAAAGAGAGAGTACTTGAAGCGATTTCTGGATGGAGGGTACTGTACTATTTTTGCTACCGATCCTGAGTCGGGCATCGATATGGGCTCAATGCGAGGCTCAGCAGAGCGTAGGGGGGATTACTACTATCTCAACGGACCAAAGTGGTGGATGTCATCATGCAGCCCGGGGCCTGTGGGCCTCAATTGGCACTTGGTATTAATGAAGACTGACACTACCAAGCGCACCAGTGGGCTCTCGCTATTTATCGTAAATGATGATGCGCCCGGGATTATCCGAGGACGGGAGGGCGACCTTATGGGACAGAGATGGGCTTGTGCCCGATATGAAATAATGATGAAAGACCTGAAGGTACACAAGAAGTACCTCGCGGCTCCGGAGGGGAAAGGTCTGTACGCAATCGTCGATGGAATGAACAAGCACATGGGCAATCAGGCTTTTCAGGCTACTGGCTGTCTCGAGGCTGCCATAAGAATGGCGGTGGAGTACACTTCAGTCAGTATACGCTGGGACCATCCACTCATTGAAAATCAAGCAGTCCATTTCCCTATAGCTGAAATGTGGATTAACGCTGAGGCCGGTCGCGCTATGTCACAGAAAGCTTGCATCCTCTGGGATAAGGGCGACCCGGATGCGCACCATGGTAAGTGGGCAGTTCTCGCCTTTCGCTTCATTGTTCCGGCCATGCTTCAGGGATGTATGAAGGCAATCGAACTCTTGGGCGCTCGTTCCATAGAGAGGGAAGAAGGCTGGCCGCTTGAGTTTATGTTCCGGGAAGCGATGATTCACAACCTGTACCGAACACCCAATGTGGATATGAAGTTTCTTGCTTCCTATCTAGTGCAGAGGAGGCTTTAGGTGGGATTCAGCAAGGCTGTTCAATTCTCTCGCTGCTGGCGCGTCTAATCTTGACCCGACAGGAGGCTTCGATGGAACAACGCAAGCGTATCGACATCCCGGTGGGTACTGAGGTTAGGTCTTCAAGCAGGGTGCCAATAGATGGTTATTACGAGTTCTTTGAGCACTGTGTCTCCTCTGATTGCAGCCCTTCTACTGACGAGCGTGTTACTTACCTCATGCGAGGAGAACTGGTGCCTAGATGCAAACGCTGTGGCAAACGGGGTAAATGGAAGCTAAAGGATGCTAGGTTCGAGACAACCCCTGATGTCTGGCGGAAACAGACCGACTACGTACTTGCGAACGTCAGGGGCGATCGCCCAGACTTACCTTTGCCCCGTGGTGCAAAGCGATAGTTGGTGTTGGCGTCTTTGCCTTCCATGAAGAGGTAATTGAGTATTTAAGAGGAGGCATCGTTAATGGCTAGGCGGAAGTTTCACACAAGACTCTGTGACGTACTTGGCATCGAGTACCCCATAATCCAGGCTGGAATGGGCGGGTTTTCCGATCCGCCGCTGGTTATAGCGGTATCAGAAGCCGGTGGACTTGGGACACTGGGCGCTGCCGTCTACGAACCTGATACGCTGGATGCTGCGATCAAGGAAATCAGAAAAGGTACCAGCAAGCCCTTTGCCATCGATCTATTGCTGCCCGATAGTCTGAAAGACATGGAGGGGGTCAGCAAAGAAGGGCTCATGAAATATATCCCTGATGATTATTACGCCTATGAGAAAGGACTGAGGAAGAAGTTCGATATCCCCGACGATTACCGCAGCACGAGAGGCTGTTCGCTGTTTACGATGGAAGGGACGAGGCAGTTACTGCAGGTCTGTTTGGATAACAAGGTGCCGGTAATCGCCGCTGGCCTAGGCAGGCTGGGCTGGGTAATGCCTGAGTGTAAGAAGCGCGGAATAAAGACCATAGCTATAGGCGCCAATGTCAAGATGGCGATGAAGCATGTCGAAGACCAAGTAGATGTGATAGTGGCACAGGGATATGATGCAGGTGGACACACTGGCAACATCGGCACCCTATCTGTAGTCCCGCAGATAGTGGATGCCGTGAATCCCATCCCTGTAGCTGCTGCAGGGGGCATTGCGGACGGAAGAGGTCTGGTAGCTGCTCTTGCTTTGGGTGCAGAGGGGGTGTGGTGCGGCTCGATGTTCCTACTCTCCAATGAGGTCACTTTTACTGAGCGGCAGAAGGACAGGGTAATCGCTGCCACCGAACGTGATGCGGTTATCTCTAAGGCGATTAGCGGCAAGACTCTGCGCCAACTCAGGAGTTCCTTTACTGAAATATGGGATAAGGGTCCGATGCCGCCTCTGGGATGGCCATTCCACAATCTGCTGACGCTTGACATCGTTGACTATGCATTTGGGCACAAAGATCAAGAAAAGTACGACGCAATACTGGTAACACCATGCAGCCAGGCTGCACGGCTTCTGAACAAGAGAAGAAGCGCCAGGCAGATAATTGACGATATGGTCAAGGAGGCAGTGAAAGTCCTGCAAGAGGACATGACCAAGAGGGTAGAATTGAGATAGAAGCACAAACGGTTGACATATACCATGGGTGCAGGTGAAATAAGAGCTTCTTCAAATGATACCACAAAGAGTCTGCTGAAAGACGTTGATGTTCTTGTCGGTTATAATCCTCCTCTGCTTGTGAAAGAATCACGGCTTCGGCGACTCATTCTGTGGGGTTTGCAGTAGATGTCAATGCTTTGCGTTGACGGGTACGATAGTGCCCGATAGAATAGTCACGAAGAAAGAGAGGTGTATTATGCCTATTGTCGTTGAGGAGAAGAAGTGCTTGGGGTGTGCTATCTGCGTTCTTTCTTGTCCTCAAGATGCGATGAGGATGCCATCCTCTTTTGTCGTATATATAGACAAAGATAAATGTAATCAGTGTCGAGAGTGTCTATACTTCTGTCCTGTTGAGGCGTTAAAGGAGGCGTAGAAATGGAAAGGAAGAAGTGCGATTGCGTAATCATAGGGTCAGGGATCGGCGGGATGTGCGCCGCAGCAAGGCTAGCATGTTCAGGCTATAAGGCAATTGTAATCGAAAGGCTTCCTATAATAGGTGGTCGGTATACCCAGATAGAATACAAAGGCTACAAAGTACCTACTGGTGCCTGGATGATACTCTACGGTGAGAATGACCCCGTCTATCATACCCTGGTGGATGTGAAAGCCCCCGAAATCGACATGGTCGCCAGAAGCTCAGTGCCCCAGATATACAGATTGAATGGAAAGGACCATCACATGAAGGGAAGGGGAGCTTTAAGGGATATGATTTCTTGGGCAAGCAAGGACAAGGAAGAAGCAGATATGATGATGTCTATACTCAAAAGAGCGCTATGGTGGTATGAGCCACCGGACACAATATCATTTGACGATTGGCTGGCCCAATTTACCCGGAACAAGACTATGCACAATTTATTTCAGTGTCTGATTGCTGCATGGGCAGGCGCCAATTCGTGGGAACTGACTGCCGGGCAGTGGTTCAGAATTTTAAAGGGAATGACTGTTGGAGGCAAACCATTCATTCTCAAGAATGGGGTAAAGGATATCATAGATGCTTTGGAGAAAGTAATTAAGAGTAGTGGGGGCGAGATATTTACCAAAACACCAGCTCGAAAAATTATCATTGAGGATGGTGCAGTCAGAGGCGTAGTTGCCGAGAGGGAAGGGGAAAGACTGGAGATTGAAGCCAAAGTAGTGATTAGCAATGCTGGACCGAAAAAGACCATCGAGTTGGGGGGGGAGGATAATTTCGATCGAGCATATCTGAGGGAAGTAAGGGAAAAGGTTAGGGCAGCGTCAGGCATAGATTATATGATAGTATCTGACAAACCGCTGCTTGAAGCCCCTAATGTGCTTTTCACCGCCGATACTCAGAGACTCGAGTGTTTTGTTTCGGAACGTACTGCCGATGGCAAGAATATAGTGCGCACCGCCTCTGTCCCCGAATCCACCATATTGTACTCACCCAAGAAGGAATACGAGATATTTCTTCAGGATTTGAAGGAGACCTTCCCTGATTTCGAGCGGTGTGGGGGCAGGATATTGATAGCGCGAAACTTCTACGGAGACTGGCCGTTTTATCGTACTTGGCCCGGAGATTGTCTCACTACAAAGACATCTGTTGAGAATCTGTACAACGTGGGCGACGGCGTGATCCCAGAGGGGTGGGTTGGTGGGAGCGGGGCTGCTGAAAGTGCTAGGGTAGTGGTGGAAGACATACAGGCGAGGATGAAGCTAGGATGAAATGCAGAAGTAGGATGGATGCAGCACAGTGAAAGGCAAATAGGTGGGTGCTCATGCAAACGGCTTTAAACGGGATCAAGGTTTTGGAGCTTGGCGATAGAATCGCCGGGCCGTATTGCACCAAGATATTGGCAGACTATGGTGCCGATGTTATCAAAGTTGAAACGCCAGGCTTGGGCGATCCTATTAGGTCAGTGGGCCCCTTCCCCGATGACAAACCCGAACTTGAGACCAGCGGCCTTTTTCTCTACCTGAATACCAATAAGAAAAGCATCACCCTGAATCTAAGAAGTCCCACTGGCGTGAAGATTTTCAAGGATCTGGTCAAAACAACGGATGCTGTGATAGAGAACTTTAACCAGCGGTTGATGACTTGCTTGGGCTTAGACTACGAGATTTTGAAAGACACGAACCCGCACCTTGTCATGTCTTCTATATCGAGTTTCGGGCGAACCGGTCCCTACCGCGACTATAAATCAACTGATCTAACAGTTTGGGCACTAAGTGGCATACTTTATGAGACTGGTGATCCAGATAGGGAGCCGCTGAAAATAGGCTCCAATGAGACTGAATGCGTGGCAGGTCTGTACGGCGTGCTGACGGTATTGGCTGCGCTGTACTACCGAGATGGGACAGGGGTCGGGCAATATGTAGACGTCTCAGCATGGGAAGCTTTCCACACCACCCAGCCGTATATGATATTAATATACTCACAATTAGGAGTAGTCAAGAAGAGAGTAGGACTTAAATGGCCTTGGGGTCTACTACCTTGCCGGGACGGCCATGTTGGGTTCTTCTTCGGAACTCAAGCGAACTGGGAATCCCTCTGTGCCCTGCTCGGGATGCCTGAGCTAAGAGATAAACCCGGGTACCAGAGTCCACTTGAGCGTGACGAACACCGTGAAGAGATAACGTCCATCATTGCTTCATGGCTGAAAGATAGGTGCGTGGAAGAAGTTTTCCATGCTGCTCAAGAGCTCAGGCTTCCTTTGACCCCTGCGCCCGACATGAGTCAGATAATAGACATGCCGCAACATAAAACCAGAGGATATTTTGTGGATATAGATCACCCCATGGCAGGCAAACTAACCTACCCAGGGGCTCTTTTTAAGCTCAGCGAAACACCTTGGCGAGCTGGGCGCGCGCCACTGCTGGGTGAACACAACAAGGAGATTTATTGTGATCGCCTGGGTTACAGCAAGCGAGACTTAGTGAGTTTGAGAGAACAAGGCGTGATCTAATCATTTCAAAACTTGTCTAGCGAGGAGGGCGAGTCATGTCACCGCTCCCACTCCAAGATGTGAGAATAGTGGATGTCTGCCAGTTTTTAGCAGGGCCCTATGCAGTTCAACTACTGGCTTCATTGGGAGCTGAGGTCATCAAAATCGAATCTATACAGCGTTTGGATAATTTGAGGCTGATGGGAGGATACCCACAGCCGGATGGATATGAATGGTCGGCTGCATTCAATACGGTCAACGTAAACAAGTATAGCGTTACGCTCGACCTCAACCATCCTCGTGGTAAAGACATCTTCAAGAAGCTGGTGAAAGCAAGCGATGTGGTCACTAATAACTTCAGTTCCAGAGTGATGGAAAACTTGTCTCTCTCCTACGAAGTATTGAGAGGGGTTAACCCACAAATTATTATGCTTTCAATGCCTGGCTACGGCACAACTGGTCCTTGGCGTAACTATGTTGCGATGGGTCCCAATATAGAGATGCTTGCGGGTACGCCTATGGTCAGTGGGTATCCCAATGGTTCACCCATGCTCAACGGGTATATCGCGGATCCTTTTGCCAGCTTAGCTGGAGCAGTCGCTGTTATGGTTGCCTTGAAACACCGTCAACGCACGGGAAAAGGACAGCACATAGACCTTTCACATGTTGAAGCTATTACAAGCTTCAACGCCCAGCCAATAATGGACTTTGTGATGAATGGGAGGATACAGTCCAGAAGAGGTAATCGTCATCAATCAATAGCTCCTCAAGGCGTCTACAGGTGTAAGGGTGAGGATGAGTGGGTCGCAATAGCCGTATCTTCAGAGGAGGAATGGGCTAATCTTTGTGATGCCATGGGTAATCCATCCTGGGTCCGAGAACCGAGATTTTCCGACCCTATGACTCGATACGGCAACCATGATCCATTGGATAAACTCATTGAGGCTTGGACCTGTCAGAAAGACAAGCACGAAGTAATGCAGATTCTACAAAGGGCGGGCGTAGCAGCAGCGCCAGTGCTAGCCTCTTCAGAACTTGTAAGTGACCCGCATCTAGAGCAGAGAGAGTTCATCCAAGAAGTTACTCATCCTGTGACGGGAACCTATAAGCAGCAGGGCTTCCCTGTGAGATTCTCCAAGACCCCGGTTCGCATCGGGATGCCAGCGCCAACACTTGGACAGCACAATGAATACGTATTCACGAAGCTCCTAGGAATGACAATAGAGGAACTCAGACAACTAGCCGAAGATAAGGTAATTGGGACAAAGCCACTCGGATGGCCTTACAGCGAGGAGGCTGGTGAGCAGGACAAGAGGCTCCTCGTTGGTGATCAGGGCTCTGGCGTTAGAGAGGCTCTGGAGAAACGAAAAGGCATTGAGGAAGAGGAGAATACTACCAAATAGGGATACTTATGAGCCGAAGCTTAGCCTAGCTCTAGACCTCAAGGAGACCGAGTTGTTATAACTGTATGCCGCGCTGCGAAGCGGTAGATTGGACATCTGGCAGGTATACTTGTCGGTCTTGATCCAAACAATGCTCTGATTATGCCAGATTCCTGGTGTTGAGAGCTATTGGAGGGAAGTATCGTGTCCGGAATAGAGAGATTCCTGAAATGCACTGAAATTATTGACTGTGATTCAGATGCCATTAAAGAAAAGGCACTGGAGGTGACCACAGGTCTGAAGACAGACAAGGAGAAAGCTGTAGCCCTTTATTACTTTGTGCGTGACAAGATAAAACACAATGCCTACATACAACTGTATGACCCTATCCGCTATAAAGCGAGTTCAACCCTTAAAGCAGGCGATGGCATGTGTCAAAATAAAGCGATTCTTCTTGTCGCCTTGGCACGAGCCGTAGGAATCCCGGCCCGCCTTGGGCTCGTTGATGTCGAGGACTATCAGTTATCTGAGAGCTTCAAACAGATGATAGGTGGTGTGAACACAATGCCATTACACGGTTTTGCAGAGTTATACATAGACGGCAGATGGGTTCATGCAAGTCCTGCCTATGATTTGGCGACTTGTCAAAAGAAAGGGTTCATCCCCGTGGAGTTCGATGGTGTTAACGATGCAAAGGACTCTGAGTATACGAAAGCCGGCCAACTGCACATGAAGCACATAAAATATCATGGCCCTTATGAGGACTTACCTCTCGACGAGATATACAACTACTATCGAGAATGGATTGCTAGGATGGGGAAGGTTTGGGATGATTTCAAGGGAGCCTCAGAGGATATTAGAAAACGCAAGTCACGAGACGGATAGTTGCTGAACCCATAGCTTTGTCGCTTGAAACATGACCGAGAAAGGATGGCCCGACAATGTCAGCATTCAGTTTCAGTGAGGAACAGGAAATGCTACGGGTGGAGGCTAGGAAATTTGCCAAGAAGGAACTCGCCCCTGGGGCGCTGGAACGACTTAAGATGGGGCCAATGGAGCTTCATGAGGCTATGAAGCCGCTTGACAAGAAGATAGTCGAAATTGGGTGGTCGGCCCTTAATGCGCCTGCCAAGTACGGCGGGCACCCGATTGATGCTGTGTCTATGGGCGTCATTTTCGAGGAGTGCGCCAAAGTGGACCCATATGTAGAAACTGTTGGAGCCATGCAAGCAACAACCGCTCTATTGGAGACTTTGCCTGAGGATGTGCAAGATGAGTGGTTTCCACGTTTGATTAGACGTGAAACCAAGCACGCTTTTGGTTTTACCGAGGCTCAAGCAGGCTCGGATGCAGCCAATGTTCAGACTAGAGCTGTAAGGGATGGAGACGACTACATCATCACTGGCGAAAAGTTCCCCATTCCCTTTGCCATGGTAGCCGATGTAGCCTCTATATCAGTCAGAACAGACCCTAAAGCCGGATTCAAAGGCGTGAGCATGTTCTGGGTGCCTCTGCGTCTCCCAGGCATAAGCATAAGACCTCTTCCCTGGATGGGCAATCCAAATTTGGTGCCGAGCGTAGCGAGCTTCGAAGGAGTGCGAGTGCCCGCAAGGTATTGTGAGGGTGGAGAAGGCCAGGGTTTCTATATGGTTGTAAACACTCTGGACTGGTTGCGTGTCATAACAGCATTGACATGCCTGTGCAGAGCACAAGCCTCTATTGAGGATGCCATAGCTTGGGCTAAGGAGCGCATAGTCTTTGGCCAGCCCATATATAAGTATCAGGGAGTATCTTTCATCATTGCCGAGCATGCTACTATGCTTGAAGCAACGAGATTATTGTGTTATAGGGTCTTGTCGCTCAAAGACCAGGGACTTCCGTATATGACCGAGTGCTCCATGGCGAAATGGTTGAGCGTTGAAGTATCAATCCAGGCTATCAAGGACTGCATGGCAATATTGGGACATCCTGCCTACAGTACAGAGCACCCCGTTTCACAACGTCTCAGAGACGTTGTCGGCTTTCAGATGGGAGATGGCACACCACAAATGCAGAAAATGATTATAGCGAGGATGCTGATCGGGAAATAGGACATGGGGTCCGGAATAAATACCTCTGGATACACGAATTACCTGGAACAGTCTGAGTTGCTGGGCTGTGATCAGAAGATAACAACCACTCTACAAGGAGAGAGTGGTTATATGATTTATTTCGTATCCATTTGACCCGGGCCGTGAGAATCAGTCGAGATATGATGCTAGACTTGGATCAACCAAGACATTAGTTGCATTCTAGCTTGCTTACGCTCCATTATTCTCCCTGTGAGGTAGCTTTTCTCTTACTAACGAATGCTCTTAATTTTTCTTGGGCGTATTCTGTTTCAAGGCATAATGCCTGTGCTTCAGCTCCAGCCTTCAACTCCGAATCCAGATCGGTTGAGAATGCTCGATAAATGGCGGCCTTTGCTTTTTTCATTGCAAATGGCGAAAAAGCAGCGAGCTTAGATGCCAACTCCATAGTGGCAGCTTCCAGATGGTCATGAGGAACTACTTTATTTGCCAGCCCTATGCGTTCGGCTGTATGTGCATCTATCGGGTCACCGGTAAAGATGAGCTCACATGTTTTAGCAAGACCGACCAGTCGAGGCAGGAAATAAGCTCCTCCAAAATCCGGAACAAACCCGACTTTAATGAATATTTCTCCGAATGTTGCTTTCTCTGATACTATTCTAATATCACAGGCGCAAGCAATGTCACAACCTGCACCCAGAGCGGGGCCATTTATTGAACCGATCAGCGGTATCTCTAGAATCCGCAGCTTACTGGCAACCCGCACTGAATGCCGAAGCGCCTTTATCCTTGTCTCTCTATCCTTTGCAGTAACTGCAGGGTGAGTTTCAAGATCACCTCCAGCGCTGAAGGCAGCCCCCGCACCGGTAATGATTAGCACCCTCACTTCATCATTCTTTATTATTTCATCAATTGCATCGCAAATCTCGTCACAAAGCCGATGGCTGAGAGCATTCTTTTTTTTAGGTCGGTTTAACGTCAGAGTCGCAATACCATTTTCAATCTTTAGAATGACCTCTTCGTATTCCACTGCTTTCTCCTTCCTGAGCTACATTCGCCCTCATCCCACAAAGACATCTTGGGCATTTCAGATGCGCGGTGATTGCAACCCACGCAAGGCATTCTCTGCCTATCCCGATGGCAGATGTCGCAAAAGTTCTATAAGTCATGGCTTCTTGGATGAAAGAACGCTTTCAACGTTCCGTTCTTTGATTAGCTCGATGATGGGATGGCGAATACCCCAACGCAAGATAAATAGTAGCGTATGGTTTTAGCGGAGTCAATACGACGTGGGGTAGTTGTTAACTGACAAGGCTTTAGTAAACGTACATTACAATTGACAGTACGCAGCTTCAGCTGCTATACTACCTTCTAGCTAATTAAGCTGGTAGAAAAGGAGGAATGAATGGCCGG
>Ga0194113_10008236_pt1 | contig 12847 bp, 12 predicted proteins | sample TA2MahC200mmetaG_FD_146193 | JGI IMG/M metagenome (GOLD analysis project Ga0194113, IMG submission 146193) | Freshwater microbial communities from Lake Tanganyika, Tanzania - TA2015017 Mahale Deep Cast 200m | ecosystem: Environmental > Aquatic > Freshwater > Lake | place: Tanzania: Lake...
GCGAGGTGCGAGAGTCCCGCTCCGCCGCCGGTCGCGGAGCATGGATCTGTGCCGACTCACAGAACTGTCTCGACCGAGCGTTTTCGACTCGGGGTTTCGACCGCGCCCTCGGCGCTCGGTCTTTCACCAAGAACACCAATTTCAGGAACCGCCTAACCATGGCAAAGTAATCGACCGAGCCGGGTTCGCCCGGCCACAGAGCAACGAAGGACAGTACGTCGCGTGGCAACCAAGATCAAAGTAAGTGAACTCGCCAAGAAGCTCGGTATGACCAATACCGAATTGTTGGACCTCTGCAAGGCCGAGGGAGTTGCCGCCAAGACGCCCCAGTCGACTCTGGCCGATGCCTTCGTCCCGTTGCTCGAACGAAAGGCCAAGGCCCAGGGCCTGGTGCGCGACGTTCAACCCGAAGAGACCAAGGCGACCAAAGGCCCGAAGAAGACCGCCAAGTCCGACGCCGACGGTGAAACCGACGACGGGGCATCGAAGTCGACCGCGAAGAAGGCCCCGGCCAAGACCGCCGCCAAGACGGGCGCCGTGTCCGAGGCAGAAACCACCTCGCCGGCGTCGGTTCCCGTTGTCCCGGTCGCCGAGGTGTCGACTCCGGTGGTCGAGAAGGCGCCGGTCGAATCGGCTCCGTCGGTGAAGTCCAACCGAGTGATCTCCGGTCGCGACGCCACCAAGGAGGTGCCGCGTCCGTCGGCTCCTGCGCCTCGCCCCGACACCTCCCGCCCGTCCGTCGCTCCGGCGGCATCGGGAGCGTCGGTGACCTCACCGGCTCGCCCCGCGACGCCTCCTGCCCCATCGCGCCCGACCTCGCCCCCGGGTCGCCCGGTTCCGCCACCCCCGCCGGGTCGCGCGATGCCCGTCTCGGGTCGCCCGGTTCCGCCACCGCCCAGTGGGCCGCGCACTGCGCCGCCCCCTGGGTCGCGTCCCAGCGGAGCGGGATACGGTGGACCGCGCACGGGTGCTCCGCCGCGCCCGGGTGGTTTTGGTGGTCCGCGTCCGGGTGGTCCGCGTCCGGGTGGTGCGCCCGGTGGTTTTGGTGGTCCGCGTCCGGGTGGTCCGCGTCCGGGTGGTGCGCCCGGTGGTCCGGGTGGTCCCGGTGGTCGTCCCGGCGGAGGTGCCCGCCCCGACGGCGGCCGACGGGCCCCCCGCAGCGGGGGTCGTCGTCGACGTCGTGGTGAGGAAGAACTGCAGCCCTCGATGCAGAGCTACAGCGCCACCGGCGCGCCGGTGCCCGAGGGCACCATCGTGGTCGAGCGTGGGGTATCGGCTCAGGAATTCGCGCCCCGCTTGAATCGCACCGCGGCCGACGTGGTGTTGTTCCTCATGAAGAACGGCGAAATGGTGACCGCCACCATGACGCTCACCGACGAGCAGATGGAACTGTTCGCCCTCGAGATCGGTGCCGAAGTGCTGTTGGTCGAGCCGGGTCAGCAAGAAGAGTTGGAACTGCAGGCCTTGTTCGATGACAGTGACGACGTCGACGAAGAGGCCCAGGTCGCTCGCCCTCCGGTGATCACCGTTATGGGTCACGTCGATCACGGCAAAACGACGCTGCTCGACAGAATTCGTGACGCCAACGTGGTGTCCGGCGAAGCCGGTGGCATCACCCAACACATCGGCGCGTACCAAGTGGACACGAGCGGCCGGAAAGTCACCTTCATCGACACTCCGGGTCACGCGGCCTTCACTCAAATGCGTGCCCGGGGCGCACAGGTCACCGACATCGTCGTGTTGATGGTGGCCGCCGATGATGGTGTCATGCCCCAGACCGTCGAGGCCATCAGCCATGCTCGCGCGGCCGGTGTGCCCATTGTCGTGGCCATCAACAAGGTCGACAAGGAGAACGCCGACGTGCAGCGGGTGTTGTCGCAGTTGGCCGAACGGGAACTCGTTCCCGAGTCCTGGGGAGGTGACACCATCTGTGTCGAGATGTCGGCTCAGCAGAACTTGGGTGTCGACGACTTGATCGAACAACTCGCCCTGGTGGCGGAAATCGAAGAGCTCACCGCGAACCCGACCGGCCGCGCCAAGGGTGTGGTGTTGGAGGCGAATCTCGACACCGGTCGTGGTCCCGTGGCCACCATCCTCGTCGACAAGGGAACACTCAAGGTGGGTGATCCCGTCGTCGCCGGAGGTGCGTGGGGTCGCGTGCGCGCCATGATCGGCGACAAGGGTCGGCAGATCAAAGAAGCCGGCCCCTCCACCCCCGTGCAAGTACTCGGATTGTCGAGCGTGCCGCAGGCCGGTGACGAGTTCCGCGTGGCTCCCGACGAAAAGACCGCCCGCACCGTTGGTGAGGCCCGCGAACAGCGTCTGCGCGCAAAGACCCAACGTGGCGACGCCCGTGTCCAGCGTGGCGTGAAATTGGAAGATGTGTTCTCGCAGATCCAGGCCGGCGAAGTGGCCACCTTGAACCTGGTGTTGAAGGCCGACGTGCAGGGCTCGCTGGAAGCCGTCACCGAGAGCCTGAGGCGCCTCGAGCGCGACGAGGTGAAGTTGGCCTTTGTGCACCGCGCCGTCGGCGGTGTCACGGAGAACGACATCACGTTGGCCGCCGCGACCAACGCCTCCATCATCGGCTTCAACGTGCGACCCGACCGCAAGGCTCGTGACCTGGCCGAGGCCGAACACGTGGAGATTCGCACTTATGAAATCATCTACAAACTTCTCGAGGACATCGAGGGCGCCATGGTCGGCATGCTCGCTCCGGAATACGAAGAAGTTGTCACCGGTGAAGCCGAGGTCCGCGAGGTCTTCCGCGTGCCCAAGATCGGTGCCGTTGCCGGTTGCTACGTGCGCTCGGGACAAATCACGCGCGGTACCAAGGTGCGCTTCTTGCGCGAAGGCGTCATCATCTGGAAGGGCGCCATCTCCTCGCTGCGTCGTTTCAAGGATGACGTTCGCGAGGTTCGTGAGGGCTTCGAATGCGGTATCGGTTTGTCCGATTTCCAGGACCTGAAGCAGGGCGACCTCATCGAGACATTCGAAGAGAAGCTCGTCGTTCGCACCTGACCCGGAAGGACCGTTCGTGTCGAATCAGAAGTCTGCCGATCTCGAGTTTTTCCTCGACCCGGTCTGCCCGTGGGCCTGGATCACGTCGCGCTGGGTGGAAGAAGTGAAGTCGCTTCGCGCCTACGACGTGCGGTGGCGCTTCATCTCGTTGAAATTACTGAATGCGGCCAACACCGCCGATTGGTACACGGATCAGTACAAGCGCTGGCACGCCATGGGCCACGAGGCCTTGCGGGTGGCCGCGCGCATCGACGCCGAACTGGGCAACGAGGCGGTCGGGCACTTTTACACGACGGTTGGCGTCGAAGGGCACAACAAGAGGCGTCGGGACGACTTCGCCGCCAGCACCGAGTCTTTCGTGGGTGAGGTGCTGTCCCTCGCCGGATTCGACGCGGGTTTGCTCGATGCGGCCTTCGACGAGTCACTCGACGCGGTCATCGCTGCTGACACCGAAACGGCTCTCGAACGTGCGGGACGTGACGTCGGTACTCCGATCCTCACCTTCCACCCCGGTGAACCCAACGAGGGCTCGTTCTTCGGTCCGGTGATCGCTCGAATCCCGCGAGGAGCCGAGGCATTACGACTGTGGGACGCCGTCGAGATCGTGGCCACCACCCCCGGCGTGGCCGAGTTGAAGCGTTCGAACCGCTCGGCCCCCGTTTTCGATTGACACCGCCGGAGGAATCACTCGGCCGAGAATTGTCGATGGGCTTCGGTAGCCTGACGTCATGGCGAAGGGTCGTGCTCCGCGCAAGTCCACCGCCCACAGTTATCCGCGCGCGGTGCGCTTGGGAGAGACGTTGCGCGAGGTGCTCGCCGACGCACTGGTGCGCATCGACGATGAACGCCTCGAGTTCGTCACCGTCACCCGTGTGGACGTGGACCCCGAGATGAACCGCGCCGTGATTTATTTCGATTCGCTGAGCGGCGAGCAGGGGGATGCCGAGATCATCGAGGTGTTGGGCGAGCACCGCATTCGCCTGCAGACGTCGGTGGCCCGGCAGGTACGCGCGCGCAAGACTCCCATTTTGTCGTTCCGCCCCGACGAGGTCATTCGGTCCGCCGAACGCATCGAGAAGATCCTGCGCGACAACCCCAGTCCGGCGCGTGACGTGCCCCTGGACCCGGACGTCTACGACCAGATCTGATCATGGCCCGACGCAAGCCGGCCACGGTGCACGGCCTCCTGGCGATCGACAAGCCGGCGGGCATCACGAGCCACGACGTGGTGGATCGCGTGCGTGGACTGCTGAAAGAACGCAAGGTTGGTCATGCCGGAACCCTCGACCCCGATGCCACCGGCGTGCTGTTGTTGGGCGTGGGTGACGCCACGCGACTGTTGCGCTACCTCGACGTGGTGCCCGGCGGAACGATGGACAAACCCAGCACCTCGAAGACCTACACCGCCGAGGTGGTGCTGGGTACCGAGACGTCGACCCTGGACGCCTCCGGAGAGGTGACTGCCACGCACGACATGTCCGAAACCATCGCGACAATGACGATCGAATGGGTTCAGGGGATAGTGGACGCGGCACTGTCGGGTCTCATCATGCAAACCCCGCCCATGGTGTCGGCGTTGAAAGTCGATGGTAGGAGGTTGCACGAATTGGCGCGCGAAGGGATCGAGATCGAGCGTCAGGCTCGTCCCGTGACCGTGCATCGGTTCGATGTCCTCTCGGTCGAGGCGAACGTCGTGTGCATTCGTGTGGAGTGCTCGTCGGGTACCTACGTACGTACGCTCGCCGCGGACCTCGGCCATCTCCTCGGTGGGGGAGCACACGTGCGAGACCTCCGTCGTGTCAGGGTCGGTCACTTCGACGTGGCGGACTGCGTTGTCCTCGACGTGTTGACCGCCGAGGTCATCGGCGAGTGGTTGCGGCCGGTGTCGGACTGCGTGCGTGCGTTGTCGCGAGTGGCGCCCAACGATCTCATTCGGGCGGCCGTGAAGGTGGGTCGGGTGTTGCCCGAGACCGTCTTCGACGGGAGTGGACCGGGGCCCTGGGCCGTGGTGGAGGGCGACGACGTGCTGGCGGTGTTCGAGCCGTTCGCCAACCACAAGGTTGGTGAGGGGATGGCCCGCCCCGCGATCGTTCTGAGGGCGTAGGTTCGTCGACCATCAGAGGCCGACCCCGGTGCGGCCCTCTCGGCGCAGTGCCCCTCTCGGTAACCTGAGTCATCGTGTTGATCGTCGACGACTTCTCCGTATGCCCGTGGCCGGGCGAGCGCAGCATCGTCACCATCGGGGCCTACGACGGACTTCACGTGGGTCATCGAACGGTCATCGACAAGGTGGTGGAGCGAGCCAGACGCGAGGGGTCGAGGTCCGTGCTGGTCACCTTCGACCGTCACCCGGCGTCGTTGGTGCGCCCGGAGTCGGCACCCAAGTTGCTCACCGATCACGAGCAGAAGATCGAACTGCTGCAGGGGACCGGGTTGGATGCCGTGGCCGTCGTGCCCTTCGACGCCGACCAGGCTGCCGAGTCAGCAGAGGATTTCGTGGCTCGTGTTCTGGTGAGGTGCCTCGGTGTGGCTCGCATCATCGTGGGATCGGACTTTCACTTCGGGCGAGGGCGCGCGGGCAACGTGGAGACGCTCGAGGCCCTTGGTCGACGGGACGCGGCGGGTTCGACGAACCACGATGCCCCGGTGTCTCACGACGAACCGGGGTTCGTCGTCGAGCCGCTGTCCTTGATCGCGGGACACACCGGTGTGACCGCCAGTTCGACCGAGATCCGCCGTCTGTTGATGGCCGGTGACATCGCCAACGCCAACGAGATGTTGGGACGTTCCTTCGAACTGCGCGGCGTGGTGGTCCGCGGTGATGCCCGCGGGCGAGCCATCGGCTTCCCCACCGCCAACGTCGAGGTGCCCGGGCCCATGTGCATTCCCGCTGACGGCGTGTACGCCGCCTGGTACCTGCGGCCCGGTGGAGACGTTCTCTTACCCGCCGCCGTCAATATCGGCCGCCGGCCCACGTTCTACGAGGAGGCCCCGGTTTCGATCATCGAGGCTCACGTGATCGACAGCGGCGGTCTCGATCATGATGAACTCGACCTGTACGGAGAGGCGGCGCGTATTCGTTTCGTCGCCCGATTGCGCGGCGAGAAAAAATTCGACGGTCTCGATGCCCTGAAGTCCCAACTCGCCCGCGACATCGCCGAGGCCCGCCGAGCCCTCTCGGCCTGATCGAGGTGTCCTCGACCCTCGAGGCCCCGCGGCTTCAACTGGGCTGGATGATCTTGTAGACGGTGCTGCGTTGAGTGAGCGTTCGTCCCAGCGGTGACACCAGAGCGTCGAAGCTGTCCTCGGTCATCTTTTGACCGTGGTTCGCTCCGGCGGCACGACTGATGTTCTCGTCCATCAAGGTGCCCCCGATGTCGTTGCAACCGGCGCGTAGCAACTGGCGCGCACCGTCCACGCCGATCTTGACCCAACTCACCTGCACGTTGTCGATGAGGCCGTGATACGCGATGCGTCCGATGGCGTGCATCAGTACCGTCTCGCGGAACGTCGGACCGCGACGTGAACGCCTCTGCAGATAGATGGGCGAGGCCATGTGCACGAACGGCAACGGAATGAACTCGGTGAAGCCCCCGGTCTCTTTTTGCAGATCGCGGGTGCGCACGATGTGACGGGCCCAATGCACGGGGTTTTCGACGCTGCCGAACATGATCGTGATGTTGGAATGCAATCCGACCTCATGGGCGACGCGATGGCATTCCAGCCACTCCTCGGTGCTCACCTTGTCGGGGCACAACACCATGCGGGCCTCGTCGTCCAAAATCTCGGCGGCAGTGCCGGGCAACGATGCCAATCCGGCGTCTTTCATCCGCAGCAGGTACGTCCGCAGATCCTCGCCGTTGCGCTTGGCGCCCTCGGTGATCTCGAGGGCGGTGAAGCCGTGCACGTGAATCTCGGGCACCGCGTCCTTCACTGCCTGGGTGACGTTCAGGTAGTAATCGCCGTCGAAGTCGGGGTGGATCCCGCCCTGCAGGGTGACCTCGGTGGCTCCCATGTTCCAGGCCTCGCGGGCCCGATTGGCGATGTCGTCCAGGGTGAGCAGGTACGGAGTGCCGCGCAGGTTGAGCGACAAGGGCCCCTTGCTGAAGCCGCAGAATCTGCACTTGAACGTGCACACGTTGGTGTAGTTGATGTTTCGGTTGTGCACCCACGTCACCCGATCGCCGCACACCTGCTCGCGCAACCCGTCGGCATACTCGGCGATGGCACGCACCTCGGGGCCCCGTGCACGGAACAGAGCCACGATCTCGTCCACGCCCACCTCGTGGCCCGCGGCATGACCGTCGATGATGGCATGGACGCGCGACGCATCCCCGACCCGTTTCGCCGGGCGATGAGCCGTGACGATCACCGCCGGCTTGTTCTCGCTGCCCGAGTACCACGGGGTGGATCGATGACCCACCAACACCACCTCGGCGCCGTCGTGTACCACGTCGGCCGCGGTCACCTTTTCGGGCCACACCGCACCCGGATCATCGCGTCCCAGAGACTCGGCATCGCATCGATCGAGCACCGCGAAGCGCAACGCGGGATCGATCCAGCGGTTGTGAGCAGTGTCGAAATGTCGCGCCGGATCCAGCGAGATGTTGGCGATGAACTCGGGATAGACGGTGAGCCGGGGTGCCAGCACCATGCCGCGGGCCTCGGTGGTCTCTCGAAGTAGATCCAACTCGGGCCACGGGCGCTCGGGATTCACGTGGTCGGCGGTCACCGGTGAGACGCCACCCCAGTCGTCGATACCAGCGTCGAGCAACGCACCGAAGTCGTCGCTGAGGTTCGGCGGGGCCTGCAGGTGAATCTCGGGTGGCAACACGAGACGCGCCGCGGCGATCGACCACAAGAACTCGTCGCTGGGGCAGGGTGCCTCGTTCTGCATACCGGTGCGCGGCTTGGGCAGGAAGTTCTGCACGATGACTTCCTGTACGTGACCATGCCGGGTGTGCGACGCGGCGATGGCCTCGAGGGCCGCCAGACGATCGGCGCGGGTTTCACCCAGACCCACCAGGATTCCGGTGGTGAACGGAATCCCCAACTCGCCCGCGTACTCCAGCGTCGCCAAACGACGCGCAGGATTCTTGTCGGGTGCGCCACGGTGGCAGGCCAGATCGTCGCGCAGCGTCTCCACCATCATTCCCTGACTGGGCGACACCGGTCGTAGCAACGCCAGTTCATCGCGGCTGAGGGCGCCGGCGTTGGCGTGGGGGAGCAAGCCGGTCTCGTCGAGCACCAATTTGCACATGGCGGCGAGGTAATCGACCGTGGACGTGTACCCGTGCGCATTCAGCCAGTCACGGGCCACCTGATACTTCTCCTCGGGGGCCTCGCCCAAGGTGAAGAGGGCTTCGTGACATCCCCGACGCGCGCCTTGCTGGGCGATGGCCAGAACCTCGTCGGGTGACAGATACGGACTCTGCAGGCGCGCGGGAGGCTGGGCGAACGTGCAGTACCCGCAACTGTCTCGACACAGCATGGTGAGCGGGATGAACACCTTGGGCGAGTACGTCACCCGACTGCCGGTGCGGGCATCGCGAATGGCCCGCGCGCGGCTCATGATCTCGTCGAGCGGGAGGTCGATCAAACCCCGACCACGTTCGCTCGGCGCTGGGGTGTTGGGCCCGTGAGCCGTCGCCACGGCGACCGCAACAGTGGAACTATTGGAAACATACGAAACACGATTGCGCTGGGGCGTCATGGGACGACCTTTCAGAGACATCACAGTCGGGAGGGCCCCGACGACACTCGGTTTTTGCCAGCGCACAACGGGAGCGCCGCGGATGCGAAAGAGCCGCGAAACCCCCATGCCCGGCAGTTCGCGTCATCGTGAGCTTCCGAGCGGTCGTACTAGGGACAGGCTACCACCCGGGCGGCCCTGAATTCCAGCGCAAGCAGATCGTGTTCGGGGCCCGCCGACTCGTCGGCGTGACCTGTGTCAGTCTCGTTCCGTGAACGCCTCGAGGATGTTCTGCGTGGCCACACCCACGCGGTGGCCGGTGCGGGCGACGTAGCCCAACCGCACGCCGCTGAGAGGATCGCACACCGCGAAGAACTGTTCGTGACCATGTGTGTCGTCCACGAGCGCGGTCAAATCGGCCGAGTTCGACAACGCGTCGTGGGCGTAACGAGCGTTCAACACCTCGATGGCGACGTGATGAATGCCGGGTCCGTTGGCCTTCATGTGGTCGGCCACCGCTGGTCCGGCCTCGGCCGACACCAGCACGATCGTCACGCCACCGGAGACGAGCACCGCGATCCCCGGTCGTTCGGGATCGGTCGAAGTGGCGTGGAAGCCCAGGTTGTCGGTGAAATGTCTCAGCGAGCCGGCAAGATCGCCCACGGTGACCACCACGTGGTCGACGCGCGTCGACACGGTGTCGAGGGCGGTATGAATGTCCGACGGTGTGCCCCGACGATTGTCGCGTAGGGCCGACTTTTCGGGTGCGACGTCGGCACGGTGCCCAGCCACCTCGATGCGGTGGGTTTCGGCCAGCACGACCCGCATCACGTCCTCGACGAAGTCGGGGTCGATGCCGGAATCGATGGCCAACTGACGACGACTCTCGAGAACGTTGCGCACTCGATCGGGTTGGATGATGGGCGTGTCGCTGTGCTCCTTGAGATGCGCCACCTCGTGGCACACCGCGATGCGCTGGGTGAGCACCGCGACCAATTGGCGATCGAGGTCGTCGATCCGCTGGCGTAGATCACCAAGGGTCGGGTTCACGGGTTGCGACTCGGCAGGCACATGGCTCGACACATTCTCAACCGTACCTTGCTCGGTGGTCGACACCGTTTCGATTACACGCTCACGGGCAACGACGAGCGCAGGTGGAGCCGGCGACGGGCCAAAGACGAGTGGCCGACCAGCGCACGACGATTGAACGATGGTTCTTCCCCGACAACGAAAAGGACCGGGTGCATGGCACCCGGTCCCGTTCGTACCTCGTGGTCAGCCGCGTGTCGGGCTGACTCGATCGTCAGGTCTGGATCAGGCGACGCCCCACACAGCCAGGAACTGGTCGGCGTAGCCTTCCGGTCCCTTCCAGTTCTGCAGCGGGCTGCTATCCAGGCGGTCCTGGCGTTGAGGAAGTTGGCGGCGCGCCTGTCGCCGGCCGAAATCGGCTGACTAATTCTGATACGGCGCAACCAGGCGCTCGATGTGCTTGGCCAACACGTCCATCTCCAGGTTCACCTTCGAGCCCGCGGGTCGGAAACCGAGCGTGGTCACTTCGGCGGTGTGCGGGATGACGGCCACGCGGAAGGTGTCCTCGGTGATGTCGAAAGCGGTCAGCGAAATGCCGTCGACGGTGACCGAACCCTTTTCCACCAGATAGCGCATCATCGACGTGGGTACGCGCACCACCAGATCGGGGGCGGGGGAGACCACTTCGCCGACGCCGTCGACGTGACCGAGCACCATGTGGCCGCCCAAGCGATCGCCCAGAGCCATGGGGCGCTCCAGGTTCACCCGGTCGCCCACCTGCAACGAGCCGGTCGTGGTGCGGTCGAGGGTTTCCTGCGACACGTCGGTGTCCCACCAGCCCGAACCACCGTCGACACCTTGGTCGACCAGCGTGAGGCAGCAGCCGTTGACGGCGATGGACGCCCCCAGGCCGGAACCCTGCAACGCGGTGGAGGCCGCGATGCGCAGACGCACCCCGGCACCCCATTCAGTGGTGACGGGTTGGGACGACACCACGGTGCCCAATTCCTCGACGATGCCCGTGAACATGCCGTCAGGGTACCGCCCGCTTTGGGGGTCGGCTGGGTGCACAGTTCGTCGAATGTACGTCGTTCGAGAAGTGTCCGGGCCGGGTGGTCCGGGGAGAGACGAGGGAATCATGACGACGGAACACGATGACGACTTGTACGGCGTGCTCGACCACGAGGACGACGACCCCCTGTACGGGCTACCCGAACTCGGGGCCACCGACGAGGAGATGCTCGAGATGTACAGCGACAAGAAGTTCCTGGACCGACTGCGCGAGGGCTTGGGCGACATCACCGACGAGGAGTTCGCCAAAAAGGTGGAGTCCTTCAAGGAGAGCCTCCGGGAGACGATCGCCGCCAACAACGAGGAGTGGGAGAACGGCTGAGTGCGGTCGGGAACGTTCGGTCGACTCTTCACACACTTTCCATCGGTCCGGTCGTTCTTGATCTCGCGGCGGTCACCCGAGATCCCGCAGAAAGCAGAGGAAACGCGTTGGACGGAATCGTGAGAGCGGCTTTGGCGGATGATGTGGACACCGTCTCGGAGGAAGACGAACTTCGGGATTTGAACGAGGACGAGGGCTACTACCGATACTCCATGGACGAGGAACTGCAGGATGACAGGCCCGAAGCCGACGACTGGCACCACTACAACCGCGAGGACGACGAGGCCCACGACCATCGCAGCAATCGTTATGACGTGGTGCACTCCAGTCGCGGGCGCACGACCGAGGAAATCCTGGCCGAACTCGACCAGTTGACGGGCCTGGATGCGGTGAAGACCGAGATTCGCCGGATCGTCTTCACGCAGAAGGTGGTCGTCGAGAGAACCCGTCGCGGATTGGGTGGCGAGCAACTCTCGCCGCACCTGGTGTTCGTGGGCAATCCCGGAACCGGCAAGACCACCATCGCCCGCTTGTTGGGCGAGCTGTACCAGAGCATCGGGTTGTTGGAGAAGGGTCACGTGGTGGAGACCGAGCGCAGCGGCATGGTGGGCGCGTTCATCGGCGCGACCGCGATGAAGACCCGTCGGGTGTGTCGCGAGGCGCTCGGGGGAGTGTTGTTCATCGACGAGGCGTACACGTTGGTGAACAAGGACAACGAGAAGGACTTCGGCCCCGAGGCCGTGGCCACTCTGCTGACCTTCATGGAGAACAATCGAGGGCAGGTGGCGGTGGTGGTGGCGGGCTACCCGGCTGAGATGACGAGGTTCCTCGACGGCAATCCGGGGTTGCGCTCGCGCTTCGACCTGACGATCGACTTCCCCGACTACGACGGATCCGACCTGGAGCAGATCTTCCTCGGTCTGGTGGCGGGCAACGGCTACACCATGTGTGCGGACGCCCAGGATCGCCTCGCCTCGTACGTGGCGGGGCTTCCCGTGCCGCGCCCCCACGGATTCGCGAACGGTCGTGAGATGCGCAAACTGTTCTCCGAAGTGGTGCGCCGTCAGGCGGAACTGTTGGTGGCCAAGGGCGACCTCGAGGCACTGAGTGACGCGGAATTGATGGCCATCTCCGTCGAGGCGATACCCGAGCCCGCTTCGGTGACGACCCAGAACGCTCGTCGGGCGCATCTGGGTTACGCCTGATCGGGGTCGAAGTTCGCGGCGCGCTCGGGTCTGCGGCCCGCCCCGGGTGGAACACCCGTTCTGCCCCCGTAGGCTTGCCCACGTCCGTTGGGGTTCCGACTCCGGCGTGATGCTGGGGCCGACCGGCCCGAGCGACCTCCGACACCTACATACACGGAAGGCAGGGACCGCCATGGCTGGCACCCCCAAGGCTGAAACGATTTCGCAGCACCGCGCGCACGCGACCGACACCGGTTCGCCCGAGGTGCAGATCGCTCTTCTGAGCGAGCGCATCAACCATCTCACCGACCACCTGAAGGCTCACCCCCACGATCACCACAGCCGTCGTGGGCTGCTCATGATGGTCGGCCGTCGTCGTCGTCTTCTCGACTACGTCAAGGGTCGCAACGTCGAGCGTTACCGCGAGATCGTTGCCAAGTTGGGTCTGCGTCGCTGAGGCGCGCCCGTTTAGCAATACAACCAAATCCGAGCAGACAAGAGTTCGGTTGTCAGTGGCCCCGGCCGGCA
>Ga0194113_10008239_pt1 | contig 12845 bp, 14 predicted proteins | sample TA2MahC200mmetaG_FD_146193 | JGI IMG/M metagenome (GOLD analysis project Ga0194113, IMG submission 146193) | Freshwater microbial communities from Lake Tanganyika, Tanzania - TA2015017 Mahale Deep Cast 200m | ecosystem: Environmental > Aquatic > Freshwater > Lake | place: Tanzania: Lake...
TGCTGGCAGTGCCCTGATTTTGAGACCTGCCAAAACCTGGACTTTTTGAGAACGGCTCACGGCGACGCCCATCTGAAAAACCTGAGAATACTTAAAAATAAAGGCGTGGAGGCATTCCTGGCCGGCAAAAGGTACTGGTAGTAAACTTTGGCGGGATAAAGCATTATAATGTAAGTGGGGAGAGCCAGCCGGGGAGGTGCATGATGAGCATGGACATGTTTGAAAAGCAGGCGGAGCAATTGCAGGCCCAGGAGGCGCCTCTGGCCACTCGCATGCGCCCGACCAGCCTTAACACCTTCGTCGGGCAGGAGCACATCATCGGCCCGGGCCGCGTGCTGCGCAAAGCTGTGGAAAGCGGCAAGATACCGTCAATGATTCTCTGGGGGCCGCCGGGCAGCGGCAAGACCACTCTGGCCTATATCCTGGCCAACATGACCGGCGCCAACTTCTGCCCCATCAGCGCCGTCAGCGCCAGCGTCAATGACCTGCGCCGCATCATTGAAGAGGCCAAGGGGCGCTATCAGATGAACATGCAGAAAACCATCCTCTTCATCGACGAGATACACCGCTTCAATAAAACGCAGCAGGATGCGGTGCTGCCCTATGTTGAAGATGGCACCATTACGCTCATCGGCGCCACCACGGAGAACCCGTCTTTTGAGGTAACTTCCCCCCTGCTCTCCCGCAGCCGCGTCATGCCCCTGAGGCCCCTCAACGATGAGCAAATCCAGGTTATCCTCACCAGGGCCCTCAAAGACACCCTGCGCGGCCTGGGACATCTGAACGTAGAGGTCGCCCCGGAAGCGCTCGGCAGCCTTATCACCCTGTCCAATCATGACGCCCGCATCGCACTCAATACTCTGGAGATAGCGGCGCTCAGCACACCTCCTGATGAGCAGGGGAAGCGCCTTATCACCCTGCCCACCATTGAGGACGCCCTCCAGCACCGTGCTCTGCAGTACGATAAAAACGGCGACCAGCACTACGACCTTATCTCCGCCCTGCACAAGTCCATGCGTGGCTCTGACCCGGACGCCTCGCTGTACTGGCTGGCCAGAATGCTGGATGCCGGTGAAGACCCACTCTACATTGCCCGCCGTCTGGTCCGGTTCGCCTCGGAGGATGTCGGCATGGCCGACCCCCAGGCCCTCGTCATCGCCATGGCGGCACAGCAGGCGGTCCATTTCATCGGCCTGCCCGAAGGCAACCTGTCGCTGGCGGAAGCGGTGGTCTACCTGGCCACCGCCCCGAAGAGCAATTCCCTGTATGAAGCGTACTCACGCGCCCATAAGGAGGTTACCCAGGGTTCCAGCGAATCGGTGCCGCTGCACCTGCGCAACCCGGTGACACCGCTCATGGAGGACATGGGGTATGGCAAAGGCTACAAGTACGCCCATAATTACCCCGACCATTTTGTGGAGCAACAGAACCTGCCGAGCCGCCTTCAGGGTAGCCGCTACTACGAGCCAAGCTCACAGGGCTATGAAAAGCAGATACTCTCCCGCTTAAAGGCATGGTGGCAGCGGAATATAAAAACAGAGCCACCGGAAGGTGAACCGTCAGCACCGGAGCAAGCTGAACCAGAACCTACAGAGGATGATTCACCAGAAGAGAATTCCTGAACTTACTTCAGGTCAATCTCCCGCGGTACGGTCCGGCATTTCTCCGCGGTGATGATGGCGGCAATATCCCGCACTGCACGGTCGATTTCATTACGCTGGCTGTAGACAACGTAGTCAAACAGCGATAATTGTTTCATTTCTTCCACCGCGGTCTGCATGCGCAAGTCCAGGTCAAAAGATGATTCCGTATGCCGCCGCTTTAGCCTTTGCCCCAGTTCTTCCATTGACGGCGGCATGAGGAAGATAAATACCGCCTGAGGCACTATCTTCTTGATACTGGCCGCACCCTGTCTATCCACTTTTATGATTGTGTCCAGGCCATTATTGAGTGCCTCGTTTACTGCCGATTTAGGCACGCCATACCAGTTGCCGTAAACGTTGGCGTATTCCAGCAGCTCGCCCTGTTTTATCATAGTCTGGAATTTCTGCGGGGTGATGAAATGGTAATCAATGTGATTGCGTTCTCCGGCGCGTCGGGAACGCGTGGTCACCGTGGTGATATATCCCAGAGGATAGTTAAGCTCCTTCAGGCGAAGGAGCAGGGCGTCTTTACCAACTCCAGAAGGGCCGGAGAGAACGATAAGCAGCGGTTTTTTCGGAGTGCTGAGTGCAGAACTTTGTCTACGCCTCATCTCTTTCGTCGCTTTGCCCCAGCCTGATTCCCGAGCTGGTACGACTTGTCTGGAGCCTGCCGGCGATTGTTTCCGGAGCCAGTGCCGCCTGGATAATATGGCCACTATCCATGAAAATAACAGCCTTGGTCCGCCGACCATTGGTCATATCCACAAGCTGCCCCCGGGCTTTTGCCTCCTGTACGGTCCGCTTGGTCGGTGCGGAGTTCGGTGCTGCCATGGCAATGACCCGGTTCATTACCAGTATGTTCCCAAAGCCGATATGTACTAATTCCATGTCCACCGGTGGCCCCCTCAGTTTAAAATATCAATAAAAGCTTAAGCTAGAACTTGATTTATCATGTATCACTTTGCAGCAGCTCTATGAATGACCAGCTTTGAGTGGCAGCATTGCTCATAAGCTATCACTTGTTATCCTGCTTTGTCAAGAGATTGTTAAGCTGTAACTTCCTTCGCTTATTACGATTTTTTCAAAGCCCGTTTGGCCCATTACTTTAGTAGGGCTCCGTGCTTGGTTTTATTTGCATAGGGTTGGCGGCTGACACCCCACTCCTGACCCCTCTCCAGCCTTTAACATCGGCAGACGACCACTCTTATTACTGGCTGGAGAGGGGGACATAGGGGGTGAGCATCTGAGCGCAACTAAAAGCAAACAAAAACCTGAATTGAATAAGCGTGGCTTTGGGCGCGTGGCGGCACCGGGCACGGATTGCATTTCTATTTTTCTTATGATATTATTACATCTGGCATTAAATGATGCGGCAACGTTTGCGTGGAACGAGCCTCCTGGTGGTTAAAGCGGGGTGGTCCCACCCGTTCCCATCCCGAACACGGAAGTGAAACGCCCCAGCGCAGACGATACTGAGGGAGCGATTCCTTGTGGAAAATATGCCATTGCCAGGAGGCTTCTTGACCTTCATTTGTCAGTGCTTTACACTATAAATTAAATACTAGTGGCTAGTACATCTGAGGAGAGAGATGTCCAGTAGATTTGAAAAATTCTCCGAGCGGGCGCGACATGTGCTGACTATAGCTCAGGAAGAAGCTCGCCAGATGAACCACAGCTATATTGGCACAGAGCATATCCTCCTTGGTCTGGCGCGAGAGGAAGAGGGCGTCGCCGCCAAAGTACTGACCAATCTTGGTGTCAGCCTGAACAAGGTACGGTCAGCGGTGGAATTCATCAGCGGTCGTGGCGAAAGGCCGAGCACCAGCGATACCGGGCTGACGCCCCGCGCCAAGCGTGTTATTGAGCTGGCCATAGATGAGGCCAGACAGCTCGGCCATAACTACATCGGCACCGAACACCTCCTCCTGGGCCTGCTGCGCGAGGGTGAGGGCGTTGCTGCTGGTGTCCTGGAAAGCCTGGGAGTTACTCTGGAGCGCGCTCGTTCTGAAACGGCACAGGTCCTGAGCCAGGGCACACCCCGGGCCAGAGCCGGCCGCACCACCAGCAAGACTCCGGCCCTGGACCAGCTTGGTGTTGACCTGACTGCGGCCGCCCGCGCCGGCAAGCTGGACCCGGTTATCGGGCGGGTAAAGGAGATTGAGCGGGTTATCCAGATTCTCAGCCGCCGCACCAAGAACAACCCGGCGCTTATTGGTGAGCCGGGCGTGGGCAAGACCGCCATCGTTGAAGGTCTGGCCCACCGCATTATCGCCGGCGATGTCCCGGAAACACTGGAGGACAGGCGGCTGGTGGCCCTTGACATGGGGTCGCTGGTGGCCGGTACCAAATACCGGGGCGAATTTGAGGAGCGGGTCAAGAAGGTTATTGAGGAAATAAAAACCGCTGGCAACTGCGTGCTTTTCATTGACGAGTTCCATACCATGGTCGGTGCCGGTGCCGCCGAGGGGGCGGTTGACGCCGCCAATATTTTGAAACCATCGCTGGCACGCGGGGAACTGCAGTGCATCGGTGCCACCACTCTGGATGATTACCGGAAATACGTGGAGCGTGATGCCGCCCTTGAGCGCCGGTTCCAGCCGGTGGTGGTGCAAGAGCCCACGGTTGAAGAGACGCTGGCTATCCTGCGCGGCATTAAAGAGCGCTACGAAGAGCATCACCAGCTGAAAATCAGCGATGAAGCGCTGCACTCTGCCGCCACCCTCGCCGCCAGATACATACCCGACCGCTTCCTGCCGGACAAGGCCATTGACCTGGTTGATGAGGCCGCGTCCCGGGTGAGGATTAAATTCCATACCATGCCCATCTCATTGAAGGAAGCCAAACAGCTCATTGAGATAAAGCGCAAGGACAAGGATGCGGCCCTGGCCGCTCAGGAGTACGACCGTGCTGCGGAGCTCAGAGAGCAGGAATTGCAGATTGAGGATAAAATTCGCAAACTGGAACAGGAGTGGCAGGCGGAGAAGACGCAGGACAAGCCGTTAGTCACCGCGGAAAACATCTCGGAAGTGGTGAGCATGTGGACGGGCATACCTGTAGTGCAGCTGGCCAGCGATGAAACCAGCCGGCTCCTTAACATGGAAGAGGTGATTCACCACCGCATTATTGGTCAGGATGAAGCTATCAGCACCATCTCCAAAGCCATCCGGCGTGCCCGCGCCGGACTGAAAGACCCGAGACGCCCCATCGGTAACTTCATCTTCCTCGGCCCGACCGGCGTGGGTAAGACGGAGCTGGTGCGGGCTCTGGCCGATTTCATGTTCGGCAGCGAGGAAACCCTTATCCGACTGGATATGTCCGAATTCATGGAAAAGTTCGCCGTCTCCCGACTGGTCGGTGCCCCTCCGGGATACGTTGGCTACGAAGAAGGCGGGCAGTTGACCGAGGCCGTCAGGCGCAAGTCTTACTGCTGTATCCTGCTTGACGAGATTGAGAAAGCGCACCCGGATGTCTTCAACCTGCTGCTCCAGATTTTTGATGACGGGCACCTGACCGACGCCAAAGGCCGGCGGGTTGACTTCCGCAACAGCATCATCGTCATGACCAGCAACGTCGGCGCCGAGATGATACGCAAGGGCACGGTGCTCGGCTTCACTGCGGGCACGGATAAGGCCAGGACACGCGAGCAGACCTATGAGAAAATGAAGGACAACCTGCTCAATGAGCTGAAGAAGACCTTCCGCCCCGAGTTCCTGAACCGTGTTGACGGGGTGGTGGTCTTCCATTCTCTGACTAAAGAGCAGATACGCCAGATTGTTGATTTGATGTTAGCCTCGGTTACCCAGCAGCTCAAGGAGAAAGATATCACGCTGGAGGTAACCGATGCCGCCAAGGACTTCCTCGGGGAAAAGGGCTACGATGAGGTGTTTGGTGCCCGCCCGCTGCGGCGAACCATTCAGGACATGGTGGAGGACAAGCTGTCCGAAGACCTGCTGCGCGGGAATTTCCAGTCTGGCGATACGGTAACCGTTGACCTGGAAGAAGGCCAGATTGTGGTTCGGCCGGCTACTACTGTGGGCGCTTTAATGGGAGAAGACAAGTAATGCGCGATTACGCAGGCACCTTATTTTTAAAGAGGGCGGGCAACGCAAGAAGAGGTAAACCATCCGCCCTTTTAATTTGCCAGTTCTGAGAAAGGAATACAAAATGGCACAGGAAAACATACAGGTACCCATCACCGGTAAAATTATCAGCGTGAACGTAAAGGCAGGGGATGCGGTGGCCGAAGGCGATATCATCTGTATTCTGGAGTCAATGAAGATGGAGAACCCGATTCTGGCTCCAGTGGGTGGCAAGGTTGCCAAAGTGGGGGTGGCGGCTGACCAGACGGTGAAGCCTGGCGACACCATCGCCATTATTGAGTACGAGTAGAGGCATATGGTTCTCAATTCATTGCTCTTTGCCTTCATTGCCTACGCTATTACGATGGTCATTGCGCTCTGCGTGGCCACCATCATCAAAGGCATCGCGCTCGTCGTCCAGAGAGGCAGCAAAAGCGCTGCCGCCGCAGCCAGTAAAAAGGAAGGCTGATACCGGTTGAAATAGATGCTGATACTGCAGTTTTTCCAGGGTATTTACACCTTCTTCCTGAATGAACCAGCGATTGCCGGCGGCAGGGTGCTCCTTATCGCTGTCGGCTTCCTTTTCATCTATCTTTCCTACAAGAGGGTTTTAGAACCCCTCATTATGCTCCCCCTGGGCATTGGCATGCTGGCGGTGAACGGCGGCCTGATGGTTTTCGAGGCCGGGCAGATGGGCAACCTCTTCCTTAATCCGCTGGCGGGCAATGCCGAAGAGATTATGTACTTCCTGCAAATAGATTTCCTGCAGCCAATTTATACCTTCACCTTCAGCAATGGCCTGATTGCCTGCCTTGTCTTCATGGGCATTGGCGCCATCACCGATATTGACATACTGCTGGCCAAGCCGTTCATGAGCCTCTTTCTCGCCGTCTGCGCCGAACTGGGGACGATACTGACCCTGCCCATCGCCATGGCCATGGGCCTGCTGCCCAATGAGGCGGCTGCCATCGCTCTTGTCGGTGGTGCCGATGGCCCGATGGTTCTCTACGGCTCGCTCATGATGGCCAGAGACCTTTTTGTGCCGATTACGGTTGTGGCCTACGTCTACCTGGGCGTCTGCTATGCTGGCTATCCATTCATGGCCAGGATAATCCCGCGGCGACTCAGGGCTGTGGAAATGGACTGGCGCACCATACCTCAGGTATCGCCCGGTGCCAAATTCGCCTTTGCCGTAATCACCTGCTCCTTCCTCTGTCTCCTCTTCCCGGTGGCCGCCCCGCTCTTCGCCTCCTTCTTCGTCGGCCTGGCCATCAAGGAAGCTGGCGTTTTGAGGTTCATTGAATTCCTGTCCGGCCCTCTTCTGTATGGTTCCACCTTCTTCCTTGGCTTCACCTTAGGCGCCCTGCTCGGCGTTGACATCATACTGAACCCCAAGGTCCTTATCCTGCTCGTCCTCGGCGTCATCGCCCTCACGCTATCCGGACTCGGTGGCATCGCCGGTGGCCTTATCTACCGCAAAGTGACCAAAGAGCCTTTCAATCCGCTGGTCGGCATCGCTGCCGTATCCTGCGTGCCCACCACGGCCAAAGTTGCCCAGAAATGCGCTACCCAGGTCAATAAAAAGGCCATGATACTGCCCTTCGCCATGGGGCCGTGCGTGGCCGGCGTCATCACCACCGCCATCATCACCGGAGTTTATATCACCGGCTTCGTTGGTGAAACGCCCATTTTCTACCGCATCTTCGGCGGCTAGCGCTCTTTTCCCTCTTGCGCAATCGGGCAAAATCGGGTAAATTCATTCTGTGGGCAAATCATCTGACCGGCGTACCGTTTTCGTCTGCCAGCAGTGTGGTAGAGAGAGCCTGAAGTGGTTAGGACGCTGTCCTGACTGTCAGGAATGGAATAGCTTCGCCGAGGTGACGGTGGCCGTCGCCCCCAGTAAACCACGTCCCTCTTCTCCCGCCAGCGCTCCGCAGCCACTATCCCGGATTGCCCCTGAATCAGCCAATCGCATTCCTCTGCCCATCACCGAGTTCAACCGTGTGCTCGGCGGCGGCCTGGTGCCCGGCTCAATGGTGCTCATCAGCGGCGACCCCGGCATCGGCAAGTCCACGCTTCTCCTGCAGGCATCGGCAGCTCTGGCGAAAGACCTGGGGACTGCCGTTTATGTCTCCGGCGAGGAGACGCAGCACCAGATAAAGCTCAGAGCGGAAAGGCTTGGCATCACCGGAGAAGGGCTGTACCTGCTGGCCGAGACTGACCTTGGCATCATCATTGACCAGCTTGACCAGCTCTCGCCCGGGCTGGTGGTCCTTGATTCCATACAGACCATCCACCTGCCGGAGCTGGGCAGCACCCCGGGCAGCGTGGCCCAGGTCCGGGAGTGCACGCAGCAGCTGATGCGCTGGGCCAAACAGAACACGGTGCCGGTGTTCATCGCCGGCCATGTTACCAAAGACGGCACCATCGCCGGGCCGCGTATTCTGGAGCATATCGTGGACGTGGTGCTCTATTTTGAGGGCGACCCCTTCAGCGCCTACCGCCTGCTGCGGGGCGTGAAAAATCGCTTCGGCTCTACCAATGAGGTTGGCGTCTTTGAAATGAAAGAGGAGGGGCTCATTGAGGTGGAGAACCCCTCTCAGGCCTTTATTTCCCAGCGCCCCGGTGAGGCGATTGGCTCGGTAGTGGTTTCCACCATTGAAGGCAGCCGGCCGCTTCTGGTGGAGATTCAGGCGCTGACCACTTTTACCAGCTTCGGTTACCCGCGCCGCACCGCCAATGGCGTTGATTTCAATCGCCTGCTGCTGGTCACCGCTGTGCTGACCCAGCGCCTCGGCCTGCGCCTGGGCAACCAGGATATCATGGTTAATGTTACCGGTGGCCTTAAAATCAACGAGCCGGCAGCTGACCTGGGCATCGCCCTGGCCATTGCCTCCAGCTTCCGCGACAGCATCGTCGACCCCGGCATGGTGGCCATCGGGGAGGTCGGGTTGAGCGGGGAACTGCGCGCCGCCTCCCAGCTTGACCGCCGCATTGCCGAGGCCGCCCGGCTGGGCTTCCAGCGCTGCCTGATACCAAAAGCGGGGCTTAAAACCAGCCCAAAGGCGAAAGACATTGAAATAGTTCCTGTCAGCACGGTGCGGGAAGCGATTGGTTCAGCGCTGGTGAAAGCAAAGAAGAAATAAAGTTATGTGGTCTTACTCTACTTGATTTTCCCAATCAATTAGACGTAGTTGCCTTGCTGGCATGTGGCTAACAACCTTTATAACTTCATATTCAGTTTTGACTCCATCCTCAACTTGCCACTGGATGGTATGTAAATCACACAGTAACACGTCTCCTTTGGCAAACGCTATTTCATTTTTATCTACTCTCTTCTGAAATGCTTCGTCTTTCATTGAAACAGAATATACCGCTTGTCCATCAGTTAATCGCCATTTATAATCCTCTTTAAATGACAAGCTTACCACTGAAAATGCACGGCGATTTACCTCATCTAATAAGTGCTCTTTTACTTCAGGTACATCAAAAGCTTCTACCTCTTGCTTTGTAACATATTGTAATAAATGACGTTTTTCACGTATCTCAAATCTTTCAATTCCGGCCGTTTTTACAGGTCTAACTACATCAGAAAGTGCCCTGCGTGTATTGATATCTTGATAAAGCCTGACCCATTCTAGAGGAACTTCATACGTTTCCTTACCTATAGTCAGCCTAAATAAGTTATCATTTATTTTCTCTATTTTTGGAGATTTACCACGTAACAACTTTACTATTGTGAATAATGCTATCGCACCGCCAAATATCAGTTCTTTCATGCTAACAGCGGTAGTCAATACATCCTGAAGTGTCAGTGTAGCTCCCTGTGATTGTATTACTTCATAGAGTATGTGGAATGAACCAGAAGACGTTGCCCTAACATTTACATTTACAGAAGCGCGCTCACCATTTAACACTTGGTTCGCGGATTCAAACAAAGCTCCTATGCCCAACATACTTGGAGCCAAGTCACGAACATTCATACTACCATCGCGAAGGGCAGGCCCATCATACAAGATATCTAGTTGAACTTGCGTTTCATTCTTCATTTCTCGCCTCCAGTATTATCTCAGGCAATATAGCCTACCTTCATGATATAAACTGCGATTGAATAATAAATCACGCCTTTCCTCATTTACGCATTTGCGCAGTTACTCTTTTATACAGCTCCTCATCTGTCCTGACGCCGCGCACGTCCAGATTACTCTGGCGGAAAGCCCTCACCATGGCCTCAATTAACTTTGTCTTGCTGAGCTTCCGGCCGCCGCTGAACTTGGCCGTGGATGACAGGCTTTCCAGGTAGCCGTCCTCTTCGCTGTGGAGAAACACGGACAGCTTTATCATGGCGGCGCTGGCTGGCGCGATGGCCTGTCGCCTCGGCCTGGCGGCTGGCTTTCTTTCCTCACCGGTAAGGCGGTCCAAGGCGTTCCCATAGGCAAGCTCTTCGGTTATGCTAGCCCGTTTCATTTTTCATCACCTCTTCGGTTAGTAAACGATAGGCACTGGCCCCTTCCGACCTCGGAGCGTAGGTCAGAATTGATTTCCCGGCCGCCGGCGCCTCCTTAAAGCGGACACTGGTCGGGATAATGGCCTTATAAATCCTTATCCGGTCGCCAAAGGCCCGGCGGGTGACCTCAATGACCTCTTTGCTGTGCAGTGTCCGCGAGCTGGTCATGGTAAACAAAATGCCGGCGATATTCAGTGCCGGATTGAGCTTTTCCTTGACGTGGATAATCGTCGTCAGCAGACGCACCAATCCCTTCATGGCCAGATAGTCGGCCTGCAATGGTATCAGGACTTCGTCGGCGGCGTTCAGCGCATTAACGGTGAGCAGCCCCAGGCTGGGCAGGCAGTCTATCAGGACGTAGTCATACGACCGCCGCACGTCGCGCAGCATCTCTCTCAGCAATGATTCCCGGTTGGCCGCGGCCACCAGGTCAAGCTGCGCCTGCGCCAGCTCAATATTGGCGGGGACAAGGGAAATATTGGGGTCGCTGGTGGGTGAGATGACCTCCCTGACGGAAGGGCCCTTTTTACCGCTGATTATGGCCGCCAGAATATCATATCCGGTACGTTTGATATTATCCGGGTTGAGCCCCATGGTTATGGTGAGGCACGCCTGCGGGTCCCAATCTATAAGCAGAACTCGCTTGCCATGTTCGCTCAGGCCCTCGGCGAGCGCCGCGGCTGTGGTCGTCTTGCCCACGCCGCCTTTCTGGTTGGCGATACATATTACCGGCATTGCTGATAATATAGCTCATTTGCGCAATTGCGTCAATACTCTTCTGCGCAATTAAGTAAATGCGGAATTGAGAATATGCGGTGGGCAACGTACATGCAGGCCATCCGCCAGTTCCGGCGGTCGGCCCGGTGTCCTGTTTTGCCCGCTAAAACTTAGCGGGGGTTGGGGATTACTCAGACAAAGCGCAGCGGCTCGTCACCGATGGTCTCAAAGCAGTGGTGCTCGTTGGGCGGGATATAGATGACGCTGTCTTTGGCTATCTCCGCCTCCCCCTTCTCCCCCTTCACCTTGGCACGACCTGACAGTATCAATACCTCGTGTTCCCAGTTATGCGAGTGCGACGGCGTTGAGGCGCCCGCCTTAACCTCAATGACGCGCATGGCGAAGTTGGGGGCACCATCCTTATCAGTGATAACCTCGCGCATCACCGCACCGGCGTGGCCCTCTTTGGGCGGGGTATCCTTTACCTTACTGACCTTCATCTGCGACCTCCTTGCCTTTAATGCTATCATATCGGGCGGTTGCCTTCGTCTTTAGGCCGCCCCTCTCCCGGTACTCCGCCTCAACCACCATGGAGACAGGGCTTAAAAGCTGCACCAGGTCCTGCAATACGCGGTTGACGGCATGTTCCTGCAAAATGCCCACATTTCGGTATGAGGTGAGGTAATATTTCAACGATTTCAGCTCCACGAGACGGCTGCCCGGAACGTATTTTATCACCAGGTGAGCAAAATCGGGCAGCCCCGTCCAGGGACAGACGAAGGTGAACTCATCGGTCTCGTAGACTACCTCCGTGGCCGACTCCGGGTACTGGAATGGAATCGCTTCCAGAACCTCAACGTCAATGGCCTCCTCGCTCTCTATGTCATACCTTCTGGTAGCGTACTTGTCAACGGCCATCTCCCACTCCTACGGGGATATTGTAGCACTATTTGAAATCAAGCAACAATATGCTAAACTCAAATTGACTATGGCGGAGAGGAAAAAAGAGAAGGTCGGTGCGGTTATCGTGGCCGCGGGGAAAAGCGAGCGCATGGGCAACATGGACAAAATGTTCGCCTCGCTCGGCGGTGAGCCGCTGCTGCTGCGCACCACCCACCCTTTTCAGGAGAGCTCTCTTATTGACCAGATTGTGGTGGTGGTGAGCGGGGAAAGGGAAATACAGTGCCGCCATCTGGTCACTGGTCCGGCCTGGTCCAAGGTCAGCGATGTCTGCCTCGGCGGCCGGCGGCGTCAGGACTCGGTGTCGGAAGGCCTGAAGCGACTCACTGACTGCGACTGGGTTATCATCCACGATGGGGCACGCCCGCTGGTAACGGCGGCACTGATTGAGCGGGGACTGCAGGCGGCAAAAGAGACCGGCGCCGCCGTGGCCGCAGTACCGGTATCGGACACTATCAAGGTCTCCAATACGGACTGCACCGTGCGTGAGACGCCACCACGTCAAAATCTGTGGGCGGTACAGACCCCACAAGTGTTCTCCATTAAAATTATCCGCGAGGCCTATAAAAACGCGGATGAGGACGTAACCGATAGCGCCACTCTGGTCGAGCGGCTGGGCTATAAAGTGAAGCTCTACATGGGCGCCCATGACAACATAAAGATAACCACCCCCACCGACCTGGCGCTGGCGGAAATACTCTGGCGGCAACATGGACAGTAACTTCAGAATCGGCATCGGCTATGACGTACACGCCCTCGCCGCCGGGCGCCGGCTGGTGCTCGGTGGCGTTGAGATACCTTTTGCGCTCGGGCTCAGCGGCTGGAGCGATGCCGATGTCCTGACGCATGCTCTCATGGACGCGCTGCTCGGAGCGGCAGCGCTGGGAGATATTGGTCAGCACTTCCCGCCCGGCGACCTCCGGTATAAAGATATCTCCA
>Ga0194113_10008240_pt1 | contig 12844 bp, 14 predicted proteins | sample TA2MahC200mmetaG_FD_146193 | JGI IMG/M metagenome (GOLD analysis project Ga0194113, IMG submission 146193) | Freshwater microbial communities from Lake Tanganyika, Tanzania - TA2015017 Mahale Deep Cast 200m | ecosystem: Environmental > Aquatic > Freshwater > Lake | place: Tanzania: Lake...
CATCTCTGGACTCTGGCTGAACCTCCGCCGTCGATTTCAAAAAGGTGCTCTAGTATACCATCTTCGGTAACAGGAATTATGACGCAATGATATATACTTCGGTAACACTTTATTTTGACGCAATACGCGGCTCCCTTGTTTAGCGGGGGAAGTCGAACTCGAGACTGATATCTACAAAGACGCTGCCTTCGTTATATACATCGCTGATGCGGATTGAGATTTGCGTTGATTCGGGATAGAAAATGAGTTTGGTCTTATAGAGTAACCAGTCTCCTGACCCTAAATCATTTCTGATAACTGCCGGCACGAAGTACTCTGCCTCTTTGCCGCTCTGGTCTGTAGCCAGCAGCCCAGGGTAGAATATGTTGTAGAGCCGGCTGGCTTTGAATGGCTGTGCTGCAGGGTTTTCTATTCTCCACTGCAACTCGACTTCGCTGTTCACCCAGGTTGCACTGACCAGGGTGATACTCAGCCCGGAAAAAGTTCGAGTGATATTCAATACTCTGGTCACCGGTTCGGGCGTTGGAGTTGGCGTGGGCAGAGGTTCGGGTGTGATGGTTGGAGTGACGGTGGGCGTGACCACGGGAGTTGGCTTGGGCGTTCTTGTGGCTTGACAGCCGATGCCGCCGACCACGAGCGCCAGTATTAATAGTGCGGTCAATAATATAGCCAGGTTCTTCATGTCGATTGAATCTCCACAGCTATTCTATGAGATACTGCAGGACGGTTACCTTCTTGGTTTTTTCAACCTCTCTGAATTGCAGCACTTCTCTTGTTTTGGGAACCTCATTATATGTTATGACCTGTTTGGCGGAAGGGGTGACCAGATATGTGAAGCTTTTTATCTGGTCACCATCATGACGAACGGTTATATCGTTCTGCTTGCCTGCTTCGATGAATCGCCAGGCAACCTTGGTAAGAGACCGACTGGGAGTCGTATCCGTGGCCTCGGTCATCATATTGAACTGGACCCGGAAGTATCCCGCCTCGCTGTCTGTGTTCTTAATAGATACGGTGCATTCTGAGGAAATTCTCCAGTAGAAATCCCAGATTCGGGCATCTTTCACCTCGTAAGTCAGAGGGATCTCTTCTGTATGTATTTCCGTTACATAGTATGTTTCCGTAGTAGTGTAATGCTCGGTCTCGTAGTAAGTCAGCGTTATAAACGGGGCAGCGGATATAGCGGCTATCACTACTGCCAGAAGCAGCACCACGGTCAGCAAGATCAACGTTCTTGTTTCCAGCGCTCTTTTCATCTGAAATCCTGTACTTCAGCCTTCAATTTCTTAGCTGCTGCCTGAATCCGCTTCAGGCAGCGTTCTTTGCCCAACACTGCCATGGTCTGGAACAGGGGTGGCGCAGCCGTGCGTCCCGTGGTTGCCACCCTCATTAGACCAAAAAAATCGCCTGTTTTCAATCCCAATTCGGCAGCCAGAGAGCGGAGCGTTTCCTCAAGCGAGTGCGCTTCGAATGTAGCAGCTTGAAGCCGCTCTAGAGCGGCTTCAAGCCCCCTAACGGCATCTTCTTTGGACAGCTTCTTGCCCAGAAGCAGGTTGGCATCATAGGTCAGCTCATTGGTGAAGAAGAAGTCACAAGAACTCGATGCCTGGTCGAATTTGGTCAAGCGCTCCTGGATTAGAGGCACAATGTGCTTGATATATTCCCGGGAGAGCGGTCTGCTGATTGAAGCAGGCAAGCCTTTGTCCAGGAATGGCAATAGCCGGTCTGCAAGCTCATCGACGCTCAATTTGCGAATATAAACGCCGTTCATCCAGTTGAGCTTATCCATGCTGAAGATGGCGCTGGTCTTGCTGATGCGCTCTATTGAGAAATGTTTTATCAGCTCTTCCCGGGTGAACAGCTCGGTACGGTCATCCAGCGACCAGCCGAGCAGGGCAAGGAAGTTCATCATCGCCTCTGGAAGGTATCCCTGGTCGCGGTATTCGGTTATCGAGGTAGCGCCGTGTCTTTTGCTCAGCTTGCTGCGGTCTTCGCCCAGAATCATAGGCAGGTGCGCGAACAGCGGGGGTTCGTATTTCAGGGCGTTGTAGAGCAATACGTGGCGCGGAGTGCTGGAAAGCCACTCGTCGGCTCTCATAATGTGCGTGATTTGCATCATGTGGTCGTCGACCACATTGGCGAGGTGATAGGTCGGGTAGCCGTCCGATTTCAGGAGCACGAGGTCGTCGAGCGTAGTATTATCGAAGGTCACCTCGCCCTTGATAAGGTCGTTGAACCTGGTCTCGCCTTCGAGCGGCGTTTTGAATCTTATTACCGGTACGATGCCCTGAGCTTCGAGTTTAGCTCTTTCCGCAGGACTCAGGTCGCGGCAGTGCCTGTCGTAGCTGCGCATCGACTCCTTGCGCTGCGCCATCTCGGCGCGCATGCGGGCGAGCCGTTCCCCGGAGCAGTAGCAGGTGTAGGCGTGTCCAGCCTCAATCAGCAAACGAGCGGTCTTCCGGTAGAAATCCAGCCGCTGCGACTGGAAATAGGGCCCGTAGCTGCCGCCCACCTCCGGCCCCTCGTCCCAGTCTATTCCCAACCAGCGCAGGCCGTCCAAAATAGCTTCAACTGCGCCTTCAACCCTGCGGTTGACATCTGTATCTTCGATGCGCACGATGAAGCTGCCGCCACTGTGCCTGGCGAAGAGCCAGTTGAACAGAGCAGTCCTGATGTTACCCACATGAGGGTAACCCGTGGGGCTGGGTGCATAACGCACCCGGACCTTACCTTGGCTCATAACTCTCCGTTAATTGCCTCATATTCTAGCATCATCAAGGGAGAGCGTCTATATTACCATTGTTCAGTAGAGGCAATCATTAGTTTCAGTCAGGCGGATGAAAAAATTGACAAAGGCAAGGGGAAACTGTACTCTTATCTTTAAATTTTGAAGTTGGTTGCAAGGGGAAAATCAAATATGCCGTCTGATTTTATTCGCGATATTATCAACGAGCACAACAAGACCGGCAGGTTCGGCGGGCGCGTGCATACGCGGTTCCCGCCCGAGCCGAACGGCTATCTGCACATCGGACATGCCAAGTCCATCTGCCTCAATTTCGGCATCGCTGCCGAGTACAGCGGACTCTGCAATCTGCGGTTCGACGATACCAATCCGACCAGGGAAGAGGTTGAATACGTCGAATCCATCATAGAGAATGTGCGCTGGCTGGGCTTCGATTGGGGGGACAGGCTGTTCTATGCCTCGGATTACTTCGAGCAGATGTATGAATCGGCGGTGCAGTTGATCAAGGCGGGCAAGGCTTATGTCGATGATTCGAGCGCCGATGAAATCAGGGAGGGACGCGGCACTCTCACCGAGCCGGGCAGGGAGAGTCCCTACCGTAACCGTTCCGTTGAGGAGAACCTCGACCTGTTCCAGCGCATGAAGGCGGGGGAGTTCCCCGACGGCGCACGGGTGCTGCGCGCCAAAGTCGATATGGCATCGCCGAACCTGAATATGCGCGACCCGGTAATGTATCGCATCCTGCATGCCGAGCATCACCGCACAGGCAATAAGTGGTGCATCTATCCCATGTACGATTGGGCTCATGGCCTCGAGGACTCTATCGAGCGCATTACCCATTCTATCTGTACGCTGGAGTTTGAAGACCACCGTCCCCTGTACGACTGGTTTCTCGATGAGCTGGGGGCATACCATCCGCAGCAGATTGAGTTCGCCCGTCTCGCTCTATCATATACCGTGATGAGCAAACGCAAGCTGAGACAACTGGTGGAGAAGGGCCGTGTCAGAGGCTGGGACGACCCGCGAATGCCCACCCTTTCAGGTTTGCGCAGGGGCGGCTACACGCCGGAGTCCATCCGCAGTTTCTGCGAACGTGTCGGCGTAGCCAAGACGGACAGCACGATAGATATTGCGCTGTTGGAGCATTGTATCCGGGAGGATTTGAACAAACGCGCCCCCAGAGTTATGGCTGTGTTGAAGCCCCTTCGCGTCGTCATTGATAACTACCCTGAAGAACAGGTGGAGGAGCTGGAAGCGGTGAACAATCCGGAAGACCCGGGCATGGGGACGAGAAAAGTGCCTTTTTCGCGCGTGCTTTACATTGAGCGGGACGATTTCATGGAGCGCCCGCCGAAGGAGTTTTTCCGTCTTGCGCCGGGCCGCGAGGTGAGACTGCGATATGCTTACATCATAAAGTGTATCGATGTTGTGAAAGGTAAGACCGGTGAAGCGGTCGAGCTGCATTGCACCTACGACCCTGAGACTAGAAGCGGGGCGGCAGGGAGCAGCCGCAAGGTGAAAGGGACTATACACTGGGTCTCGGCTGCACATGCGCTTGAGGCTGAGGCTCGCCTTTACGACCGTCTGTTTACCGTAGAGGACCCCGGCGCTGCCGATGACTTCGAGAGCGTTCTCAATCCGAACTCATTGCAGATTGTGACGGGGTATGTCGAACCAAGCATGAGGGGAGCGGTTCCGGGAAGCAAGTATCAGTTCGAGAGGCTGGGATACTTCTGCGTCGATGAGAAGGATTCTTCCGCAGGGCGGCTGGTGTTCAACCGCACGGTAGGTTTGCGCGATACGTGGGCTAAGATAGCGAAAAAGCTCTGAGATAGTCTACGGGCAGAACAATAATTGAGGTCGCTGACAGAAGTTTTAAGCTTCGCACTGTCAGCGACCTCTTACATTTACCCTGCTATTGCGCTAGTTAAGGTCCATTACAGCATCGATACGGGCAGGCAGAGTTCTCTCTACTACCAGAACTGCGCCTGTTGGCGGCTTCACTGAGATGGTGAAGGTGTCGTACGGGCCCGGCGGGACGGTTAGACCGGTCAGGTCAACGGTAATAACAGCCTGCTCGTCCATCTCCAGGAGATTGTCACCGTTGTCCATGCCGATGAAGGTAACATCCCAGATGATGTCCTCCTCGTGCTGGTTGGCATCGGTGTAGCTGATGATAGTGACATGGGTTTCATTTCCAGTCGGATTCGGCGACAGGTCTATCTTCTGTCCCTTTAGAGCGTTGGTCAGGGTGAAGACTACCGCCGTGGCGTTCCCGCTGGTGGTGTTGCCATCGGCGAACACACTACCCTTGATTTCCATGGAAGCCCTGGCTTCCTCCAGTCCAGCATGTATTGCTTCCTGCCCCTTCTGGGAGGAGAATATGCCTGCCGACAACACGGTGTAGGCAAACACCGAGGCTACGACCACGAACGCAATCAGGATGATCGCTGTCTCGAGGCCGGTGATACCCCTCTCATCCCGGTGCAGGCTCTTGTATAATCTTTTAAGCATCTTGCTAACTCCTTTCTATTTCTTTGTGTTCAATTCGTTTGCACTTCAAACATACTGCTCTAATACAGAATCATGTACGTATCGAGAGCAGCAGGCGTGGTCCTCTCGATAACAAGCGCACTGCCGACGGGAGGCTTAACCTGTATGGTGAAAGTATGGTAGGTGCCCACAATCTCACCGCAGCCGGACAGGTCAATCGTCACCTCGAACAACTCGCCAGCCTCCAGCAGGTCGTCGCCGTCGTTCAGTCCCATAGCGTTTTTGGTCCAGGCAATGTCGTCGGTCCTTACGTTCTCACTTGAGTAAGAGATAACGACAACGTTGGTGCTGTTGCCATCTGCCAAACCGTCGCTATCATCATCAAGCGGAGTCGTCAGGTCGATAGCTTCGCCGTTCAGAGCGTTGGCCACACAGAAGGTGAGACTGCCGACCTCTGTATTGTTTCCTATGCTGGCGGCTATCACATTACCTTTCAGTTCCAGCGTGGACCTTGCCTGCTCCAGTCCGGCGTGGATTGCCTCTTGTCCTTTCTGAGACGAGAAGATACCTGCCGACAACACGGTGTAGGCAAATACCGAGGCTACGACCACGAAGGCGATTAGGATTATCGCCGTCTCCAGGCCGGTGATGCCTCTCTCATCCCTGTGCAACATCTTTGCAAGTCTTTTCAACATTGATTTTCCTCCTTACTCGATTTGGTGCCACTTTTTTCCTTTTAGCCCGCTTTGGCTCTGCAGGCAATAGTAAAAGCCATAGGTTAGGCTTCGAGCATCCCCATCACCCCCCTCTTTCCTCGAACTCTTGAATTGCCATCATATAGGAAAGCCCTAACATCCTGCTGCCTGTATCTCCAGTCGCCACGTTCTCCCACCTTAAAAGCTGTGAGTTTTCCGCTGCGACTCCATCGTCTCACCGAACCGATATGAACCCTGAGATAATCGGCAACTTCATCGCAGGTCATGATTGCTTCGTTATCAGCCCTGTCTCCGATTGCTATCGTTGCTTTATTCAATTCGTTGCCCCTTTGTAGCGGTCTTAATCTCAGCACTTTGTGATGATACCTTATATATTCTCCGGTAAGACATTCCGAATTATTGAAGTTCGCTTGTAATCGTAAGCGACTGAATGCCGTTTCACAATCACCATCCCGTACTAGAAACGATTGTTAAATAGTGATACCTTCAAAACAGTACTCTGCGGACCCGGCTCATCCCCAAAAGCGGTGGGAAATAACCGGTACCAGGACGGATAGCAGAGGTGATTCCAGATTCAAAAACTTTGGGTGCGATACGTCGGTAATATTACTTTCGTAAGGTATCCGGAGTGGCAAAGCTACTGTGAGGTGATGGGCAATGAATGGAGTAAAACCGGCTGATACGGTTGCTGTTTTACGGTGCAGTGCTTAAGTCGGATGTCAGGGACGATAACGGTTGAGCACCTCCTGAAGCTCCCGGGGCAGTCTTGAGGTGAACTCCACGAACTCTCCGGTGGAAGGGAGCCTGAAGCCGAGTTTATAGGCGTGGAGGAACTGCCGTCCCAGAATGGGCGATCTCTTACCGTAAATATGGTCGCCGAAAACGGGGTGTCCTATAGCAGAGAGATGGACGCGAATCTGGTGAGTGCGCCCGGTCTCGGGCATTACCTCGAGAAGGGTACAATCGTCCAGATATCTTAGAACCCGATACTCCGTTTTTGCCTCTCTGCCCCGTTCGACCACTGCCATGCGTTTTCTATCCCGGGGATGCCGCCCTATGGGCGCTTCGATAGCACCGCGCTCCGGAGCAAGCTGTCCCAGAACGAGTGCAATGTATGTTTTCTTAATCGAGCGCTGTTTAATCTGGCGGGAGAGGTAGGCATGGGAAGCATTGTTCTTAGCCACCATCATCAGACCGGAGGTATCTTTGTCCAGGCGGTGCACTATGCCGGGGCGAATGGAACCCTTGATCTCACCGAGGTCGGGGCAGTGCGCCAGAATAGCGTTCACCAGCGTGCCGCTCTTCTGTCCGGCAGCGGGGTGCACCAGCAGTCCCGCCGGTTTATCAATCACTATAACGTCTTTGTCCTCATACACAACCTTGAGCGGGATAGCTTCGGGCGTAAGCGAGGTAGATGCTGGAGGCGGGATGGAAGCAATGACTCTGTCTCCAGCGTCGAGCTTGTGACTGGCTCTAGCGGCGTGATTGTTGACTGTTACATTTCCTTCCTCAATCAGCTTTTGAGCATAGGAGCGCGAAATATGGCACTGCTCAGCTACGTATTTATCCAATCGTTCGCCGGAGCCGGCAACTGTGAACTCAAAATGTCTGTTCATTTTTTATTAGCTGCGGGCTTTTTTCTGGGCAGTGAACAGCAGGTAGTAAACGATGATGATTGTGCCCACGACTATGGCGGAGTCCGCTACATTGAACACAGGCCAGGGGCCGATGTCGATGAAGTCGGTTACCTCACCGGAGCGAAGCCGGTCAATCAGGTTGCCTACGGCTCCGCCTAGATCGAGACCGAGGCCGATTTTGAGCAGCATACTTTCCAGAGGGATATGGCGGAAGTAAACCAGAAATACCAGAATGCCGAGTACGGCGGCAACGGCTAAAAGGAAAGTTTGATTAGCGAAGATGCCGAAAGCTCCTCCGGTGTTGGTGGCGTAGGTCAGCCTTACGAAGCCTTCGCTCGGAATCGACTGTCCCCACTCCATATTAGCCCTAACCAGATATTTAGTGAGCTGGTCGATGCCTATGACAAGCGCTGCTAACGCCAGCAGCAGGAATCCTCCGGTCGCCTTTTGATTCGATTTGTTCATTGTGTCCGAGTTTATCATATCTGAGGGTAGCGTACAATTGCAGGAGGCTGTGAAAAGACGGTGCTGACCTGAAAAGAACAACCGCGCGGGGATTTAGGCTAGCCTTCTTTCAGTGGAGGATTGAAAGCCTTGGTAAAAAAGGCTGCTACTCTGTTAGCTACTTTGTCTTCGTATCCCGTCCAGAAATGGTCGGCACCGGCTACGAACTCGTATTCGTTGGGCGGAGGCAGCTCCTCGGCGAGACGCTGCAGAGCGATAATGCTGACAAACTGGTCGGCTCCGCCGCAGATAACGAGCTTCGGCACTGCGTATTGATGTAGCGGCGCATAGGATTCCACAGCCGGCGATATTAAAGCGAGTGCCTTTACCCTTTCATCGTTGGGGGCAATCTCGAGGGATAAGGCGCCACCGAAGGAATAGCCGCAAAGGCCAATCCTGGCTTTATCAACTGATTCAAGAGTAGAAAGATAATTGAGGGCTGCAACTACATCCTGTTTCTCGCCAACACCGTTGGCAAACCTGCCCTCGCTAGCACCTACGCCGCGCAGGTTGAATCTCAGAGAGGCAATCGAGGCTTTAGCCAGAGCCCGGCAAACAGGGACAATCACATTATTGTCCATTGCACCGCCGTAAAGCGGATGAGGGTGGCAGACCACCACTCCGGCAAATGGCACCTTGCCTTCAGGTATGGTTGTAATACCCTCGAGGGTGAGATTGCCGCTGGGGAATTTCACTCTGGTCTCAGTCATGGCTTGCCCTCTTTCTCAGTTTGTCTATTGTCTTTCCCGTAGCCATGCCATCTTTTGAGCCTGTTATCGATTTCCCGCTCCAAGCCCTGATCGCTGGGATGGTAATATCTTTTCCCTTTGAGCGAGTCGGGCAGGTTCTGCTGCTGCACGAAGTGCCCGGGGAAGTTGTGAGCGTATTTGTAGCCTTTACCATATCCCACATCGCGCATCAGACCGGTAACGGGATTGCGCAGGTGGAACGGCACGGGGTCGTTTCTGGTTCTCTCCACGTCCTGTTGTACTCTCCCGTAAGCTGTGTAAAGCGAGTTGCTCTTGGGCGCCGTTGCCAGATAGACCACTGCCTGAGCCAGCGCCAGATTGCCTTCGGGCATTCCTATGAAATGTACCGCCTGCTGCGCAGCGGTGGCTACGACCAGCGCCTGCGGGTCAGCCATGCCCACATCCTCGGAGGCGAACCTTATCAGGCGACGGACTATATATAGAGGGTCTTCTCCGGCTTCGAGCATTCGTCCCAGCCAGTAGAGGGAGGCATCGGGGTCGGAGCCGCGGAGCGATTTATGCAGTGCCGAGATGATATTGTAGTGCTCCTCGCCAGCTTTGTCGTAGAGCAGGGCGCGGTGCTGAATGGCGTCCTCGATGGCGCTGAGCTTGATGTGGCGCTTGCCGTCCTCTGATGGTGCGGTAGTGGAGGCGGCAAGCTCTAGGGCATTGAGCGCAATGCGCGCATCTCCATTTGACATAACTAATAAGAAATCGAAGGCGTCCTTGTCCAGTTCGACCTTCATCCTCCCCAGACCGCGCTCCTCGTCATTCAAGGCGTTCTGTATGATTTGCTTTACCTGTTCCTCGGTGAGCGCATTCAGGGTGAACACGCGGCATCGAGAGAGCAGGGGAGAGATTACCTCGAAGGAGGGGTTCTCGGTGGTGGCGCCGATGAGGATAACCGTGCCATCCTCTACATAAGGCAAAATGGCGTCCTGCTGGGACTTGTTGAAGCGATGGATTTCATCGATGAATAGGATCGTGCGCTGATTGTATAAGGCGCGGCGTTCTTTGGCTTCATCGACGATGCGTCTCAGGTCGGCGACGCCGGAGGCTACGGCGGAGATAGGGCTGAAGTGCGACTTGGTAACGTTGGCGATGAGGTTAGCCAGGGTGGTCTTGCCGCTGCCGGGAGGCCCCCAGAAGATGATAGAGGGAAGCTGGTCTGAGTCGATGCTCTTCCTCAGCACGCGCCCCTCGCCCACAATATGCTCCTGTCCCACGAACTCATCGAAGTTCCTGGGCCTCACGCGCGCAGCCAGCGGGGCTTCATGCTCCAGCAGCCTTTCGCCAGCCTGTTGGAATAAGTCTGGTGCTTTGGGTTTCTTTGATTGCTTCACTTCTTATGAACCTATCGATGTTTGTTTTAATTAAGACAAGCTAAGCTTTGACCGATTTGAATTGTTTTATCTCGGCGATTCGACGGAAATGGCTATCCAGGGTAAAAAGCTCCACATTGTTTTCAAGTGCTAATGCGGCAAGTATTAAGTCGGTCAAGGGTACGCTGATACCTTGACGTCTCAAACTATCGGACAATTCACCGGCTGAAGTCCACGTATCTCGGGAAACCTCTACGTATTCCAGAGCATCCAGAGTCTGTTTTAGAATATCTCGAATCTTTTTGGTTCTTACACCGGCAAGTAGTTCAGAGAGAACAATCCCGCACAGGGTCGCACGGCGGGTTCGTATCAGATTTTTTACTGACTCAACCAGTTCTTGGTCTTTGCCCCGAAAATACTCTACCCAGATTGAAGTGTCAATCAGCACCTGCGGACTCATCGAGTTCCATCCTCTCCAATTCTGCAGTTACGTCCGAAATCTCGATTTTACCAGGCAGAGCGAGCAGTTTCTCTATCTTCCTGCGTCTCACAAATTCTTCCAGGGCAAGCCTAACGGCATCCTTCTTTTTGCGCGTTTTGGAGAGTGCCATAACGTCGCCTATTAACTCCTCAGGCAGGTCTATTGTTGTACGCATTTTGACATCACCTTTTGATGCAAATTTTATATGCTTTCATTATGCATATTTTGATAAAAAAGTCAAGTAGTTTTACCTGAGAAAGCGGTATCCTCTGCAAATAGAACTACCTGTACCGTTTGACTTCGAACTTATACAGCTTTACCGGTTCGTCGGGGTAGATGCCGGCTTTCTGGCGGCAGATTTGAATCTGGTGCTCCACGGTGTCCACGCCTTCGAGGTCGGGCAGCAGCAAGCCGCGCCTCCCACCGCTCTCCACAATCACGCCGTATTTTCTGGGGTCGAGCTCTTTTACGCTGTTGACGGGCACCGGTTTGGTGAGCACGTCCACGCTGTAGGTGAGGTCGGGAAGCTCAGGGGGGGTTATCGGCATGAAGCGGGGGTCCCGTGTCGCCGAGCTTACGGCATTGGATATTATCTCCTGGGCAACGTTGGCGGTGGTGGGTTCGAACGTGCCTATGCAACCCCTTAGTTGCCCGTGCTTCTTGAGGCTGACAAAGACACCTGCCCTCTCTTTCATCTCCGGCGTCAGTTCTCTGGTCTGGGGGAGCTTTCTGTTGCGGACATAGGTCTCCACGGTCTCTTTAGCCAGCTTCGCTAAAGGATGCATCTGTTCGGGTGTCATCGCTCCCCTCCCTTCACTTCATCAGCAGTATGCCTGCGTAGCCCACCACGCCGGAATAATCCCCCGTTACATCTCCGCTGGTCTGATATTTGACCAACTCCGCTCGCCTGGCGCCCAGCTCTTTGGCTGCCGCGATGAGGGTTGCCGCCGGGGCGTAGCCGCACATGGATATCCTTATCTCATCGACACGCTTGAGGAGTTCATCTTCGTCCAGTTTCAGCATGGCATTGATGGCCTGGGTATCCTTCTTTTTAGCGGATTCCTGCGACTCGTAATGAGTCATATCGCTGCTGGCTATGATTACCGCATCTGTTTTCGATTCCCTGATAGCCCTGGCTATCGCTCTGCCGATTTCTTTGTAAGCGGCTTTCGGGGCATGGCTTAGCACGATGGGGACTATCTTAATATCAGGCTTGAGATATTGCAGAAACGGTATCTGCACCTCGATGGAGTGTTCATACAGGTGCGCTACCACGTCCTCCTCCAGATTGCTCGACTGCTCCAGTATCTTTTTACCCAGTCGGGAATCAATCTCAACTTTGCCCAGCGGCATCTGCCACGTCCCCTGAGTCATGATGCTGAACGGTTTGCCGTACCCAGAGTGATTGGGTCCCATGATGACGAAGGTATCCTTAAGCTTGATTCGGGAGATCGTGGCCCCCGCCACCGCTCCGGAGTAGATATATCCGGCGTGAGGCGAGACCAGCCCGATAACCTCTTCCTTGGGGGCTTTCTTATCGATGAATTTGCTGATCTGGGCTTCCAGCGAGGAAGGCGTTCGGGGATAGAATTGACCCGCTACCACAGGCTCTCTAATCATCGTTGTCTCCTCTTTTAGGATTTAGTAGTCCTAAAATTGAGCTCTGCCCCGCAGAAACGGCACTTAGAGCCTTTGAGACCCACTATTTTAGTCTGATAGCCGATGCGTTGCACGACGAGCTTGCCACAGGAGTAACAGACGGTGTTCTCTCCTTTATGTCCGTGGAGGTTGCCCACATAGATGAACTTAAGTCCAGCCTTCTGCCCGATGCTGTAGGCTCTTTCCAGAGTGGCTACGGGTGTCGCCGGAATATCCTGTAGCTCATGCTGGGGATAGAAACGGGTGACATGCCAGGGCGTGAGCTCGCCCAGACGCTCTTCTATCCATCTGGCTATGCCCTCAAGCTGTGCATCGTCGTCGTTCATGGTAGGTATGATATTGGTGACCACCTCGACATGCATGTTCCACTTGTTTTTGGCTCTCTCGGCAACTTCGAGAATTTCTCTCCATTTCGATATCTTGGCAAGTTTCATATAGAAGGAATCGGAGAACCCTTTGATATCGACCCGCCAGGCATCGAGGTAAGGCCCGATGGCATCCAGTGCCTCAGGGGTGGAATAGCCGTTGGTTACATAGACT
>Ga0194113_10008242_pt1 | contig 12842 bp, 8 predicted proteins | sample TA2MahC200mmetaG_FD_146193 | JGI IMG/M metagenome (GOLD analysis project Ga0194113, IMG submission 146193) | Freshwater microbial communities from Lake Tanganyika, Tanzania - TA2015017 Mahale Deep Cast 200m | ecosystem: Environmental > Aquatic > Freshwater > Lake | place: Tanzania: Lake...
CACCAGAGGTAGAGCGTGCCGCCCAGGAACCCCAGCAGCGACGCGCGGGATCCGGTGACGGCCATCGTCGCCAGCAGCAGCGGCGCGCCGAGGACGAAGAAGAGGCGCCAGCCGCCGAAGGGCCGATACAGGGCCAGGAGCAGGAAGAAGGGGACGGCGACCGCCATCGTCGTGCCCAGCTGGTTGGGGTTGTTGGCCACGCTGGTCTCGCCCACCGCCCGCTCGATCCCCTGGGCGAAGAAGGCGCCCCCCCGCTGGAAGTCGACGAACGCCGTGGCCGAGATGTAGACCGTCAGCAGGCCGAAGACCCAGATGAAGGCGCGCAGCTTCCGGCGGGTATCGATGAGGTGCACGATCAGCACGTAGAAGATCGCCAGCTTGACCATCTCGAAGAAGCCGTTCAGCGCCCCGGCCCGCCAGTAGGCGAAGGGCACGGAGAGGAGCACGGCCAGCAGGAAGACGAGCAGGAGGGTCGTCTGCCGCGATCGATCGATGAGGATCCGGCCCTCCCGCTGGTACTGGGCCAGGAGCATGGCCGCCAGCGTCAACCCACCGACCAGGCGCTCCAGGTGGAGCGCGGCGAGCGGCGGGTAGAGCTCAGCGGGCCGGACGAGGAAGATGGCCGTGTAGAGCAGCAGTCCCCAGAAGGGGCGCACGAGCACCGCCGCTCCGGCCACCAGGGCTCCGACCACGCCGATGGCGAGGTGGGGCGGGAAGCGGACGAGCGCCGCGCCGGCCGCGGCGCTGGAGAGGATCACGGCGGCGAAGAGCAGGATCCGCCGGCCGAGCGCGGCGTCGCGCGCGGCGTCCCGAGGCACGGGCGGTCCATGCCTGAAGCGACCCGCGACGGCGGGATCGACCGCGACGCGGCCGTCGCTGGCGCCGGGCTCGCTCCTCGTGCTGCTCATCCGGGGTCCTCTCGGGGCCGCTGGGTCCGGGTCGCGGCATGGCCTGGCGGGCCGCGGGCGTGGAAGCGGCGCCCGGCGCATGCTAGCGCCGCCGGCGCCCCCCCGCAACGGCGCCGGGCGGCCCGTGTGGTAGCCGGGAGGCCCGAGCCAATGCCGCGCGGCCCCCGGCTCCGGATCGCCTCGCGTCAACGCAGGATCACGACACGGGCTTCGTGCACGGCGTCTCCGCTTCGTGCCCGCAGCCAGTACACGCCGTTGCCCAGGGGGACCCCGCCGTCGCCCGAGCCGTCCCAGACGGCCAGCACGCCGCCGCCGGCCGAGCGCGGGAAGGCGATGTCCCTCACCCGTCTGCCCGCGGGATCGAAGATCTCCAGGCGCCCCGCCTCGTGGCCGCCCAGCAGGAGCTCGATCGTCGCCCGGTCGCGCAGCGGATTGGGATGGGCGCGCAGCAGCGAGATGCGCCGCGCCACCGCGTCCGGCCCGGGAGCCCAGGCGGTCTGCTCCTCGCCGAAGTCGTAGAAGGCCGCCCCGGCCCGCTGATTCCGGTACTCCGTGCGGATCCACTGCGGCGCCCGCAGGCCCTCGCGGACCCGGAACTCGTCGACGATGCCCTTGAAGAGGTCCTGGGAGTTGCCCCAGATCGGGCTGGCGATGCCGACGTTGCCGCCGATCCTGTTGCCAGTGTAGACCTTGTGCGGCGGCAGCGGGGCCCAGCGAGCCTTGATGCCCTGCTCCACGCCGTCGAAGTAGAAGCGCAGCGTGTCGGCCTGGCCGTCGAGCACCCAGACGAAGTGATGGAGCAGCGTGTCGGGCAGCGGATAGGGATTCCAGGAGATGAAGGCGCCCGACCGCGAGTAGTCGGCGTTGCGATGCGTCTCGTTGCGCTTGGCCGACAGGTGCCAGTAGCCGGCCTCCGACTGGAAGGCGAAGTCCGCCCCGGCGCTCAGCGGATCGTGGACGGCGAACCAGGCGCTGATCGTGTAACTGCTGTCCGCGGACTGGATGGCGTCCCCGTCGATCCAGTGGGTGGTGCCGTTGAGCAGCCAGGCCTGCCCGATGGGGCCGGCCGTCGTGTCCGCGCTCGTCCAGCCGTTCTTGGGGAGTGCATGATTCGCCCCGGGACCGTAGTCGCGCAGCAGGCCCCCCGCGGGACTTTCGGCGAAGTGGAAGACCCCGAGGTCCGCAGCGTCCCACACCGAGCCGTCGCTGGGTTCGAACGAGGCTTCGGGGTTGCCGCAGTAGAGGAAGAAGACATTCTGCTCGCGCGAGAGCGTGCCGGCCCGCACCCAGATCTCCGCCTTTCTGGCGGCGGGGTCGTAGGAGACGATCTCGCGCGGGAGCGGCGTCATGCCGTCGCCCGCGGTGAGCAGCAGGTCGCTGCCGTCGGGCTTCGCCCGGTCGAACACTCCCGCCAGGGCGTCGTCGCCGAGAGGCAGGAGTAGCGCGAAGCCGTCGAGGTCCCCCGTGCCCTCGATCGAGTCGGGCCGGACCGTGATCGGATAGCGATAGGCCCAGCCGATGTCGACCCAGGCGGCGCGGTCGAGGCCCTCCGGGCGGTCGCCGGCGAGCAGGGCCGGCGACCCCGAGGCCTGGGGCGATGACGGCTCGAGAGCGCCCGCCGTCGAGAGCAGCAGGGCTGCGCCGAGGGCGATCGTCGCCGGGATGAACCAAGGCCTGCTTTGTCCTCGCCAATCAGTCATCGGGTTCTCCGTTGGCATGGGCAAGTGCGCCTCTCTCACGGGTCGCAGCTCGATTATACCACCCCGGAGCGGGGGGTTTCCCTACAACCGATTGCCGAAGTGGCGGTTATCAGCCGACTGGACGCCACCGGGTAGCTTCCCGGCCCACGGCGTGCCCCCACCGGGAGACGGTCCGGACCGATTGACCACTTCGACGGGTGTAAGTAAGATCTTACTACCGACTGTAGCCTTTTCCTGACGATAGGGTGAGGTGTAGGCTCCGGGTCGTTCTCCGGGTCGGGGGTTCTAGGTGCGCGGGTCGCGAGAGCCGGCCCGTCGCGGCGATCGGGGTACCTGGCGCGCGCGCTCCCACCGGCGGTGATCCGGGGGAGGCGGGAGGGCAAGAACATCGTGAACTGGTTCCCGTCCCTGGGCGTGGCCGTCTGGGCGTGGCGAGGCGCGATCGCCCTGTCCCGGCGACCGGCGATCTGGCTGCCGCTGCTGGGCGTGACCGCTCTGCAGGGCGCCCTGCTGCTGCTCCTGACCTCGCCTCATCGAGGCGGGCTGTCGGTGCTCGCGCTGCCCCTCGTCCGTCTGCTCGGGGGAGAGGCGGCGACGCACTACCCGATTCTCTACTACGCCCTGCCGACCATGTTCTTCCGGGCGAATCTCGTCCTCAGTGCGCTGGCCGGCTCGATCGCCGGGGGTGCGGCGACGCTGCTCTTCGCCCGGGCCTTCGGCTACGATGCCGGCCGCAGCCCCTACCGGCGGGCCTGGCGATCGGCCCCGGCGCTGATCGTCACCACCGCGCTCACGCTCGGATTGCTCCTCGGGCTGGCGGCGCTGGCGACCCTGGTCCCCGGCGAGTGGACGCTGCGCAGCGGCGCTGTGCGCTGGGGAGTCCGCGGCGCCATGATGGTCCTGCTAATCGTCGTCCAGAGCCTCTTCGTCTACGCGACGGCCTGGATCGTGCTCAAGGGGCACGGCATCTGGCCCGCCGTGCGTGACTCGGTCCGGGTGACGGCCAGGACGCTGCTCCCCACGCTGATCGCCGTCGGCGTCTCCGCGCTGCTGCACTTCCCCTTTTCGTTCGCCTCGGGCCGCGTGGACCTGATCGCGGGCAAGCTGAAGCCCGAGGTGATCGCCGGCCTGCTCGCGGTGCAGATCGGCGTCCAGCTCCTGGTGACCTTCCTGCTCGTGGGCGCGGCGACGCGGCTGTTCCTCTGGAGAATGGAGGCGAATCGATGAGGGGGGTGTTGCTGCTCGTTCCCCTGGCCCTCCTGGCGGCTTCCTGCGGCACGGACCGAGAGGCGGGACGGCGCCATCGAGCGGAGCGGGAGATCTGGCGGGCGGACTGGGAGTACCAGAGCCTGTCGCTCCGGCCCGAGGCCGTTTCCGAGGAGCGCTGGACCGACCTGGCCGGCCGCTACGAGTCGATCGCCGAGCGGTACGCGGGCACGCCCGATCCGGGGACGCCCGGCACGATCCGCGCGGATGTCCAGACGATCGCCGCGCGCGCCCTCTTCGCCGCCGCCCGGATCCACGGCGCGCTGCGCGACTCGAATCGCGTGGAGATCCTCTACGAGAAGATGGCCGGCCGCTTCGGCCATCTCCCCGATGTGGCCGCCGAGGTAGCGCTCGTCCGCGGCCGGATCGCCGAAGGGCGGGGGGATCGCCTCGCCGCCGCCGAGCTGTACGAGAGCGCCGCCGATCGCGTGGAGCCGCGAGCGGGCGTCGCCGGGGCGGCGGGCGTCGTCCTCGACCTGCCGCTGCGGGCGGCCCGCATGCGCGCCGCCGAGGCGGGCGAAGGGCAGCGCGAGGCGGCCTACCGGACGGCGCGGGCCTACTACCGGCGCCACGCGGCGGGCCCTCCCGGAGACGCGGTGCAGGTCGACGCCCAGGTGCGGCTGGCCGAACTCGCCGCCGACCTGGGCGAGTGGGACGAGGCGACCTCGGCGCTCCACCGGCTTGAGGCGCAGCTGCGCGGGCTGGATGAACCGCCGCGCCATCCCTGCGAGGCGCGCTTCGCCGTCTACGGCGTGCAGAACCGCGCGGGGCTGAGTCTCGACCTCACCCGCCAGACGCTGATCGGCCTGCTCGAGGACTACCCCGACTGCCCGCTCGCCGGCCAGGTCCTGCTGGCGCTGGCGAGCAACGCGAGCCGCCGCGGTCGCGTGGACGAGGCCCTGCAGCACCTCGACCGGATCGCCGCCGAGCCGCGGGGGGATGTCGAGGCCGGCTCGCAGGCGCTGCTCGCCCGCGCCCGGCTGCTGGATCGCCACGGGAGGTGGCCCGAGGCGCTGGAGTCGCTGCGCATGCTGCCGATCCGCTTCCCGCTCAGCACGGCCGCGCTCCAGGCGCCGCTCGAGATCGTGCTCCACCACGCGCGGGAGGACGATGAAGAGGCGGCCAGGGCGGCGCTGGCGCAGGCCGAGCGGGACTATCGGGACTTCCTGGCCCGCTATCCTCCGGGGCCCCTGGCGCTCATCGCCCGGGAACACCTGGCGCAGACGCTCGCGCTGAGCGGCGAGCACGACGAGGCCCTTGACGAGATGGTCCGCCTGGGCGAAGAGCTCTCCGGTTCATCCAAGGGGGCCTCGCTCCTGCTGGCGGCGGCGCGGATGGCCTATGAAGACCTGGCCGACACCGCGCGGGCGGCGGCCATCCTGGAGCGCGTCGGCGACGCCTACGGGCAGACGAGCGTCGGGCGCTGGGCGACAGGGGAGGCGACTCGGATGAGGGGCACGATGGCGCCATGACCCTGCAGCAGTTCATACTCCTCGCCGCCATCCTGGCCGCGTTCATCCCGGTGGCGGCGGTGCTCCTGAGAGGGAGCCCCGGCCGGATCGCGCTCCTGGCGACGCTGGCGGCGGCCGCGACCGTCGCCTTCCACCTGGCGGCGCTGCTGCGCCTGCTCCAGATCGGGCCGGCGACGCTTCCCGGACCCTGGGTCCACGTCCTGGCCGCCTCGGCCGTGCCGATGCTGCTCGCCGGCCACCTGCTCTCGCTCGTCTTCGGGCGCGATCGTCCGGCGGAGTCCATCCGCGGGTCGCGGCGGATCCTCTTCCTGCTGGCCCTCCTCGGCGCGGGATTCCTGGTCCTGCTGCGCCACCCCTCCGCCCTGATCAGCGGCTACGACTGGGCGGACGGGCGCGGGACGATCCATCTCGGGTTCGCCGGCAAGGCCTATGTCAGCTACCTGCTGATCGGCATCGTCCTGATCGGCCAGAACCTGGAGCGCACCTACAGGGCGGCCGCCGCGGAAGCGCGCTACCGGCTTCGCCTGGCGCTGCTCGGTCTCTTCGCCTTCCTCGGCTTCTGCACCTTCGTGCTCGCCACCGGGCTGCTCTACTCGTCGATCGGGCTGGGCAAGCTCGTCGCCGCGGCGCTGCCGATCGCCTTCGCCGGCGTCGCCGTCGCCCACGGCCACCTGCGCAGCCGGATCAGCGACGTCGGCGCCCCGGTCTCGCGCAGCGTCGTCTACACGTCGTTCACCGCGCTCGCGGCGGGCCTCTTCGTCCTCTCGATCGGCATCGCCGCCCAGGTGGCGCCGCTGACCGACTGGTCCCCCGACGAGATCCTGGTCGTCGCCTTCGGCTTCCTGGCGGTGCTGGTGATCGTCCTGCTCCTCTTCTCCAACGGCTTCCAGCGCATGGTGCGCCGCTACATCGACCGCAACTTCTACGTCAATCGCTACGACTACAAGACCCAGTGGTCCCGGCTCACCGAGTCGCTGGAGGGCGTCACTGACGAGGAGCTCCTCCTGAAGCGCGTGACGGCCCTCCTGGGCGATGTCTTCGCCGCCGATGGGGTGACCCTCGCTCTGCGCCACGACGCCACCGCGACCCTGCGTCCCGTCCTGGGCAGGGGCGCGGGCGGCGGCGAGGCGCTGGCCTCCGATTCGCCCCTGGTCCGGCAGCTGACCCGCGAGCGCAAGTCGCTGCTGCTCGACCGCAAGCCGGACGACTTCGCCTACATCCCGATCTACGCCGAGGACCACCGCTGGCTCGACGCGACGGCAAGCCGGGTCGTCGGCCCGCTCCTCAGCGGCGGGGCGCTGATCGGCACGATCGGCCTGGAGCGCCGGGACGCGGGGGATCCGCTGACCTACGAGGATGTGGCTCTCCTCGACAGCGTCTGCGCGCACGTCGCCTCGACGCTCCAGTCGCTGCGGCTCGGCCGCGAGCTGGCCGAGGCGCGGGAGCCGGAGCTGATCTCCCGCTGGAGCAGCATGCTGCTCCACGATCTCAAGAACTACCTGGGGCCGCTGCGCATGGCGGCGGACAACCTGGTCGAGCACAGGGGGGATCCCGAGACCGTTCTTCTCTGCGCCGGAGACATCCGCGGCGTCACGGACCGGCTGGAGAGGCTCGTCCTGACGCTCGGAGAGCTGCGCGGCCAGATGAAGCTCGGCAGGAGCCTCCTCTCCCCGAGCGACCTCGTCCGCGACGCCCTCGCCGCGATGCAGCTCGATCGGTATCCGGGGCTCGTCCTCGACCTCGATCCGCAGGCCGAGCGGGCGATCCGCGGGGACGGGGCGCTCCTGCGGCGCGTGCTCGAGAACCTGATCGCCAACGCCGTCGACGCGATGGAGGGGCGCGGCACGCTCACGCTCAGGACCGGCGACAGCCTCGACGCCGGGCGGGCGGAGGTGCGCATCACCGTCGCCGACAGCGGACCGGGCATCGACGATGACTTCCTGCGCGACCGCCTCTTCCAGCCCTTCGCCACGACGAAGAGGGGGGGGCTCGGGCTCGGGCTCTACCAGAGCCGCTCGATCGTCCGCGCGCACGGCGGGGAGCTGACCGCCGGCCGCACGGCCGGAGGGGGCGCCGCGTTCCTGGTCGTGCTGCCCGCGCTGGAGGCGGAGCCGGCGGGCGCCGCGGCGGCGAGCGGGCGAGGCTCCGCCGGCGGGGAGGGGCGATGAGCTCCGCGCGCGCCGCTGCTTCGCAGCCGACGAAGCTGCTGATCGTCGACGACGAGCCGGCGTTCCTCAACCAGCTGCGTCTCGCGCTGCAGAAGGACTTCGAGGTCTGGGCCGCGGAGAGCGCCGAGGCCGCCTGGACGATCGTCCAGGCGGAGCACCCGGAGCTCGTCACCCTGGACCTGGCGCTCGACGGCGCGAGTCCGGAGAGCGGATTCACGCTGCTGGAGCGCTGCCTGGCGTTCGATCCCTTCATGAAGATCGTGCTCGTCACCGGCAACGACAACGAGGCCAACGCCCTGCGGGCGGTGGACCAGGGCGCGGCCGACTTCTTCGGCAAGCCGGTGGACGTGGCCGAGCTGAAGGTGCTCCTATCCCGCGTGCTGGCCCTCGGACGGCTGGAGCGGCGCAACGCCGCGCTGCTGGCGCAGCTCGGAGAGGAGCACAGGCTCGGGTCGCTGGTCGGGCGCAGCCAGGCGATGCGCGCCGTCTTCCGCCGCATCGAGAAGCTGGCGGCGGTCGACATCGCCGTCCTCATCGTCGGCGAGAGCGGCACGGGCAAGGAGCTGGTCGCCAGGGAGCTGCGCCGCCTGGGCCCGCGCGCCGCCAAGCCCTTCAAGAAGATCGACTGCGGGGCGATTCCGGAGAACCTGCTCGAGAGCGAGCTCTTCGGCCACGAGGAGGGCGCCTTCACCGATGCCCGCGTCGGCAAGCGCGGGCGACTGGAGATGGCCCAGGGAGGCGTCGTCTTCCTCGACGAGATCGGCGACCTGCCCTTCCCGCTGCAGGTGAAGCTGCTGCGCTTCCTGCAGGAGCACCAGATCGAACGGGTCGGGGGACTGGAGGTCATCGATCTCGACGTGCGGGTGATCGCGGCGACGAACAAGGACCTCGCCGGGGAGGTCCGGCGCGGGCGCTTCCGCCAGGACCTCTACTACCGCCTTTCCGTGGGGGACATCGAGCTGCCCCCGCTGCGGGAGCGGCGCGAGGACATCCTCTTTCTCGCCCAGTTTTTCCTCGACCGCTACGTGCTGGCCTACGGCCGCGGGCGGCTGGCCTTCTCGGCGCGGTGCAAGCGGGCGCTGGAGCGCCACGACTGGCCGGGCAACATCCGCGAGCTCGAGAACCGGATCGAGAAGGCGGTCGTCATGGCCTCCGGCCGGCTGCTGGACGAGATGGCGCTCGGGCTTCTGGAGCCCGCGGAGCGGCGACCGGCCTCGCTCAGAGAGGCGCGGCGCGAGACCGAGCGGCAGACGATCCGCGCGGCGCTGCGCAGCACGAACGGGAACATCTCCCGAGCGGCGGGGGTGCTGGGGATCTCGCGCCCCAGCCTGCACGACCTGTTGGCAAAGCACGAGATCGACGCGCGGGAGTTCAGGCCGGGAACGGCACAGGAGGTGGAGTGAGCGCATCCCGATCGTGGCGCCTCGCGCTCTGCGCGGCGGCGCTCTGCTGGCCCATGCTGTCGGGCGCGCGGGCCGTGGCCCAGTGGCTCGAGGCGGACCCTCCCGGCAGCTACCTGGCCCTCCGCGGAGCGGTCTCGCTGTCGGGCGCGGCGCCGCTGCCCATCGACGCGTTGCCCCCCGGGGAGTACGGCCTCCGCGCGGAAGGGCCCGGGCTCGCCGCGGCGCGCGGGCGCTTCGTGCGCTCGCTCGCCGGGCTGGAAGGGCGCCCCTGGGCGGATGCGACCGCCTTGGGGCTGCCGCCCGGCCTCCTTCACCTGCGCAGAGGGGAGGCCCGGGGCTGGAGCTTCCTCGGCGCCGCGGCCGTCTCGGCGGGCATGGCCGGCCGCACCCAGCTGTCCCTCAGGGACGCGGAGAAGCTCAGAGACCGGGCGGCGCTCGACTACGAGCAGGCGGTCTCCGAGGAGCAGATCCGCGGCGCGCGGCGGCGCTCGCTCGCCGCCGCCCAGGAGGTGCGGGATAGGGAAGAGGTCCGCGACCTGTGGCTGGGCATCCTCGCTCTGAGCTGGGCCGGCGCGGGCCTCGAGGCCCTGCTGCTGACCCCGCAGCCGTCGCTGGCTCCCTCCGCCGACGGGGGCTACGTGGCGACGCTGCCGCGCGCGAGCCGGAGCAAGGCCGCGTTCCGCAGCCTGCTGGTGCCCGGGGCGGGACAGAGGTCCATGGGCCGGGAGGGGCGCGGGAGTCTCTTCCTCACCGCGATCGCGGGGTTGGGAGCGGGCGCCGTCGCCGCCCACGACGCCTTCCTCGAGGCGCGCCGGGAGCAGTCCGCGGCGCAGAGGCTGTTCGACGAGGCGGAGGACGAAGCGGCGCTGCGCGCCGCCCGCGCGAGCCTGGAGAGGGCCGCCGAGCGGACCGACGATCGCAATGCCCTGCGCTGGGCGCTCGTCGGCGCGGCGGCCGGAGTCTATGTCTGGAACGTGCTCGATGCCTTCGGCCTCGGCACGGCGACGGGGACCGGCGATCTGACCTGGTCCCTGGCGCCGGCTGCCGGCGGCGGCTTCGTGTGCGCAACCTGGAGCGTGCGATGACACAGCGAACCTCGATCCACTGGAGCGCTGCCGCGCCGGCCGTCCTGGCGTTGCTGGCGATCACCGCCGCCGGCGGGTTCACGGGCTGCGACACGGAGACCGAAGCGCCGAACTTCGCCAATCCCCTCGACCCGGCCCTCGGGGCGGACCTGCCCGTCCCCGATTCGCTGTCCGTCGCCGTCGGCGACCACACCGTGCGGCTCGCCTGGAGACTGCCTCCCGGCGAGGCGGCCGACGAGTACGCCGTCTTCCGCCGCCGGATCGATGCGGACACGCCGGAGCCGGAGCGCCTCCTCGACCGGATCCCCGACCGGGCGTACACGGATCGGGGCGTTCGCAGCGGGCGCGTCTACGCCTACCGCGTCGCCGCCGGCGCGGGCGGCCGCTTCGGCCCCCGCACGGAGGAGATCGAGGCGCGCCCGGGGCTGTTCACCATCAGCATCGCCGGCAACGACGAGGTCACGCGCGATCGCGAGGTCTTCGTCGCCTACGCCGTGCCCGGGGCCGAGGCGGTCCGCCTTTCCGAGGAGCCGGACCGCTTCACCGAGCCCTGGCGGGCGGCGACCGGGCAGGCGTCCTGGATGCTCAGCCCCGGAGACGGCCTGAAGACCCTCTATGCCCGCTTCCGGCTCGAGGACGCCTCCGAGACGCTGCCGGTCTTCGACACGATCCGCCTGGACACCCGGGCGGTGATCGAGTCCTTCTCCTTCGACGGGTCGCGCGTGCGCGCCCCGGGCGAGGTGATCCGCTTCCGCATGGTCACCGGCGAGCCCCACGGGCAGGCGCGGGTGACCGTCGGCGGCGTGTTCGCCTCGGTGCCGCTCTTCGACGACGGCAGCGCGGGGGACGCGACGGCGGGCGACGGGATCTACGAGCGAGACCTGACCATCCCGCCGGGGGCCTCCGTCGAGAACGAGGCGGCGCGCGGCTCGTTCGTCGACCTGGCCGGCAACACGGCGACCGAGGTGAGCGCGCCGCTGCTGCTCACCGTGCGGCGCCTTCCCCTTCCGGTCGCCCTGCTGCCGCCGGAGGTGGCCGACCCGCCGGACGCCCCCTCCGCCACGCTGCGCTGGAGCTACAGCTCGGAGAGCGCCTTCCAGGCCTACCGCATCTACCGCGCCGAGTCGGCGCCGGTCGATTCGACGAGCGAGCTCGCCGGCAGCGTGACCCGGGCACTGACGCTCGACTTCGAGGACTCCGGGGTGACCGAGGGCCGCCGCTACCACTACCGGGTCTACGTGCAGGACCACTTCGGCCGGGAGAGCGGCTCCAATGCCGTCGAGGCGCTGATCCCCAATCTGCGCCCCCCGAAGCCGGTCACGCTGCGCGCCCCGAATGCCGTGAGCACGAGCCGGATCGCGCTCGACTGGACCGAGTCGGCCGAACGCGACTTCCGCGTCTATCGCCTCTACCGCAACACGACCGGCGCGGTCGCCGACGACGATCCGCTGCTGGTCGAGATCGACGACCGGACGACGACCTCCTGGGACGACGCGGGGCTGCGCGAGAACACCCGCTACTACTACCGGGTCTACGTCGTCGATCAGGGCGGGTTGACCGCCCGCAGCAACGAGGTCGAGGCGCGGACGCGCAACGAGGCGCCGGCGGCGGTGACGCTCCACGCGGCGACCGCCATCGACAGCACCGCGGCGACCCTCTCCTGGAGCGAGAGCCAGGCACACGACTTCGCCTTCTATCGGCTCTATCGCGACGAGATCCCCACGGTGACGACGGGCTCGACGCGGGCCGTCGAGCTGGACCAGCGGACCTTCACCTCGTTCCGCGACACGGAGCTCGAGTCGGGCAAGCGCTACTACTACCGCGTCTTCGTCGTCGACGAGGGAGACGACGCCAAGGCGACCGGCAGCAACACGATCACGCTGGAGACCCCCTAGGCGGCGCCCCGGCAGCGTCCCCGGCGCGTGGGGAACATGAGCGGACGGGAAAGACGACAGGAGAGCGGCCGGGAGAGCCCCGCGGGGCCTCCGGCGGCGAGTCAGGGGTTCAGCTTCGCCCCCTGGACGAAGCTCCCCCCGCCGCAGGCCGCGGTGCGCCTGCCCGCCTCGAGCCGCACGGGGAGCGTCGGGCTCTGGGAGCGGCTGGCGGCGCTCGTCCTGCTCATCATCGCCTCGCCGCTGATGCTGCTGCTCACCCTGGCGATCAAGCTCGAGCCCCCCGCGGGGGGCGTCTTCTACCGCCAGGAGCGCGTCGGGCTCGAGCGTCGACGCCGGCCCGGGGGAGCGGCCTCCGCCGAGCCCGCCGAGCGCCGCCGGACTCCCGGGCACGGCCAGGTGTTCCTGATCTACAAGTTCCGCACGATGGTGCCCGAGGCGGAGAAGCACACCGGGCCGGTCTGGGCGAGCGCGCGCGACCCGCGAATCACCCGCGTCGGCCGCGTCCTGCGCAAGCTGCGCTTCGACGAGCTGCCGCAGCTGATCAACGTCCTCCAGGGACAGATGCGCCTGATCGGGCCGCGGCCGGAGCGGCCCCGCTTCGTCGAGCAGCTGCGCGGGCAGATCCCCGACTACACGCAGCGCCTCAGCGTGCATCCGGGCATCACCGGGCTGGCGCAGGTGGAGCGCGACTACGACGGCAGCGTGGAGGATGTCCGCAAGAAGGTCCAGTACGACCTGTTCTACGTGCGGCACCGCTCCCGGCTCCTGGACATCAAGATCATCCTGAAGACGATCAGCGTGATGATCCTCGGGCGGGGGGCGCGCTAGTAGCGCGCGCCGCGGACGACGGGGGAGAATCGGCCGATGGGACCCATGGCGAGCGGCGTGCGCGCGACACGCTCCGCAGCGGCGGATGCGGGCGGCGCGCCCGCCCCCCCCGGAGCC
>Ga0194113_10008245_pt1 | contig 12837 bp, 9 predicted proteins | sample TA2MahC200mmetaG_FD_146193 | JGI IMG/M metagenome (GOLD analysis project Ga0194113, IMG submission 146193) | Freshwater microbial communities from Lake Tanganyika, Tanzania - TA2015017 Mahale Deep Cast 200m | ecosystem: Environmental > Aquatic > Freshwater > Lake | place: Tanzania: Lake...
CAGTACTTTAGCTCGGCAACGGCCGCCTGGACCTTCGCGAGGAACGCCGCCTCGTCGAGAGGGATCTCGGGCAGCAGGATGATGTGTGGAGGATTCGACGCTTGGCCCTGCTTCGCGAGCACCGTGCCCGCCGCGATCCAGCCCGCTGAACGACCCATGACCTCCACGATGCAGCACGAGCCGTCGTCGGTGGCCATCGAGCCGACATCCAGGCCGATCTCCATCACGGTCGCCGAATTGTACTTGATCACCGAGCCATAGCCCGGGCAGTGGTCGGTGTGCGGTAGGTCGTTGTCGATGGTCTTCGGAACGCCCATCACCCGCATCTCGTAGCCACGCTTGACCGCCTCGAGGTGGATCTTGTGGGCCGTGTCCTGGGAATCGTTGCCGCCGGCATAGAAGAAATACCGGATGTTGTGGGCCTGGAAGACCTCGAACAGTCGGTTCATGTCTCGCGCCGCGGCCTCCGGCTTCTTGTCGAAGTTGATCTTGTACCGGCACGTGCCCAAGGCGGCCGCTGGGGTGTAGCGCAGGCCGTCAATCGCCTTGCTCCGCTCCTCGTTGATGTCGACCAGTTCCTCGTTGAGGATGCCATAGATGCCATTCAGGCCGCCGTAGATCTCCTCGATCTCCCCGTGCCGACCGGCTTCGGTAACGACCCCCGCGACGGAGGCATTGATGACACAGGTGGGACCGCCGGATTGGGCGACGAGAAGATTGCCGTTGAGTTCAGCCATACACTTTGAAAACGCGGAAGAGCCTGCCCGTCGCATGAAGTCCCAGGCAAGCGGCGATTCCGAAGATTCCCAGGAAGAATCGGACGATCCGCGAACCGACCCTCCCCGGGACACCCTCCAACCGAGTTCGATGACGCCCCAGAACCGTTGCCCAGTGGTCCGAAGAATCAAAATCCGCAGACCAAGACCCTACCCCAGCGGATGTCCAACCCCGGTGGCCATAGTCGGCCCATGACATTGAATCCGAAGCTGCAGCGCGGCGACGTCGTCGAAATCCACCCAGGCTCCGGCCCGCTCCCGGCGGGTCTGACCCCGGGATTCCAGGTCCGGCTGGTGGGGTTCGATGCCGGCCGGATGGTGGTCGAGCGCGAGGGCCGGGAGTGGCGGCTCAATCCATGCCAGCTGCAGGATCGACGGCGCCGCCCGCGGCCCGTCGTGCCTGCCAGAGGCCTCTGCTCATCACCGAGGCCCCCGCATCGCTGAGCCGAGCTCCGGAAGGCCTGTTCGCTCACGGGGGCGACGGCAGGGATTACCCCATCCCGATCCTTGGTCTTGAGTTCGCCGCGGGATACGGTGGCTCCTTGGGGACGGCCTCGTGGCGGTCCCACTGAAGTCCTGATGAACCTTGGCTGGATCCCTGAATTTCCGTGGAGCTGGACCCTGCTGGCCGGTGAGTGGCTGGTTCGGCTGTCGATGTTGGTCTACATCCCACAGCGCCGTCCGGCCGCCGCCGCGCGCACCTGGCTCCTCCTCATCTTCCTGTTCCCCTGGGGCGGACTCGTCATCTACCTCATCGTCGGGCGGATCCAGATTCCAAAACGGCGTCGCACCCTCCTTGAGAAGCTCTCTAGGACCATCCGCGACGCCGCCTCGGGATTGCCGCCCGAGGTCCGCACCCCGGTCGACCAGCTCCCGGAAGCCGTGGCAAACGCCGCGCGTCTGGCAGAACGGTTGACTGCATTCCCCATGCTCAGCGGAAATACCGTCGAGCTCCTCCCGGAATATGCGGCCTCACTCGACCGCCTTGCCACGGACATCCAGAACGCACAAAACCGGGTCCATCTCCTGTACTACATCTACGGTGACGACGATGTGGCTGATCGGGTGACCATCGCACTCGAGCAGGCGGCCCGACGGGGAGTGCAGTGCCGACTGCTCCTCGACGGGATCGGGTCCAAGCAGGCACTGAAGACCGTCGCCCCCCGTCTCCGTGCGGTCGGGGTGGAAGTCATCGAGGTGCTGCCCGTCCGATTCCTCCGACCCCGGGGCACCCGCGTGGACATCCGGAACCACCGGAAGGTCGCGGTCATCGACGGCCGGATCGGCTATGTGGGATCCCAGAACGTGGTCGCTCCCAGCTTCGTCCCAGGATTCCCAAACGAGGAACTGGTCGCCCGGGTCACTGGCCCCATCGTGGCGGAACTCGAGGCCGTCTTCTGGGTCGACCTGCTCCAAGAGCAGGAGCCCGCAGTGGATTCGAGTCCTTCATGGGGGCCCATCGCCCGCACCGGCGAGGTCTTTGCCCAGCTGATTCCCAGCGCCCCGAGCTACCGACAGCAGACCTTTGCCATGCTGCTGGTCTCGCTGATCCACCAATCCCGGCGGAATGTCACGATCACCACACCCTACTTCGTTCCGGATGAACCGTTCCTCGCGGCCCTCAGGACCGCGATCGAACGAGGGGTGCAGGTCCGCCTCATCGTCCCCCTCCACTCCAACCGGCGCCTGACCGTCCTGGCACAATCCTCCCATTATGAGGAACTCCTGGAAGCGGGTGTCGAAATCCATCAGTACCGAACTCACTTCCTGCACGCGAAGAGCCTCGTGATCGACGACGACCTGTTGATCATCGGCTCCAGCAACATGGATATCCGGTCCTTTGCCATCAATGCGGAGGTTAACCTGCTGATCCACGATGCCGACGTGGCACGCCAGGTCAGGGACCTCAACCAGCGTCACCTGGACCAGAGCGACCGTCTCACTCTCGAGTCCTGGCAGAGGAGATCCCTGGCAGCCCGGGTCGCCCAGAACACCGCGCGGCTTGCAGATTCCCTGCTCTGAAGTCGGCGGTCGGCCGAACGTCGCCCATCGCTCCGCTCAGCGGCGATTCGAGAGCTTGGCCAAGAGACGCAGGATCTCGAAGTACAGCCACACCAGCGTGACCATCAGGCCGAAGGCGGCGTACCACTCCATGTACTTGGGCGCCCCGGAGCGGGCCCCTTGCTCGATGAAGTCGAAGTCCATGACCAGGTTGAGAGCGGCGAGAACCACGACAAACACACTGAAGCCAATCCCGATGAGACCCGAGCCATGAACCGCCATGAACATCGGCACCCCAAAAAAGAGGAGAACAAGCTGCGCGAGATAGAACAGCGCAAGCCCAAGGGTGGCAATGATGATGCCCCGCTTGAACGACTCCGTCGCCCGAATCATGCCGCTCTGGTAGGCGAACAGAAACGCCGCAAGGGTGGCAACTGAGCCGCCCGCGGCTGCCAGGACAATCCCGGGGTACCGCTGTTCAAACCCCAGGGAGACTCCCGCGAGGACGATGCCCTCCAGCATCCCGTAGACCGGAGCCAGCACGGGTGACCATGCCTGCTTGAACGTCAAAGCAATCGCGATCAGGAATCCCAAAAAACCGGCTCCTCCAACGAACGGCAAGACCCCGGCCCCCCTCTGGGCGAGGGTCCACGTGGCGGACCCGGTGATCAGAGCCAACAACAGGAGGACCGCCGTCTTGCCCACGGCACCCTGGACGGTCATCACTCCGTCGAGAGACCGAGACGGGACGAACGGATCGCGACGGAAGACAGGGTTCGATGATTGCATTCGAGAATGAAAGCCGCCCTGAACCCGGATCGCAAAGATTGAATTGGAGGAACACCGCCACCCTACCCATGGGTCGAACGGTTGCGGGAGCAGGCACCGCGGTCCGAAGAGGGCCCTGCCACAGGTCGAAGCCTCAGGCATTCACCCCCTGATTTGGACGAGCCATTCCGGCGTTGACTTGGGTTGCGCTTTCAGGGCAATTCAAAATTCCGTCGGCAGCACCCCGAAGGAGTCTGAATGACAGTTTGGCGGCTATGAACCTTCCGAGCGTCGACCGGCGAGTCGCTGGTCGCCGTCGGGATGCGCCGAGACCTAGCTCCCTCAGTCCTATGGAAAGCAACAGGCGGTTGTTCGTGGGTAACCTTCCCTATCAGGTCCTAGAACGCGACATCGAGGACCAGTTCCGTGGTGCGGGTGTCGTCGTGAGCGTCAACCTGATGCTCGACAAGATGACAGGACGCTCCCGTGGCTTCGCCTTTGTCGAGTTCAGCACACCAGAGGAGGCCAACAAGGCGGTCGAAATGTTCCATGGCAAGGACCTCGGGGGCCGCGCCATGACCGTCAACATGGCCCGCCCGCGCGAGGAACGTCCTCCAGGAGACCGTCCGCGTGACGGCTATGGCGGTAGCGGAGGGTATGGCGGCGGCAATCGAGGGTTTCGGGAACGTGGTGACCGGGGAGGACGCAGCGACTGGGGCGATCGCGGTGGACGCGAAGATCGGGGAGGCTGGCGCGGTGACCGTGAGTGACGACCTCTGGAACTATGTTTTGACTCCAAAGGTTCCACATCCCTAGCCTCAGAAGGTACTTCCAAATCATCATGTCTGAGACACCTCCGCCGGGATCCCCCACTCCTCCAGCGCCAGAGCCTCCAAAGCCCGCCGAAGCGGCGCAGAAGAAGCAGACGGTCCGCATCAGCCTTCCCCCAAAACCGGCGGGCGGTCCTGCGATCAAGATCCCAGCGGCCCCCGCACAGGCTCCGGCCGCGGCGACCGCAGTGGCGGCACCTCCCGCTGCCGCCGCACCCACTCCGGCCCCGGCAGCGGCTCCTGCCCCGCGCGCTCAGGCTCCGGCTCCCGCGTCACCGGCTCCGGTCAGAGCTATAGCAACAAAGCCCCCTGCCGCTGCCGTTGTGAGCCCCATCGATCTGGGACTCGCATTCGCCACCGTGATCGTGGGCCTCTGCGTCATCGCACGGCTCTTCTTCCTGTTCCCGACCGCCTCCTGAACCATGGCCTCCGAGAATATTCTTACCGTCACCGAACAGAACTTCGCCGAGAAGGTCCTGCAATCGGGGCATCCTGTCCTGGTTGATTTTTGGGCCGAATGGTGTGGCCCCTGCCGGATGATCGCTCCGGTCCTCGATGAACTGGCGAACGAGTACATCGGCAAGGCCTCCATCGGGAAGGTCAACGTAGACATCGAGCAGAACCTGGCGGTGCAGTTCGGCATCAGTGGCATTCCAGCCCTCCTGATCTTCAGGAAGGGTCAGGTGGTATCCCAGATGGTCGGAGCCCAGGGGAAGGCAGCCCTGAAGAAGGCGTTGGACGCGGCGATCGCCCCCTGAATCGGCTGCAACCCCATCCACCCCTGTCGCAAAGCCCGCCTCAATGGCGGGCTTCTTCATTAGAGGCCCAGCTCGGATGACTGTCCCCCGTTGAGGAGAAAGAGGACGGCCATCCGGACGGCCAGTCCATTGGTCACTTGTTCGAGGATTACGGACTGGCCGCCATCCGCGACACCGCTCTCGATCTCCACACCTCGATTGATGGGACCCGGGTGCATGATCAAGGCATCGGGCCGGATCCATCCCGCACGGGTGGCGTTTAGACCAAAAAGCGAGGCGTACTCCCCGATGCTGGGAAAGGCACTCGCTCTCTGGCGCTCGTGCTGGATCCGAAGCAGATTCACGACATCCGCGTCCTTGAGGGCGGATTCGAGGTTCCACGAGACACGAATACCCGGATGGAGCGTCTCGAAGACCTTCGGTACGAGTGTGGATGGCCCACACAGAGTCACACGTGCACCCAACCGAAGCAGCGCCCAGATGTTGGAGCGGGCAACCCGACTGTAGAGAATGTCACCGAGGATGGTGATGTTGAGCCCCTCAATGCGGCCTTTGCGCTCGTTGATCGTAAAAAGATCGAGAAGCCCCTGAGTCGGGTGTTCGTGAGCTCCGTCTCCGGCATTCACGATATGACATCGGGCAAATCTCGCCAGGTAGTGGGCGGCACCACTGGCACCATGTCGTAGGATGACGAAATCGGCATTCAACGCCTCGAGGTTCCGAAGCGTATCCTTGAGGGTCTCCCCCTTCTTCAACGAACTCGCCTCTGCCGTGAAGTTGATCACATCGGCACTCAGTCTCTGGGCCGCCAGCTCGAAGCTGATCCGGGTCCTCGTGCTGGGCTCAACAAACAGGTTCACAACGGTCTTACCGCGAAGTGCTGGAACCTTCTTGATTGCGCGAGAACTGACGGCCTTGAACGCCTTCGCTGTCGAGAGGATCAATCCCAACTCGTCGGCCGACAGGGTCCTCACATCGAGCAGATGACGCCGATTCCAGTTCATGATCACAAGTCCTCGAGAAATACAGAATCATTGCCACCACCCTCCGTCAGGTGAACCCGAATCGCCTGTTGGAGGGTCGTAACGACAACCTTGCCCGTGAAGTCCGCCCGGATTGGAAGTTCCCGGTTCCCACGGTCGATCAGAACTGCAAGCTGGATCCGCCTCGGTCTTCCAAGATCACTCAGGGCATCCAAGGCGGCCCGTGTCGTGCGGCCCGTGAAAAGGACGTCATCGACAAGCACAATGTCCCGGTCTGATGGATCGAATGGAACCTCGGTCGGACGAATCTCGGGAGCCACACGCCGATCGAGGTCGTCGCGATACAGGGAGACATCAAGGGAGCCAGCCGGCACTGCATGTCCCAGGATTCCGGAAAGTATGACGGAGAGGCGTCGCGCCAAGGACACGCCACCCCGCTGCAGTCCCACCAGACATAACGTGTCCGAATCGGGATTGCGCTCGGCAATCTCATGGGCCATGCGGCCAATGACCCGTCCCAGAGTGACGGCATCCATCAGGACGACGCTCATGTATCGCCCAGGGATCTGTGGACCTGACGGGAGCGGCGCCATTCCGTCCGATGTCGAGTGATCCAATCGACAAGCGCCAATTCCAATCCGATGTCATGCCCGACCTTTTCGGACTCAAGCCATTTGTGCCTCAGAATCTCGGCCTTCTCAGCTTGGAACTCCCGGTAGAGGGTCGAGGCGACCAAGGGATAGAAGGGCTCGTTGAGTTGTCTTGGTTCCACACCCATCGTCGGCGTCCTGGCGGACTCCGAGAGGCTAGCGCCAGTCGGCGTCCTGTAAACGCGAGAATTCTGCTGAAGCGGAGCCGAAATGCGGTGCTCCGGCATATCTCAGCGCGGGATGGCGCAATAGGAGGATTCCATCAGTCCAGAATCACGTGGGCACAAGTAAAGTGCCGCATCCCCCAAGCCCATCCCAACGCAGATGTCCGGTGCACTGCTCAAAACGCAGTTCCGGAGAAACCCTGAGGTGCAGGCCCAGTCCCCTGAATCCCCAAAAAAAGGGGGGCCGAAGCCCCCCTTTTTTGTCGATTGTTTCAACCGAAGTATGCCGGATTCTTGGTGAGTCAAGCAGTCAGCGGTGGCGCACCGAACTCGGCTGCATCCACTTCGGAATGCTGGGAGGGATCCACGGAATCCTCAGGAATCTCAACGAGGGGACGGATGCGAACACTGCGATGGCCGACAAATCCCGTACCAGCCGGGATGATGTGTCCCATGATGACGTTTTCCTTGAAACCACGGAGGGCATCACTCTTTCCCATGGTGGCGGATTCGGTGAGGACTCGGGTCGTGTCCTGGAAAGAGGCAGCGCTCAGGAACGATTCGGTTTCGAGCGATGCCTTGGTGATGCCAAGGAGGACCGGGGCGGCCTCGGCAGGTTTGCCACCCATCTTTTCCACCCGTGCATTTTCGTCCTCGAAGGCAGTCTTATCAATCTGCTCACCCCACAGGAAAATCGTGTCCCCAGGTTCGGTGATTCGGACCTTTCGGAGCATCTGACGAATGATGATCTCGACGTGCTTGTCGTTGATCGTAACGCCTTGAAGCCGATAGACCTCCTGAACCTCGTTGACGAGGTGCTCCTGAAGCTCGTGGGGACCACAGACATCCAGGATCTCGTGCGGAACCACGGGACCGTCGGTGAGCTGCTGCCCCTTCTTCACAAAATCGCCCTTGTAGACGATCACGTGCTTGCTCATCGGAACCAGGTGTTCTTCCTCGGTGCCGGTCTGGGGATCCTTGACCAGGATGCAGCGCTTCCCTCGGATGGATGGGCCAAAGTCGACGACTCCATCAATCCGGGCAATTTCGGCGGCATCCTTAGGACGACGCGCTTCGAAGAGTTCCGCCACACGGGGCAGACCACCGGTGATATCTTTCGTCTTGGAAGCCTTGCGGGGTGTCTTCGCGAGGAGGGAACCGGCTCCAATCTCGTCACCTTCGGCAACCACGAGATGTGCACCCGCAGGAATGGCGTATTGGGCGAGCGCCTCGCCTTTGTTGTTCTCGACAATGATCTGAGGGTGAAGGTCCTCCTTGTGCTCAATGATCACAAGGTCCTCTTGGCCCGTCGCCTCATCGGTCTCCTGTTTCATCGTCACGCCTTCGATGATGTCGCCGAAGCGGACGCGTCCGGATTTCTCAGAGATGATCGGGACATTGTAGGCGTCCCACTCGACAAAGATCTCACCCTTCTTGACCGATCCACCATCTGCGACCGAGATAACCGATCCGACAACAATGGTGTGGGACTCCAGTTCCTTCCCATCGGCGGTCGTGATGGTGATCGACCCATTCTTGTTGAGGACGATGCTGTTGCCGTCATCGAGCTTCACGACACGCAGATCGTGGAAGTGCACGATGCCATCGTGTTTTGATTTGATCTGGGGTTGCTTGTAGGTCTGCGCAGCAGCACCTCCGATGTGGAAGGTACGCATGGTCAGCTGGGTACCAGGTTCACCGATGGATTGGGCAGCGATGATGCCTACAGCCTCTCCGGGTTCGACCAGTCGGCCAGTACCAAGGTTCCTGCCGTAGCATCGGGCACAGACTCCGACCTTGGTCTCACAGGTGAGCACCGAACGGATTTTGACCTTCTCGATGCCGGACCGCTCGACGGACTTGGAGCGTACCTCGTCGAACTCTTCGGCCGCACCGATCAGCTTGTTCTGCAGGTCGGAGGGGTCGAAGATATCCTCCGCGGAGTACCGGCCAAAGATACGCTCACTGATTTTAACAACCTCCTCCTCGCCCTCATAGATGGAGGATACAAAAATCCCGTTGGTCGTACCGCAATCCTGCTCACGGATGATGACATCCTGGGCCGCATCGACGAGCTTGCGGGTCATGTAACCAGAGTCGGCGGTCTTCAGCGCGGTGTCGGCGAGACCCTTACGTGCTCCGTGGGTGGAGATGAAGTACTCCAGCACGGTGAGCCCCTCTCTGAAGTTTGAAAGGATTGGCTTCTCGATGATTGAGCCATCGGGCTTGGCCATGAGACCGCGTAGCCCTGCAAGCTGCCGCACCTGGGCCTTATTGCCCCGCGCCCCGGAATCAACCATCAGGAACACGGGGTTGTACTCCTTCTTGCTCTGGTTTGCCTCGAGCGTCTTGAGCATCACGTTCGCGATCTGGTCCGTGCAGTGAGTCCAGATGTCGATCACCTTGTTGTAGCGCTCCTGGTTGGTGATGACGCCCCTCTTATGCTGCTTCTCGACGTCTGTGATCTGTCTGTGGGCTGCCTCGATCTCCTTCGACTTGGCCTCAGGTATGATCATGTCATCAATACCGATCGACACACCGGCCCGAGTCGCCTCGCTGAAGCCGATTTCCTTGAGTCGATCAAGGGTTACCACGGTCTGCTCATGGCCGCAGACCTTGTAGCAATTGAAGATCAAGTCACCGATCTTTGATTTGCCGACAGGGAAATTGGCGAATCCAAGCTCGCGAGGCCAAATCTCGGAGAAGATGACCCGGCCGACCGTTGTCTCAATGGTCTTGAGCTCCGAATTTCCGTAGGTCGTCCTATGCCCGTAGTCAGGGTTCTTCAGGCGGATCCGATCATGGATCCGGAGCGCACCGTCAGTGTGGGCAAATATGACCTCGGCCTTGTCGTCAAACAGCATGAGGCGATCGGACTCCTTCCGTGATTTGCGGGGCTCGGCGGTCAAGTAGTAGCAGCCCAGGGTGATATCCTGGGTGGGCGTCATGATCGGCTTGCCGGAGGAGGGGCTGAAGATGTTGAGCGGCGCCATCATCAAAAGCCGGGCCTCCATCTGGGCCTCAACGGACAGCGGCACGTGCACCGCCATCTGGTCGCCATCGAAATCCGCGTTGTATGCGGTGCAAACGAGCGGATGGATCCGGATGGCTTCGCCTTCGATGAGGGTGGGCTCGAAGGCCTGGATCGAAAGGCGATGGAGAGTTGGCGCGCGGTTGAGCAGAATAGCATGACCGCGGGTGACCTCCTCGAGGATGTCCCAGACCTCTGGGGACTGCCTCTCGATCATCTTCTTGGCGGAACGGACCGTATGAACATATCCACGCTCCTTGAGTTTCCGGATGATGAAAGGCTCGAAGAGCACCAACGCCATCTTCTTGGGAAGACCGCACTGGTTCAGCTTGAGCTCAGGTCCAATGACAATCACGGAACGCCCAGAGTAGTCGACCCGCTTACCCAAGAGGTTCTGGCGGAATCGGCCAGATTTTCCCTTGAGCATGTCGGACAGAGACTTCAGGGCCCGGTTTCCAGCACCGGTGACGGCGCGACCGTGGCGACCGTTGTCGAACAAAGCATCAACGGCCTCCTGAAGCATTCGCTTCTCATTCCGTATAATAACCTCCGGGGTCTTCAGCTGGAGGAGGTTTTTGAGTCGGTTGTTGCGGTTGATAACCCGACGATATAGGTCATTGAGATCTGAGGTGGCGAAGCGTCCACCCTCGAGCGGCACCAAAGGACGAAGATCCGGAGGGATCACCGGGAGCACGGTAAGGATCATCCACTCCGGCCGCGTCTTGGACTTTGAGAATCCTTGGAAGAGCTTGATTCGCTTCGCGATTTTCTTTCGGTTCTGCTTCGACTTCGTCTCCAACATTTGTTGCTGAAGGAGCTCGACGGTCGAATCCAGTTCAATCCGTGCGAGGGCATCGCGTACCGCCTCAGCTCCCATCTTGGCGACAAAGGCGTCGGATCCATAGGTCTGCCGAGCCTCTCGGTATTCGTGCTCGCTGAGAAGCTGGAGCTCCTTCAACGGGGTGTTGCGAGGATCGATGACCATGTGGTCCTCGTAGTAGATGACCCTCTCGAGGTTCCGCGCGGTCATGTCGAGCATCAGGCCGATACGGGAAGGCATGCACTTGAAGAACCAGATGTGCGAGACCGGCACGGCAAGCTCGATGTGACCCATCCGTTCGCGCCGCACGCGGGCTAGGGTGACCTCGACACCGCATCGATCGCAAACGACCCCACGGTGCTTGATACGTTTGTACTTGCCGCAGGAGCACTCCCAATCCTTGACCGGACCGAAGATTCGCTCACAGAAGAGCCCGCCCTTCTCGGGTTTGAACGTCCTGTAGTTGATGGTCTCAGGGTTCTTGACCTCACCCTTGGACCAGGAGCGGATATTTTCTGGCGAAGCCACCTGGATGGCGACGTGATCGACCTGATTGACCTTGTCGAGACCAAGCAACTCGCGAGCGGTTTCCCTTGAAGAAATCATAGCTGTAACATCCTGAGGATTTTGGGTTTCAGACTTCAAGCCAGTGCCGACAACGCGGCCGCAGGTGACATCGGGGCTTCAGCGGGGTTCGAGTATCCGACCCGCACATCGAGTCCAAGGGACTGCATCTCCTTGACGAGGACGTTGAACGATTCCGGAATGCCCGCCTCAAGGGTGTTGTCACCCTTGACGATACTCTCATAGATCCGGGTCCTCCCTTGGACATCGTCCGATTTGACCGTGAGAAGTTCCTGGAGGGTATATGCGGCGCCGTAGGCCTCCATAGCCCAGACTTCCATCTCGCCGAAGCGCTGTCCGCCATACTGGGCCTTGCCGCCCAACGGTTGTTGGGTGACCAGAGAGTAAGGCCCAACCGCGCGGGCGTGGATCTTGTCGGCGACGAGGTGGCCGAGCTTGAGCATGTAGATGTAGCCGACGACCACCTCCTGATCGAACGGTTCACCCGTACGGCCATCAAACAGCGTGGCCTTTCCGTTTTCGCCAACGAGCCGGGCCTGGGATTTCTTCTTCTGTCCGTCCACAGCCTGCTTCAGGTAGTCCCGGATTTCGCGCTCACGAATGCCATCAAACACCGGGGTCGCTATCTTGATGCCCAGCATGCGGCAAGCCCAGCCAAGGTGGGTCTCGAGCAGCTGGCCGACATTCATCCGCGATGGCACGCCCAGAGGGTTCAGGACAATGTCAACCGGGGTACCGTCGGCAAGGAACGGCATGTCCTCCTCCGGGACGATCGCGGCGACGACGCCCTTGTTGCCGTGACGACCGGCCATCTTGTCACCAACCGAAAGCTTCCGCTTCGATGCGATGTAGACCTTGACCTGCTTGACGACACCCCCGTCGAGATCCTCACCGGCCTCGACCCGCTCAACCTCTTCTGCATGCTGGGAATCTAGATCTTCAAACTTTCGCTTAAACGCACCGATGATCTCGTTGATCTTGTTCCGGATGGGAGACGGATCGATCTCGATCCGATCGTAAACAGTCGCAAGTTTCTTGAGGAGCGTCTTGGTGATCTTGCGGTTGGCAGGAATGATGATCTCACCAGTCTCGCTGTTGACCACGTCGAGCGGGATCTTCTCGCCCAAGAGGATGTTCGAGAGAGCCTCGGTCAGCTGCTCGAGAAGCTCCTCCTTCTTCGATCGGAAACCGTCATCGACCTCCTTGCTCACCTTCTTGGCCGCCTCCTTTTCCTCCTTGCGACCCGACTTGGAACCCTCCGCCTTCGCTGAGACTTTGATGTCCATCACGATGCCGTAGGTGCCCGAGGGAACCCTCAGAGAGGTGTCCTTCACGTCGGCGGCTTTTTCACCGAAGATGGCCCTCAGAAGACGCTCCTCCGGGGCGAGCTCAGTCTCGGATTTCGGAGTGATCTTGCCGACGAGGATATCGCCCGGCTTGACCTCGGCGCCAACGCGAACGACACCATCGA
>Ga0194113_10008248_pt1 | contig 12836 bp, 9 predicted proteins | sample TA2MahC200mmetaG_FD_146193 | JGI IMG/M metagenome (GOLD analysis project Ga0194113, IMG submission 146193) | Freshwater microbial communities from Lake Tanganyika, Tanzania - TA2015017 Mahale Deep Cast 200m | ecosystem: Environmental > Aquatic > Freshwater > Lake | place: Tanzania: Lake...
CGTCAGCGCCCAGCGCTTCTCGAAGCTTTTTTCGGGTGTCAAGCCGGTGGCCGGCTCGTGGAGAAACCGCGTTTCCGCGTGCTCATCGTCCCAGGAAATCACCGGCCGGCCTCCACCCCGTTTTTCCGCCTGGGCGCGATGCCGCTGGTTCGACAGAAAGTGGCTCAAGGTCGCGAGGAGAAAGGAGCGGAATTTTCCCTTCGAGCGATCCACGTGACTCAGGAAATTTCGCGCCAAATGGTCGGCGAAGAATTGTTGCGTCAGATCTTGCGCATCATGGAGGTCATAGCCTCGGCGACGGACGTACGCGTAGATGGCGTACCAATAAGTGCGGCAGAGCGCTTCCAGAGCATCGGCTGTTTCCGGCGAAGGACTTTGGCCGGCCGCCAATACGACGCTCCAATGAGTCGTGGCAAATAGGTGAGCATTGGACTGGCGCGCGGAGCGTTCGGAAGAACAGGATGCCATAGCGCTGTCTCGAAAGGGTCCGGATTGGACCGCAGGCTATCGGTTCGGTATCGGCGTGTCAAACGGAGCTTTCGCAGGTTTCGCGGGTTTTCGCGGGTACGATCTGTGCGATCTCTTGCGCGCGCCATGCCATCTGCGGTTCAGTGATGATCAGCCAACTGCCAAAGCCAAAACCGTCCTCCCTAAACAATCGGAGGCCGGCCCCGCCTCGGTGTGGACGGAATCGCCAGCCCTGCATGAAATGCCAGCGCACCTCCACCGAGTTCTTCTTGACCCGGCTCGATCAAGGACGTCGAGGTCCGAGAGAGTATCAACGCGGTGCTATTCCGGTGGGCATGGGGTAAAGCCACAGGGAAGGCTTCCATGAACTTCGAGCCCTGTGCGCGGACCATGAACCGACCACGATCGATTCAGACCCGCGCGCTCGACTTCGCACTCGATCCACTTATCATTCACCCATGCCGAAGCTAACACCGCCTCAGATCAAGATCGCGCTCCGCACCGTCCGACAATGGAAAAAGCGCGGAAAAACAATCTCGCGAACCTACCAGTTCAAAGATTTCCCCGCGGCGATCAAATTCGTGAATGCCGTCGCGCGAAGCGCTGAGAAAGCCGCATCACCCCGACATCAACATTCGCTGGAGCAAAGTGACCCTGACGCTCACTACGCATGACGCGGGCGGATTGACCGACAAAGACTTCACTCTCGCGGAGAAGTTTGACCTCGTTGGGTGACCTGACGCTCCGTGACCGACCTCAAGAATCTCTTCCGGCAGCACTTCGGCTCCTGGCCCGTCCATAGCGTCCAGGCGCCAGGCCGTTTGGAGTTGTTGGGCAATCACACGGATTACAACCAAGGATTGGTGATGTCGCTGGCCGTCGATAAGCACCTCCAGATGGCCTCCGCGCCGCGCAACGACGGCCAGATCGAGCTGGTGTCATCCGCGTTTCCGGAGAAAGAACGATTTGCCTGTGACGGTCTGGAAAAAGGCGATTCGGCCCCGTGGGCGAATTACGTCAAAGGGGTCTTGCTGCAACTGCGCAAGCGCAAGGTGAATTTCACCGGGTTCAACGCCGCGATTCACAGCACGATTCCGCTCGGCGCCGGCATGAGCAGTTCGGCCGCGCTGGAAATCGCGACCACGCTGTCGATTCGGCGTCTCTTCCCGTTTACTCTGAATCCGAGCGGACTGGCCGTGCCGCCGAAACGCAATTCTCGAGGAGAACTCCCGCCGCTCGCGAAGGCGGAAATGCTGGCTCTGGCCGGCGTGTGCCGCAACGCTGAGAGCGAGTTCGTGGGCGTAAATTGCGGATCGCTCGACCAGATTTCCTGTTTGTTCGGCAAGGAGGGGCACCTGGTGGAAATCGATTGCCAGCACTTGACCGTGGAGCACTTGCCGATGCCGCCGGGCGTCGCGGTGATCGTCTGTGATTCGGGAGTGAAACACGCCCTGAGCGACGGTGCTTACAACGCGTTGCGCCGCGAATGCGAATCGGCCGCGCGCGGTCTGGGCGCTGCCTCGCTTCGCGCGGTCAATGCCGCCCGACTGGAGGCCAACAAATCCAAATTAACGGAGCGCGAATACCAGTGCGCCTATCATATCGTGGGAGAGAACCGCCGCGTCGTTTGTGCCGGGCGCGCCCTTCGGGAAGGCGACCTGACTCAACTGGGGCAACTGTTGTTCGAGAGCCACGCCAGTTCGCGCGATTTTTTCAAAAACAGTTGTCCGGAATTGGATTTGTTGGTCGATCTCGCGCGGGTTCAACCGGGCTGTCTCGGCGCACGGCTGACCGGCGGAGGTTTCGGCGGCGCGACCATCAACTTTGTAAAGGAATCCGAAGCGCAAAGATTCTGCCGGGAGATCGCGAAAGAGTTCGAGGAGCGCACGGGAAGCCAGTTGTCGCCCCTGCGCTGCCGCAGCGTGGATGGCGCGAACTGAAATCGTCGCTGAAACTTGAACAGGATTACCCTTGCCCGAAAATCGCGAGTCGCTTTTCATAAGCCATGCGTTCACTGGCTCTCGCAACAGTAATCACTTCCAGATAGCAGGTGTGCATGCACGCACTGAAGACGCGGCGAACCCTGCGCAACCTCGAACCGTGACGAGCGGGCATCATGACTCAGCATAACATCGCGATGCTGGAGCGCGTTGGAGATTCCTTCAAGAGCCCAACCCAAAAAGTACGAGTGATCTCCGAACAATGGGCGCGGGAAAACCTCTATTACCCAAGCTGCCCTTCCGACAAACTAGTGGCTACTCCGACAAACACCAAGGCGATCGACTTTTACTGTCCAGGTTGCACTCTGTTGTTTCAACTGAAGAGCAAAGCTTCGCCAATTCGAGGGAGCATTCCGGACGCTGGCTATGCTGCTATGATCGACTCTATTAAATCAGGCCGAGTTCCGAACCTTTTTATACTTCACTAAGATTCAGAAACGTGGACTGCAAAGAACCTATTGCTTGTGCCGCACTATGCGTTCTCCGTTTCGGCAATCCTGAAACGGAAGCCGTTGGCCGCGACTGCAAGGCGGGCTGGATGGATTGGATGCAACATCCAGTTGGAGAACATTCCTCCGGCAGCCAGGATTCCAGTAATAATTGAGGGAGCGTTCCTGGAGAAGTCCATGGTCCGAGATAGCTACAGTCGGTTGAAATCACTGCAGACCTTGTCGACTACTCAGCGTGGATGGACTCTTGATGTGCTGCGTCTTATTCAAGTGCGTGAGTGGACAGGCTTCTCAACAAAGCAGGCATACTCACTGGAAAGCGAACTGAGAACTCTTTATCCGACGAACAGCCACATTAAGGAGAAGATACGTCAACAACTTCAAGTTTTGCGAAACCAAGGAGTTCTGGAACACGTCCAGCGAGGCGTATGGAGACTCGCCACACACTTCCAGGCAGGCTACGCACCAGTGGCGACTTGAGCGTCGCCCTGCGGATTAATCACGCCATCTTCCGCAATTCCATCCACATCGCGGCGCGGAAGGTTTTCTGCGGTTCCAGGAGAATCAGCTCGCGGTCTTTGGCCCGCGTGAACACATTCGGCAGCGAGGTCCACGGCTCGATGCAGTAGAACGGTTCCTCCGGCGTCTTGGCCCAGAGCGCGACGAAGCGGTGCTGCGGCGCGTCTTCGAAATTCAGAATGACTTCCAGTTCGCTGCCGGGATCCACCAGGACCAATTCGGATTTCTTCAATCCGGCCAGGAAAAGCGTGTCCGCCACGTCTTCCTGCACGCTCCAGTTCTGCGCCAGGAAGGGCTTCGCCGTAAAGGACGCGCCGCGGTCGTGCATCGTCATCCGTTTGGCTTCGGGAATTTCCACGAAACAATCCGCGCGCTCGCTTTTCGGCGTGAGCGGCACGGCGAAGTACGGATGAAAACCGGTCGCAAACGGCATCGCGTCCGGCGACCGATTCTCGACCACTTGCTCCCAGTGCAACCGTCCATTCGCCAGGCGGTAGGTGAGGCGATGACAGAAGGCGAAGGGATAATCTTTCCGCGTCGTTTCATTGGCGGTCAGTTCCAGGCTCACGGCAGCCGCGTCCTGGCGAACCACGGTCCACCTGGATCTCCGTCCGAACCCGTGCTGGGGCATGGGATACACCTGGCCGTTCCACTCGTAGTGATGGTCCTTGCCCGAGGCATGGTTGAAACTGACGAGCGGAAACAAGATCGGGTTGCCCGCGTACATCTCGCGCGGATAGCGGTCGATCACGGCTTGCGAGCAATGCAGTGCTTCGACCAGGCCGTGTCCTGGCATGGGGCGCGCATAACGCAGCAGCCAGCCGCCGAGTTGCGGAGCGATGGCGGCCAGGCTGCCATCGGTATCAGTCAACGTCACAAGAGTGTAATCAGGCATAAACTAAAGGCAGGCGAACGGAGGGCGAGGCTCGTGTCCCAAAGAGTGATATTTAACCATCAACGATCACGTCGCCAATCTAAGCAACTCCCTGCCGCCTGTCCATGCGATATCGGGGCCACAGCGTCAGTTGTCTCGGCGCCATCACTTGCAGAGCCAAAGCAACCGTGAAACGGCGACGGCGCTGCTGCATCCCTTTGGGCGAAACCATCACCGGCGGCCAATCGATCACGCCCCTGGACGGACAACCTCGAGGCCCGCCTCGGTTGCCGCAGTGGCTTGTCGCTCAATGAGGAGTTCATTCTCCGCCTGCAACCTCTTTTCCGTCTCCGGCCAGCGCTGGCGCAAGTCCCGGATCGTAATGGTTTTCATGGGCGAAGAGTAACATGGGTCACACAGGGGCCAATAATGGCGCGATGTGCGGCCACTTGATTACGTTCCGTTTCCTGATTCAATCGCGGCAGATGAAGATCCTGGTCATTGGGTCCGGAGGGCGCGAGCATGCGTTGGTTTGGAAACTGGCGCAGTCGCCGCGCGTCTCCGCGATGTGGTGCGCTCCGGGCAGCGCCGGCATCGCAGACGAACACCTGTCCAAAAATCAATCGCCGGTCGAGTGCGTGGCCGTTGGCGCGGAGGATTTGCCGAAACTGCTGGCGCTCGCGCAGGACAAAAAAGCGGACCTGACGGTCGTCGGGCCCGACAATCCGCTGGCGCTGGGGATCGTGGATTTGTTTCAGAACCACGGTTTGCGCATTTGGGGGCCGAACCAAAAGGCCGCGCGGTTCGAGTCGTCGAAGGTGTTCGCGCAACAATTCATGGAACGGCACGGCATTCCTTCGGCCAGAGCCGGAACCTTCGCGGAGCCGAAGACAGCCAGGGAATTCGCGGCGAAGCTGAGCGGCCGTTGCGCGGTCAAAGCGGACGGACTGGCGCTGGGGAAAGGCGTGCTCATTTGCCAAAGTGTTGCCGAAGCCGAACGGGCCATCGACGAAATCATGGTGAGCAAGGCGTTCGGCGCGGCCGGTTCGCAAGTCGTCATCCAGGAGTTTTTGGAAGGCACGGAGATTTCTCTCCACGTCCTTTGCGATGGGACCACGGCGAGAGTGTTCCCCACTTCGCAGGATCACAAGCGCGCGCTCGAGGGCGACCAGGGACTGAACACGGGCGGGATGGGCGCTTACTCCCCGGCGCCGTTCCTGAGTTCAACTCAGTGCGATGAGGCAGCGCGAAAAATCGTGGAGCCGTGGCTGCGGGGTTGCGCGGCGGAGGGAATCGATTTCCGCGGCATTCTTTATCCGGGCGTGATGCTGACCAAAGAAGGGCCAAAGGTTCTGGAATTCAACGCGCGTTTTGGCGATCCGGAGACGCAAGTTTATCTGACCCGATTGGAAAACGATTTGGTCGATTTGCTGGAAGCCAGTATTGACGGCACGCTCGCGAAGCACACCTTGCGCTGGAAGACGGACGCCGCCGTCTGCGTGGTCATGGCTTCCGGCGGTTATCCCGGCAGCTACGCCAAAGGCAAAGCGATCCGGGGATTGGCCGAGGCGGCCAGCCTGCCGAATACGAAAGTCTTTCATGCGGGCACAGTCCGGCAAGGCGACACGACCGTAACGAGCGGTGGGCGCGTGCTCGGTGTGACGGCCTGGGGGCCGAGTTTGGAAGTCGCGCAGAGGAATGCCTACGCGGCGGTGGAGAAAATACAGTTCGACGGCGCGCATTTCCGCCGCGATATTGCGGCCAAGGCGCTGCGATGAACGATTATGATTAGGATTACGAGCAGGAAAGTGCTGCCTCGGCCCGCGGCTCCAGGGCCAGTGCATGGCGGCTGTTGTGGGAGCTTCCGCCTGCTGTCCGTCCCCACGAACTCGGTAGGGACGGATTCCACTCCGTCCCTGATTTCGGCAAGGTGGAGGAGAATATCAGGGACGCGGTGGAACGCGTCCTTACCGGATTCACGGCGGCAAGGCGCGAATTCCAATTGGGGAATTCTCACTCTGATTCTTGGTTTGCTTCTCGCCCTGGCGGAGTCGGGAAATGCGGGCGAGCGGGCGGCGGGCGCCCAGGAGCTTCCTCAATTCCAGGAAGTTTACAGCCTGATCGGCTCCAATTTGAGCGGAGTCACCGAGACCGAACTGAATCGCGCGGCGGTGTTGGGCCTCGTGCATCAGCTTCGAACTCAAGTCATCTTGCTGACCAACGCGCCCGACGCGCGTCCGTCATCGGGAGACGATTCCCTGACCAAGACCGCAGTTTTCGATGGCGCTTACGCCTACGCGCGTCTCGGAGGAGTCCGCCAGGGAACGGCCCAGGCTTTTTTGAAGGCCTTCGGGCAACTGCAATCGAGCAACAAACTCAGCGGACTGGTTCTCGATCTTCGATTTGCCGCCGGAGACGATTACACGGAATCTGCAAAGCTGGCCGACCTCTTCATGAGCAATGAACAGCCTCTGCTCAAGTGGGGCGACACGGCTTTGCGTTCCACGGACAAAACGAACGCGATTTCCTTGCCGTTGATCCTGCTCGTGAATCCGGCCACGGCTGGCGCTGCGGAAGCGTTCGTCGCGGCGTTGCGGTCGGCGGGGACCGGACTGGTCGTGGGCGGTCCGACGGCGGGGCACACCCACGCCTTCAGACAGTTTCCCCTCAGCCAGGGTCACAAGATCGGCATTGCGGCGGGGCGGATCGAGGCTGGAAAGGGGAAACTCCTCTCCGAAGAGGGCATCGCGCCGGACATTCTCGTGAAAGTCCGTCTCGAATCGGAGAAATCATATTTGGACAATCCCTTCAACGCTTTGGCAACAGGAGGTGCCTCGCGGCCGAGGCGGGACGAATCGAGCCTCATTCGTGAAAGGCAAGGGGAGCCTGAAGGCGAGAATGCGCTCGCCTCCCCAAACGAGCCGCCCCCCGCATCGATCATCCAGGATCCGGCTTTGGCGCGCGCGCTGGACGTGTTGAAAGGCCTGGCGATGGCGAAGGCTCCGCGTCGCTGAGTGCCTGCTGGACTTTCTTCACCGCACCTTTGGCGTCCTGGCGTATCCCCTCAGTTAACGACGGTGGGGCGACGCTCCTGCAGAGCCGTTCTTCGATGGCATTGGCTCGGCGGGAGTCTCGCCCCACCCTCAACTGAGAAGCTGTGAAAAAATTGGAAATTGCCAAAACTCACTGATGTAACTGCTTGATAGCCAAAACGAGTTTTTTGTGTGCTGGAGAATTTTTCAATTTTTTCACAGCTCCTGAGGGCATACAGGGCATAGGTCCTGGCGGATTTCGCCGTTGACGATTTGGGCGGTGCGCCCCACTTTTGATGGGACGTTCGGAGCATGAAGACCATTCTGTTCGTTTGTACCGGCAACGTTTGCCGCAGCCCGATGGCCGAAGGCCTCTTCCGTCACGCCATGAAAGGCAGTGGTGACTATCGGGTTGTGTCGGCCGGGGTCGGCGCTGTCGATGGTCAACCGCCGAGTCCCAACGCCGTCCGGGCTTTGCGGGAACTGGGGATTGACATCTCCCGCCAACGCAGCCGGTCCCTGACTGCCGAGTTGGTGCAGGAAGCCGACTACATTTTCGGCATGACGCACGGCCACGTGGACGCGGTGATCATGCTCTATCCGCAAGCGGCCGAAAAAACGTTCGTGCTCCGGGAATTTGACGAGACCCTCGACGTGTTCGAGAAGGACATCTCGGACCCCATTGGCGGCTCCTACGAGGTGTATTTGAGCTGCCGGGACCAGATCGAACAAGGCATCGCCTCAATGCTTAAATTCATGGAACAAACTACCTCTCTTTCGCCCGCCAGCCATGAATCGAACCCGACGCTTAGACTGAGCATCGGTTCTGACCACGCGGGTTTCACGCTCAAGGAAACGCTCAAGGAACATCTCCTCAAGAAGGGAATCGAGGTCATCGACGTCGGCACGCACTCCGCCGAATCGACGGATTACCCGGACTACGCCCAGGCGGTCGCCCAGCGGGTGGCGGACGCGCAAAGCCACCTCGGCTTGCTCGTTTGCTCCACAGGTGTGGGGATGAGCATCACCGCGAACAAAGTGCCCGGAGTCCGGGCGGCTCTGGCGTTCAATGAGGAAATGGGCACGCTGGCCCGGCAACATAACAATGCGAACGTCTTGTGCCTGGGGCAGAAGGTGACGCCTCCGGAAGAAGCCAAGAAGACCCTCGATGCTTTCCTCAACGCTCACTTCGAAGGCGGGCGGCACGAGCGCCGCGTGCAAAAGATGGAAACGCTCTCCAAGGTCCGCAGCGCGAAATTGAAGCATGTCGATCCGGAAATCGCCGAGGCCATTTACCTGGAGAAGTTGCGCGAACAGGAGAACATCGAATTGATCGCGAGCGAAAACTTCACCAGCCCGGCAGTTCTGGAAGCCCAGGGTTCGGTCTTGACCAACAAATACGCCGAAGGTTACCCGCGCAAACGCTGGTACGGCGGTTGCGAGTACGTCGATGACGTCGAGCAACTCGCCATCGACCGCGCCAAATCGCTCTTCGGCGCCGAACACGCCAATGTGCAGCCGCATTCGGGCAGCAGCGCGAACATGGGGGTGTATTTCGCGTTCCTCAAGCCGGGCGACAAATTGCTCACCATGGACCTGAGCCACGGCGGACATCTCACCCACGGCAATCGGGCGAACTTTTCCGGGAAGTTCTTCGAGGTCATCCATTATGGCGTGCGCAAGGACGACGAACGAATTGATTACGACCAGCTCGCTCAACTCGCCCGCGAACATCGGCCTCGGATGATCACCGTGGGCGCCAGCGCTTACCCGCGCCAGATCGATTTTGCGCGCATGGGTGAAATCTCGCGCGAGATCGGCGCGTATCTTCTCGCGGATATCGCGCATATTGCCGGGCTGATCGCCGCCGGGCTGCACCCGAGTCCCGTTCCGCACGCCGACTTCGTGACCACGACGACCCACAAGACGCTCCGGGGCCCGCGAGGCGGTTTGATTCTCTGCAAGGAGAAGTACGCCCGCGAGATCGACTCGCAGGTTTTTCCGGGCATCCAGGGCGGACCGCTCATGCACGTGATCGCGGCTAAAGCGGTGTGCCTTCAGGAAGCGCTGATGCCGGGCTTCCGGCTTTATCAGGAACAAATCCTCAAGAACGCCCAGGCGCTGGCCGACGCGATGCAGCGAAACGGATTCCGTCTCGTGAGCGGAGGCACGGACAATCATCTGATGCTGGCCGACGTCGGCGCCCGGGGCCTCACCGGCAAAGAGTGCCAGATGGCTTTGGATGAGGCGGGAATCACGGTGAACAAGAACACCATCCCCTTCGAGACCCGCTCGCCGTTCCAGGCCAGCGGCGTTCGCCTTGGCTCTCCGGCCGTCACCACGCGAGGCATGCGCGAAGCGGAAATGGCCGCCATCGGCGACATGATCAGTGAAGTTCTCCTCGACATCAAAAGCCTTGACGTGGCCCGCAAGGTGCGCGAACGTGTCCGCGAATTGACCGCAAGATTCCCCTTGCCCTATTGATTAATCGTTGCGGCCGACCTCCGGAAGCAACCCCGGCCATAACTGCCCTAGATCAAAGAATCTTGCTTTGAGATCTTAAACCATCGTTCCAACGTCCGTTGTTATTCCAGTTCCCTTTGTTGGAACCCAATCAGAATTGAGTAATATGTCAAAGACTGCCACGAAGAAACCCGCCCGGCCCAGGGGCGGTGCCAAATCGAAGCTCAAAGCTCCCGAGACGCCCGGAAATGGCGAGGGTGCGGTCGATCTGGCTTCGCCGCAATTGGAAGAAGCTCCGCCACCTTACCCCGCAGAACCGGCGGTGGAATCGATAACGTCGGAACCCAAAGAGCCTGCCGCCGCCGCGCCCGTAGCCCAAGAGACACCCGCGCCGCCGAAGAAACGTCCCGCGCCCGAAAAGAAACCCACGGGCCCGACGATCAACATTGCGCAGCTCCAGGCGATGTCCATGGTGGACCTCAATAACATCGCCAAAGAAATGGGGATCGAGAACTTCGGCACGATGAAGAAGCACGAAGTGATCTTCCAGATTCTTCAGAAGAACGCCGAACGGAGCGGCATTCTCTTTGCCGAAGGCGTGCTGGAGATTTTGCCGGAAGGCTTCGGGTTCCTGCGCTCGCAAAGCTTCAACTACTTGCCTTGCCCGGAGGACATCTATGTTTCGCCGTCGCAGATCCGGCGTTTCGACCTGCAGACCGGAGATTTGGTCGCAGGACAAATCCGGCCTCCGAAAGAAAAGGAACGATTCTTCGCTTTGCTCAAAGTGGAAGCCGTGGCGAACGAAGAGCCGGACAAAGCCAAAGACAAAACTCATTTCGACAATCTCACGCCGCTTTTCCCGAACAAGCGTTTCCTGCTGGAGACGCGCTCGGATGAACTCTCCACGCGCGTGCTGGATTTGGTCTGCCCGATAGGCAAAGGCACGCGCGGTCTGATTGTCGCTCCGCCGCGCACCGGCAAGACCGTGCTGCTGCAAAACGTGGCCAACGCCATCATCAAGAACAACCCCGAAGTTTACCTGTTCATTCTGCTGATCGACGAGCGGCCCGAGGAAGTCACGGACATGGAACGGACTTGCCGGCCCGCCGAAGTGATCAGTTCGACTTTCGATGAACCGCCGGAACGCCACGTGCAGGTCGCGGAAATGGTCATCGAAAAAGCCCGGCGCATGGTCGAGCACAAGAAAGACGTCGTGATCCTCCTCGACTCGATCACGCGTCTGGCCCGCGCTTACAACACGATCCAGCCGCACTCCGGCAAAATCCTGTCGGGCGGCGTCGATGCAAACGCCCTGCACAAGCCCAAGCGTTTCTTTGGAGCCGCGCGAAATATCGAGGAAGACGGCTCGCTGACCATCATGGCCACGGCGCTCGTCGATACCGGGTCGCGCATGGATGAAGTCATCTTCGAAGAATTCAAAGGCACGGGGAACATGGAAGTCCACCTGGACCGCCATCTGGTGGACCGCCGCATCTTCCCGTCCATCAACATCGAGTTGTCCGGCACGCGCAAAGAAGAATTGCTCTACCACCCGGACGAATACACGCGGGTGGTCGTGCTGCGCCGCGCGCTGACCGGCGTGCCGCCAGTGGAAGCGATGGAGTTGCTGCTCAACAAGCTCAAGAAGACGCGCAGCAACATCGAGTTCTTGCTTTCGATCGGGGCGGCATAGTCTGGACTTAACCAATATGAGCCTGACGGTAGGGCGAGCCTGTCCCAGCGAGCCGAGTCGGACGTGTTCCAGGCACCGGCGAGCGGCTCACCGGGACCGACTCGGCCTACCGGGTTCACGGGGCGTGAGCATGGTGTGCTCGGCGAACTGACCACTCAATTGCTTCAAGGCCAGGCGCTCGCGGACGATCAAGTCCGCTTGGCCATCGCGCAGCTCATCGAGGAACAGATTCCCGCTGAAGCCAAAGCCGAATTCCTTGCGGCCCTGGCGCGCAAAGGGGAAACTACCAACGAAATTGCCGCTTTTGCGCGCGAACTCCGGGACCGCGCCATTCAGCCACCTCTCGATCCCGAAACTCGGCAGCGGGAAATCCTCGACGTTTGCGGAACGGGCGGCGATCGCCTCAACACGTTCAACATCTCCACGACCGTGGCTTTGGTTGTGTCGGCCGCCGGAGTTGCCGTCGCCAAACATGGCAACCGCGCGATCACGTCAAAATCCGGAAGCGCCGACGTGCTTGAGGAATTGGGGATTCCGATCGACCTGACGCCGGAGCAAGCCGCGACTTCGTTGCGCGAACACAACTTCGCGTTTTTCTTCGCGCCCAAATACCACCCGGCTTTCAAACACATCGGTCCCGCCCGGAAATTGTGCGCGGAACGCGGGCAGCGCACGATCTTCAACTTCCTGGGTCCGCTGCTGAATCCCGCGCGCCCTTCCGCGCAGCTCATCGGCGTTCCGCAGCCCGAGCTTTGCGAACCGATGGCGCGCGTGTTGCAATCCCTTGGCGTGCGCCGAGGCATGGTCGTGAGCGGCGCTGCGGGCGAAGGTTTTCTCGACGAACTCTCCACGCTCGGTGGAAACACGATTGCGGAGTTTTACCAGGATCGCGGCTTTTCCGTTTCTGCGCTGCCGGCGGAATCGTTTGCCTTAAGCCTGGCCCGTCTTTCGGACCTGGCGGGAGGCGATCGTGCGGCCAACGCACGGACCGTCCGGGAACTGCTCGCGGGCCGCGAGCGGGGCCCGAAGCGTGATGCCGTCCTGCTCAATGCCGGCGCGGCCCTGTTTGTCGCCGCCAAGACGCGATCGATGCACGAAGCAATCCAGTTGGCCTCGGAAGTGATCGACTCCGGGCAAGCGCTGGCGAAACTCGAAGAGCTTTCGAGCGCGAAGCCATAGGCGGCAGCCTTGCCATCGAGAGCGTGAAGATGTGTGGAGAGCGCATCGAATGAGGACGCTGAGTTTCTTGGAAACATGAGAAGCGAGCCAACGCACCTCCTCTCCCCAGCCCTCTCCTCCCTTCGGGAAGCGAGGGAGAAGACTCGTTGGCCGACAGTT
>Ga0194113_10008250_pt1 | contig 12831 bp, 11 predicted proteins | sample TA2MahC200mmetaG_FD_146193 | JGI IMG/M metagenome (GOLD analysis project Ga0194113, IMG submission 146193) | Freshwater microbial communities from Lake Tanganyika, Tanzania - TA2015017 Mahale Deep Cast 200m | ecosystem: Environmental > Aquatic > Freshwater > Lake | place: Tanzania: Lake...
ATCCTCGGCCGCGTCAACTTCTCCTCGAGCTACGTCTCCATGCCCTACTCCTTGACCGTGGCCGAGTGCCTCAAAGTGTTCGCCCGGCTCTACAACGTCCGCCGCCCGGGCCCGCGGATCGACGAGCTGCTGGCCACCTTCGGGATGTCCGAGGTCAAGAACAAGCCCGTCCGCCACCTGTCGACGGGGCAGCAGACCCGGCTCAACCTGGCCAAGGCCTTCATCAACGAACCCAAGATCCTGCTGCTCGACGAACCGACGGCCAGCCTCGATCCTGACATCGCCGACAAGACGCGGACGCTGCTCGTCCAAGTCGCGGAAAAGAAGAGGACCTCCATCCTCTACACCTCTCACAACATGCAGGAGATGGAGAAGATCTCGGCCCGGGTCGTTTTCATGCACAAAGGGAAGGTCATCGCCACGGGCCGGCCGGCCGATGTCGTCCGGAAGTTCGAAGGCCACGATCTCGAGGACGCCTTTCTCAAAGTCATCCGGGGAGGCCGGGCGTGAAGCTCCACCGGGTGGCGGCCGTTTTCCTGAGGCAGATTTACCTCTACAAGAGGAGCCTGCCGCGCATCATGGAGATCCTTTACTGGCCCCTGCTCGACCTCATGCTGTGGGGCTTCATCAGCGTCTATCTCGCCCGCTACCAGGCCGGTCTGCCGAACTTCGTGGCCTTCTTCCTCGGGGCCCTCATCCTTTGGGACATCCTGTTCCGGTCCCAGCTCGGCATCTCGGTCTCGTTCCTCGAGGACGTCTGGGCCCGGAACTTCCTGAACCTGTTCGTCAGCCCGCTCAAGCCCAGCGAGTACCTCCTGGCCCTGATGCTCGTCAGCTCCTTCAAGATCGTCCTGGCCGGGGCGGTCATGTCGCTGCTGGCCTGGGCCTTCTATTCCTTCAACATCTTCCTGATCGGCATCTCTCTCATCCCGTTCATCATCAACCTCGTCGCCCTGGGCTGGTCGATCGGCATCTTCACGACCTCGCTGATCCTCAGATTCGGCCAGCAGGCCGAGATCCTGGCCTGGGGCATCGCCATCCTCTTCCAGCCGGTGTCGGCCGTTTTCTACCCGGTCTCCGTCCTGCCGCCCTTCCTCCGGGTCCTGGCCCGCGGCGTGCCGTCTTCCTACGTTTTTGAAGGCATGCGGGAGGTCATCACCAGCGGCGGCTTCCCGTTACAAAAGCTCCTCTGGGCGACGGGGCTCAACATCCTCTATCTGGCCGCCGTCTTCGCCATCTTTTACCGCATTTTCAGGACGGTCAAGAAGAAAGGCCTGCTGGCCCGGATCGGCGAATAGGCGGCGCACCGGCCCCCTTTCGCGCGCCCGTCGTTCGTGCTATCATGCCCCCTCTTGGAACCTGATCCCACCCATCCCAACGAAGGAGCGATAGCTGATGGCCAAGACCGATGACCTTCGCAAGATCGCGAGCCGGCTTCGCGTCCATTCCCTGCGAATGACCACGACCGCCGGCTCCGGACATCCCACCACCTGCCTTTCGGCGGCCGACCTGACCGCCTGCCTGTTCTTCGGCGAGATGCGCTGGAACACCCGGAACCCCGGCGACCCGGCCAACGACGAGTTCGTCCTGTCCAAAGGGCACGCCGCCCCGCTCCTCTGGGCGGTCTACGCCGAGGCGGGCGTCATCCCGATGAAGGACCTGATGGACCTGAGGAAGATCTCGAGCGACCTCGAAGGCCACCCGACACCCCGCATGAAATGGGTCAAGGCGGCCACCGGGTCGCTCGGCCAGGGGCTTTCGGTCGGGGTCGGCATGGCCCTGGCCCAGCGGCTCGACAAGTCCCCGGCCCGGACCTTCGTCCTGTTGGGCGACGGGGAGTGCGCGGAAGGCGCGGTCTGGGAAGCGGCCGCCTCCGCCGCGAATTGGCGCCTGCGGAACCTTTGCGCCGTCGTCGACGTCAACCGGCTCGGGCAGTCCGATCCCACCATGCACCAGCACGACCTCGGGGCCCTGGCCCGCAAGTTCAGGGCTTTCGGCTGGGAGGCGGCGGTCGTCGACGGACACAAGGTCGACAAGATCCTCGAAGCCCTGGGGAAAGCCGGGAAGAAGGGCAGGCCGACCGCGATCCTGGCCAAGACGTTCAAGGGCAAGGGCGTCTCCTTTATCGAGAACCGCGACGGCTGGCACGGCAAACCCCTCAAAGCCGACGAGCTGGCCAAGGCCATCGAGGAGATCGGCTGCCTTCCCGACGTCGACGCCCGCAAGCTCATCCGCAAGCCGAGGCCCTTCAAGGCCCGCCGCAGGCCCGCCGCTCTCGACTTCCCGAGGACGGTCTACAAGGAGAAGACGGCCACCCGCCTGGCCTACGGCAACGCCCTGCTCAGCCTGGGCAAAGTTAATCCCTCGGTCGTCGTCCTCGACGGCGACGTCAAGAACTCGACCTACGCCGACAAGTTCTTCGAGGCCTTTCCCGAACGCTCCCTGCAGTCCTACATCGCCGAGCAGAACATGGTCGGCGTGGGCATGGGCCTGGCGGCCAAGGGCTACCTGCCGTTCATGGCCAGCTTCGCCGCCTTCCTGACCCGGGCTCACGACCAAATCCGGATGGCCGCCTACTCCTTCTCCAACATCAAGCTCTGCGGCTCCCACGTCGGGGTCAGCATCGGCGAGGACGGCCCGTCCCAGATGGGCCTGGAGGACCTGGCCATGTTCCGGCCCATCCCCGGGTGTCTCGTCCTCTACCCGAGCGACGCGGTCTCGGCCGAGGCCTGTGTGGCGACCATGGCCGCCCACGCGGGGATGGCCTACATCCGGACGACGAGACCGGCGACGCCCATCCTCTACGGCCCGGGCGAGCCCTTCCCGGCCGGCGGGTCCAAGGTCCTCCGCAAAAACGAAAGCGACGCGGTCACCGTCATCGCCGCGGGGATCACCGTCCACGAGGCCCTCAAAGCCTGGGACGCGCTGGCCAAAGAGGGCCTCGGCTTCCGGCTCATCGACGCCTACTCGGTCGAGCCGCTGGACGGGGAGGCCATCCGGCGCGAGGTCGCCGAAACCGGCGGCAAGGCGATCGTCGTCGAAGACCACTTCCCGGGCGGCGGCCTCGGCGATGCCGTGGCCCAGGCCCTGGCCGGGCGAGCCGTGTTGAGGCACCTCTGCGTCCGCGAGCTGCCGCGCTCGGGGAAACCCGACGAGCTGCTGGAGAGGTACGGGATAAGCGCCGGGCACATCGCCCGGGCCGTCAAGGAGCTGCTCGCGAGGTGAGCGAGGACGGGCGAAGCCCTCTCCAGGCCAGGCCGGGACGCGGCGGTCTGTCATGGTGAAAAAGCCAAAGCTCGTTCCGATCGTCCTGGCGGCTCTTCTGATCCCGGCCGCCGTCCGGACCCTTGCTTTCCAGTCCGGGCCGGGACCGGCCGCGGAGACGCTCAGGGGCACCGTCGTTTACGTCTACGACGGGGATACGATCAGGGTCCGGCTAAACGACGGGGGAGGGGACAGAAAGGTCCGGCTCATCGGCGTGGATTGCCCGGAGCTCGACGACGACCGCGAGGCGGTCCGCTTCCTGGCCTTCGCCGCCAGAAGGTTCACCCATACCCGGCTGATCCAGCAACGGGTCGGCCTGATCCCCGGTCCGGAAAACGAGGACGCCTACGGCCGCCTGCTGGCGTTCGTCGAGATGGAGGACGGGACGATCTTCAACGAGACCCTCGTCCGGGAGGGCTTCGCTTGGGCGTACCTCAAATTCCCATTCGACGAGAGCCTGAGGAAGAGACTCAAGGCCGCGGAGTCCGAAGCCCGGCGGGCCGGCCGCGGATTGTGGCGAAAAGAGCCCTACCCTGTCATCGAACCCGGCGAAGCCGGTTCCCGGATGGGCGAGATCGTCACCGTGCGCTTCCGGTGCGCCCGCTCTTCCGACCGCAGCCGCCTGCGCATCCTGGCGGCCGAAGGGGGCGGGTTCGAGGCGGTCATCCCGGCCGCGGTCCTCAAGGGCCTGCCGGGCTCCCTCGAGTTCAAGGGCCGGACCCTCGAGGCGACCGGCTTGGTCGAGGAGTTCCGGGGCCGCCCCCAGATCATGATCGGCGTCCCGAGCCAGCTCCGTGACGCCTCGATCGAAAATCGCGGGCTTGACAGCGCCCCCGCTATTGTTTACAATGTAATACATAAATAGCGGGAGGTGTCAAATGAGCACAGCGATGTCCGTGAGGCTGCCCAAGGACCTTGCCGAAAAGCTCGACAGCATCGCCAGGGAGACGGAGAGGCCGCGTTCGTTCATCATCCAAAAGGCCCTGGAGTCCTACATCGAAGATTATGCGGACCTGCAGGTGGCTCTCGATCGTCTCCATGACAAGACCGATCCTGTCGTTTCCGGCAAGGAATTGAGGAAGTCTCTTGGACTATAGTGTCGTCTATAAAAAATCGGTCCATCGGGATCTCCGCAAGCTGTCAAAGCCGGAAGCCCGGCGCGTTCTCGACCGGATCGAAAATAAGCTGTCGAGTAACCCCGAATCCAACCCGGTCCTCAAAGGGCCATTCGCCGGGCTTCGCAAGTTCCGGGTCGGGGAATACCGGGTCATCTACGCGATATTGGGCGCGGATGTTCTCATCTTGAGGATCGGACACAGGAAGGACGTCTATGAAAGCGAGATCTGACAAGGGCTCCGGCGTCAACGCGATACGCGGCGCGATCGAGGCCGTCGTCGGGCGGGAGAACGCCTTCTCCGACCCGGAAAAGTCCTGCGATTACGGCCACGACGAATTCTCCCTGCGCGAGATCGCCTGCGAGCCCGAGCTCGTCGTCAAGCCGGGGAGCGCCGCGGAGGTCGCTGAGGTCATCAAGATCGCCGGCGCTCATGGCGTGCCCGTAACCCCCCGAGGAGGCGCGACCGGCCTCTGCGGCGGCTGCGTGCCCGTCTGCGGGGGGCTCGTGCTGTCCCTCGAGCGCCTGGACCGGGTCCTGGAGATCGACGCCGACAACCAGATGGCGGTCACGGAAGCGGGCGTTCGTCTGTCAGCGTTTTCCAAAGCGGTCGAGGAGGGGGGCCTCTACTTCCCGCCCCACCCCGGCGACGAGAGCGCCATGATGGGCGGCCTGGTGGCCACCAACGCCGGCGGCAGCCGGGCCGTCAAGTACGGCACGATCCGCAACTATGTCCGGGGCCTCGAGGTCGTCACCCCGACGGGCGACATCCTCCGGCTCGGCGGCAAGCTCGAGAAGAGCAGCACGGGCTATAACCTCATGCATCTGTTCATCGGCTCCGAGGGCACGCTCGGCGTCGTCACCAAGGCCACGATCCACCTCATCACCCGGCCCTCGGCCATGCGCTCGATCGTCGTCCCCTTCGAAACCCTCGAGCCGGCCCTCGAGACCGTTCCCCTGATCATGAAGAGGGGCGTCGTCCCGCTGGCCGTCGAGTTCCTCGAGATCGAGCCCATCACCCTGACCGAGGCCCATATCCGGAAGAAATGGCCGACCAAGCTGGGCACGACCCATCTCCTGGTCATCCTCGACGCCGCGACCGAGGAGGAAATGGACCGTCTGTCGGAGGCCGTGGCCGAGGTCTGCGTCGGGAAAGGGGCCCTCGACATCTTCATCGCCGACACGCCGAGCAAGCAGGAGGAGGTCCTGGCCATCCGCTCCAAGATCTACGACGCCATCAAGGCCGGGACGGTCGAGATCCTGGATATCGCCGTGCCCCGGGCCGAGGTCGCCGGACATGTCCGCAAGGTCCGGGAAGTTGCCGCCCGGTACGGGATGTGGCTGCCGACCTTCGGCCACGCCGCCGACGGCAATGTCCACACGCACATCATGAAGGCCCGCTACGAGGGCGGACAAATGGTGCCCGTCCCCGAGAGCGAATGGCGGGACAAGGCCGACCAGGTCCGCGAGGAGCTCTTTCGCGATTGCCGGGAGCGCGGCGGGGTCATCTCGGGCGAGCACGGCATCGGCCTGGTCAAGAAGCCGTATCTGTCGCTGGTCCTCGACGAGCGGCAGATCGAGCTCATGCGGGGGATCAAGAAGGTCTTCGATCCCCGCGGCATCATGAACCCCGGAAAGATCTTCGACTGACGCCGCTGCGTCATCTCCTCGCGGCCTCCCAACGGGGCCTTGCAACGGCGGGGCGTTAGTGCTATAGATAAGGCGTCGGGGCATGAAAAATCCAATCGTCTAGGGGGTCAAGCATGGCTGAGCGCGTCACGGAGATCTACGTCATCCTGGAGAACAAACCGTCCCAGCTGGGGGACCTTTGCAGCTTCCTGGCCGAGAACGACATCAACATCGAGGCCATCGGCGTCTTCCACGACACCGCCAAGTTCTGCGTCCAGAACCTCAACAAGGCCGTCAAGCTCCTGGGCAAGCTCAACTACACGACGGAGCTTCGCGACGTCCTCAAGGTCGACATCGAGAACCGGCCCGGCGCCCTGGCCGAGCTGACGACCAAGCTCGGCGACGAGGGCATCAACATCGAGTACTGCTACGGGACGCTGGCCCGCAAGGGGAGCGCCGTTTCGGTCATCATGGACGTTTCGAACATCGAACGGGCCCTCCAGGTCCTCGGGGAATGACGCCCGGCGAGCGTCGGCGAGCGGCCCATGCTTGACCGCTATGACCTCGCCGTCGTCGGCGGCGGGGCCGCGGGCCTCGTGGCTGCCGTGAGCGCCGCCCGGCGCGGGGCTTCGGTCGCCGTCCTCGAGAGGATGCCGCGCCCCGGGAAAAAGATCCTGGCGACCGGGGGCGGCCGCTGTAACCTTCTCAACGAGCGGCTGTCGCCCGAGGATTTCACCTCGACCATGCCGGCCCTCGTGGCTTCCGTGCTGGAGCGGTTCGGCCTCGAGGACATCCGGGCCTTCTTCCAGGGCCTCGGTCTGGAGATGACCAGCGACGAGTCCGGGCGCGTCTTTCCGGCCACCAATCAGGCCTCATCGGTCCTCAGGGTCCTGGAGATCGAGATCGGCCGGCTTGGCGTGGCCGTCCTGACGGGTTTCGACGCCGACGCACTGGCGTCGGGCGCCAAGGGTTTCTCCGTCGTTTCCGAGAGCGGGCGCAAGATCGAGGCTCGGGCCGTCATCCTGGCCGGCGGAGGAAGGGCCTACCCCGCCCTGGGCTCGAACGGCGGTTGCTACGGTCTCGCCGAGCGAATGGGGCACAAGATCGTCCTCCCCGTCCCGAGCGCGGTGCCTCTTGTCGTCAGGGACCCCATGTGCCATCTCCTCCAGGGACAGAAGGTCCGGGTCCTGGCGACCGGGCTGGTCGGCGGCCGGATCACCCGGTCGGCCGAGGGAGAACTCCTGTTCACGCAGTACGGGTTGTCGGGAACGGCCGTGATCGACATCAGCGAGGGCCTGTCGGTGGCCGTCAACCGGGAGGGAAGGAGGGACGCGGCCGTCCTGGTCGACCTCGTTCCCTTCATGCCGGAAGAACGGTTGTCCGCGGAGTGCCTCAGAAGATTGAACGCGGGATGGGCGGCCAAGGACCTCACGGCCGGGCTCCTGCCCGATAAATTCTCGCTGGTCGCCCCGCAGGTCCTCAAGGAAGCCGGCCTTCGCGGCGAAACAGCGGACCCGGCGAAAGCGTGCCGGGCCCTGGCTTCGGCGCTCAAAGCGAAAAGGTTCGCCGTCTCCGGGACGCGAGGATGGAACGAGGCCGAGTTCACTTCGGGCGGCGTGGACGCCCGGGAAGTCAAGCCGCGGACTCTCGGCTCGCAGCTCCGCAAGGGGCTATATTTCGCGGGGGAGATCCTGGACGTTCAGGGCGGCCGCGGCGGGTACAACCTCGCTTGGGCCTGGGCCTCGGGCTTCGTGGCCGGCTTAGGCGAGTGAGCCCGGGCCGGGGCCGGTCCGCGGACAGGACATCGATCAAGGCGTTGTGCATGGACGAGAGAACCAAAGCGATCCCGGCCCTCTTGACGGCGATCTTCCTGGCGGCTTCGTGCGCCCCCCCCGCCGATAAAGCCACGCTGCCGAACGCCCGGCACGATCTTGTCTTCGACTCGTTGGCCGGGACCTGGGACGAAGGCGTCCCTCTGGGGAACGGCATCGTCGGGGCCCTGATCTGGAAAAAGGGCGACGCCCTGCGCCTGTCCCTCGACCGGGCCGACCTCTGGGACCTGCGGCCCGTTCCCGAGTTCTCGCGCCCCGAGTTCCGGTTCGACTGGGTCCGGGGCCAGGTCCTGAAGAAGGACTACGGGCCGGTCCATGAGATGGGAGACGTTCCCTACGATCGCGATCCGGCCCCGACCAAGATCCCGGCCGCGGCCTTGGAGTTCGATATCGGAGCTTTCGGGCCGGTCGAGTCCGTTCGCCTCTCGGTCCGGGACGCCCTCTGTGAGGTGATCTGGGAGAGCGGCCCGCGGCTTCTGGCCTTCGTCCACGCCACCGAGCCGGTTGGCTGGTTCAGGTTCGAAGGGCTGCCGGGGCCCCTGGCGCCCCGGGTCGTGCCGCCGGCCTACGCCGCGGAGGTCCCGCCCGGCGATGCGGACCGTAACGCCCTGACCGGAAAGACCCTGGCCGCCCTCGGCTATCCGGCCCCGGAGATCGCGGGCGGGGACGCGTCGATCCGTTACCACCAGGAAGGGTGGGGCGGGATGAGCTACGACGTCGCCGTCGAGTGGACGAGCCCGGCGGCCGGGACCCTGGTCGGAGCCTGGAGCGCGAGCTCCGCCTATCCCGACTGGGACGGGCAAGGGCCGGGGTTCGTCAGCCCGTCCTCTTACGCCCCCCACTCTGTGGCCGAAGCGCTCGGCCGCTCGCTGGCCGCCGATATTTCCTCGCACAAGACCTGGTGGAAGGAGTACTGGTCCAGGTCGACCCTCCGCCTTCCCGACCCCGTCCTCGAGAAACAGTGGTATCTCGAAACCTACAAGTTCGGCGCGGCCTCCCGCCGCGGGGCCCCGCCCATCACCCTCCAGGCGGTCTGGACGGCCGACGACGGGAACCTGCCGCCTTGGAAAGGGGATTTTCACAACGACCTAAACACCCAGCTCAGCTACTGGCCCTGCTACAGCGGCAACCGCCTCGAGGACGGGCTGGCGTTCCTCGACTGGCTGTGGGCCATCAAACCCCGCAATGAGGATTATACGAGGCGCTACTTCGGGATCGAAGGCCTGAACGTCCCCGGCGTCGCGACGCTCGACGGCTCGCCCATGGGAGGCTGGATCCAGTATTCGCTCGGGCCGACGGTCTCGGCCTGGCTGGCCCACCATTTCGACCTCCATTGGAAGTTCAGCCGGGACAGGGACTTTCTCGAGCGACGGGCCTATCCCTACCTCAAAGGCGTGGCCGGGTTCCTCGACGGCCTGGCCGAGCGCCGGCCGGACGGGAAGAGGAAGCTCCCGTTGAGCTCGAGCCCGGAGATCCACGACAACCGGCTCGAGGCCTGGTTCACGGAGACGACCAACTTCGACCTGGCCCTCATCCGCTGGCTGTACGGGGCGGCTTCCGAGATGGCCGCCGAGCTCGGGCTGGAGGAGGAGGCCGGGCGTTGGAGGCGCATCCTCGACGAATGGCCGGACCTGGCCCTCGACCCCGGCGACGGACGGCTCCTCGTAGCGCCCGGCCATCCGCTCGAGGCCTCCCACCGGCACTTCTCCCACCTCATGGCCATCCATCCTCTGGGCCTCGTGGACCCGAGCGGGGGAGAGGCCGACCGCCGGACGATCCGGGCGGCCCTCCACGAGCTCGACCGGCTGCACCCCGACTGGTGGTGCGGGTACTCCTACAGCTGGCTCGGGAATCTCGCGGCCAGGGCCATGGACGGCGCCAAGGCGGCCTGGGCGTTGAGGGTCTTCGCCGAATGCTTCTGCCTGCCCAACAGCTTCCATGTGAACGGTGACCAGTGCCGGAAGGGCCATTCCCAGTTCACTTACAGGCCGTTCACCCTGGAAGGCAACTTCGCCTTCGCGGCGGCCGTCCAGGAGATGCTTCTCCAGAGCCATGCCGACGTCGTCCGGGTGTTCCCGGCCGTTCCCGCGTACTGGGACGATATCGCCTTCGACTCCCTCCGGGCCCGGGGCGCGTTCCTCGTCTCGGCCGAAAAGAGGGGAGGTTCCGTCCGGAAGGTCGAAGTGACGGCCGAAAAGGGCGGGCTGCTGCGGTTGGAAGCTCCGTTCCGCGAGGCCTCCTACGCGATCTCAGGGGTGGGGAAGGACCGGGTCCGTGTCGAGGGGCGGCGGCTCGAGGCCGAGATGCGCCCGGGAGAGACCCTCGTCCTGAAGGCGCGCTGACCGTCTCGGAGCGGCCGTCGCCGGTTCAAGCCGGCCCCGGGCGACCCGAGCCCATGACGGGGCACAGCCGGTCGAAGGACCTATAAAAACTCTTCGGCCTTGGCCTTGCCCGTCTTGCCGCGGATGGCGATGATCTCCGTGGCCAGCTCCTCGATGGGCTTGTTGGTCACGTTGATGACCGCCCACCCGGGGTGCTGGCAATAAAAGCGGCGGGCGTTCATCAGCTCCAGCCGGACCTGTTCCGGGTCGGCGTATTCCCCGGCCGCGCCATGGAGGTATTCGGACCGCGCCCGGCGCAGCTCGGCCAGCTGCCGGGCGTTCGTGTCCAGGCAGAAGACCTTCCCGGGGGGGAGCTTCGACAGGCTGGCCGGCGGCTCCTGGTGGAGTGTGACGGGGACGTTGGACACGAACCAGCCTTTGAAAGCCAGATAGATGCTGAGCGGGGTCTTGAAGGTCCGGGAAACGCCCAGCAGGACGATCTCCGCCTTGCGGATGTCCTCGAGGCGCTGCCCGTCGTCGTGCTTGATGGCGAATTCCATGGTCTCGATGCGGCGGAAATAGGACTTGTTGAGCTTGGTGAACAAGCCGGGCTTCTCGGAAGGGGAGGCGGCCAGGGTTTCCGTGAGTCGCGCCAGAAGAGGTCCCATCAGGTCGATCGTCTCGACGTTGTGATCGCGGCCGAGGTTGACCATCGCTTCCCGGACGGCGTCCGTGACGATGGTGTGGACGATGAACCCCCCGGCCTGGGCCGCTTCCCGGACGACTTCGAGAACCCGGGACTTGGTCCGGACCTTGGCGCGGACGAGGATCTCGACCTCCGCGCCCGGGAATTGGGCCAGGGCCGCGCTCATGGCCTGCTCGGCCGTCCGGCCCGTCCCGTCGGAGACGACGAAGATGGTGTTCACGCGCTGTTTACTTGGCCTCCGGGTAGAGAAGGGCGTTCAAGAGGAACTTGTAAGTGCCGTGGGACTGGGCCCGGTGCTGGGAGCGGACGCCGATGAGGACGATGCGCCCCTTCTTGTAGGACGTGTCGACGACGGCCGCCTTGCGGGCGATGACATCCTCGCCCAGGAGCCAGCCGCTGAGGAGGACGTTGTCCTCGGGGAAGCTGGCTACGACCTTGCGGTCCCAATCAAAGGGCGGAGTGAAGGTCTCCATGGCCAGACTGCCGGCGAAGACGGCCGCCGCCGTCTCATCGAACCCGTAGCCGATGGGCGTGGCCGGGTCCACGTCGAGCTTGAGGATCGAGGTCGGGCAGAAGAAGCGCGTCCGCTCGACCCGCTCGAGGGCGTTGCGCGCGGGCGCGCCGAGATCCTTGATGGCCAGGGACGAGGCCGCGTTGAGGGTCACAACGATGCCTCCCTCCTCGACGAAGGCCTTGAGGGCCTCGACCCCTTCCTTGTCGATGCCGCCCTCATACTCCGGGGGCATCGAGCCCTAGAACCGGGCGTATTCCGAGGCCTCGGGGCCGCCGCGGCGGCCGGTCTTGATGACCTCGGAGTCCTCGCTGGCGAAGACGATGACGTCGAACGCGGTTCGCAGGTTGACCTTCTTGTCCTTGGCGCCCTTGAAGTCCTTGTTGCGGAGGGTCGTGAAAGCGACGCCCAGGTCGTCGAAGACGAACCGGGTCCAGCCCTCGTCCATGTTGCCCCTCCAGGACTGATAGAGCCCGACGCGCGGGTTGCGGACGGCGGCCATCTCGACCCCCTTGGCATCGGCCAGCCCGTGCGCTGAGGTCTTCCATTTCTCGAGCAGGGCCGGGAGGGCCTTCCGGACGGCGGGCGTGTTCTTGATCAGGAAGCTGCCGGCCGCGGTCGAGAAGCCGTCGCCCTTGACCGCGCCCTTCGACCTCCAGACCTCGGCCTTGTCCTTGAGCAGGGCGAAGACGACGGCGTAGGACGCGTTGACCCTGGGATCGAGGACGACGAACGCCGGTCCGTCGCCGGGAGCGCTCACGGGAGGCGCGGGAACGGCGTCGAGCTTGACGAGCTTGGCCTCGAACGGCTTGTCGATCTGGTCGCACCGGACGCCCATCTGGAGGGGGAGGGTCCAGCCGGCGTTGTCATAAGGCGGGACCGGCGGGCCTCCGGGGTACTGGCGGAGGTCGGGGTACTTCTGCTTCTCGAGAAGGGCCCAGGCGTAGGCTTTGTAGGGCTGGGCCGTGAAGACGACAAAAGAGCCGGCGGGGTAATAGCGGCCGCCGGCCACGAAGGCCTCCGGGGCCCGATGGATCTCGACGCCCCCGAACCGGAGGATCTCGAGCATCCGGAGGGTCGTCGGATAGTCGGCCTGTTCGGAGGGGATGACGAAGGCGAAGGGCTGGCCCTTGTCCTTGTTCTCGACGCTCGTCTTGGACATCAGATAGGAATTGTAGAGGAGGTCCTCCTTGTGGAGGAAAGCCGTCTTGACCAGGCTCTTGGACAGGACGAGCTCGTAGTCGACCAGGTCGCGCAGGCGCCACCAGCCGCCCGGCCAGGGGTCGATGAAGTCCATGCGCTTTTCGGCATAAGACTTCGGGACTTCCGTCGGCTCGATGAAGATGGGCGAGGCGATGCGGACCGAGGCCATCTCGCTCAGCAGGCCGATCGTGTTGTGGAGCCAGGAGGTGTCGTCGCAGGCCCCGATCCACCATCCGGTGAAGCTGCGGCCG
>Ga0194113_10008252_pt1 | contig 12830 bp, 10 predicted proteins | sample TA2MahC200mmetaG_FD_146193 | JGI IMG/M metagenome (GOLD analysis project Ga0194113, IMG submission 146193) | Freshwater microbial communities from Lake Tanganyika, Tanzania - TA2015017 Mahale Deep Cast 200m | ecosystem: Environmental > Aquatic > Freshwater > Lake | place: Tanzania: Lake...
GAAGGTGCTGCTCATGCAGTTGGAGGTGCGCCTCGACGTGGTGCAACGCGCCGCCGAACTGGCCGGCGATGCGACCATCGTCGTTCTGAATCCGGCTCCGGCGATCGCGTTACCCGACGCACTGCTGCGGCATGTCGACGTGATTACACCCAACGAACATGAGGTTGAGTTGCTCGGTGGTGCGGCGTCGTTGCTGGCGCGCGGTGTCGGGGCGGTGGTCGTCACCGAAGGTGCACGCGGTGCACGACTCGTGACGCGCGATGGTGAAACCCGTATCGCCCCGTACCCCGTCAGCCCGGTCGACACCACGGGTGCCGGGGACGCTTTCTGCGGTGCAGTGAGTGCGCGGCTCGCCCTCGACGGCGGGTTGGCGGCCCTGCCGCAGGCCCTTCGCGCCGGTGCCGTGGCCGGGGCACTGGCCACACAGGTCAAGGGCGCCGTGCCGTCACTGCCGCGCTGGATCGCTATTTCGGCAGCCTTGACGGGGGCGTGACAAAGAACCTGAGTCGTATCGGCTCAAGTTTCGGGGAATCCGCAGGTAGGGTGGGCGTCCCCATAAGGAAAGGCCCATCATGCCCAAAGCAGTCGGAATCGATCTCGGTACCACCAACTCCGTCGTCGCAGTGCTGGAGGCCGGCGAGCCGGTCGTCATCCCCAACTCCGAAGGCGCACGTACCACGCCGTCGGTGGTCGCATTCTCCAAGACCGGCGAAGTGCTCGTCGGCGAAGTGGCCAAGCGCCAGGCAATCACCAACCCCGACCGCACGTTCCGCAGCATCAAGCGATTCATGGGACAGAAGTGGAACTCCGATGACGTCGACGGCAAGAAGTACACGCCGCAGGAGATCAGCGCCCGCACGCTGATGAAGTTGAAGCGTGACGCCGAGGCGTATCTCGGCGACACCGTCACCCAGGCGGTCATCACCGTGCCGGCGTACTTCGACGACGCACAACGCACCGCCACGAAGGAAGCCGGGCAGATCGCCGGGCTCGAAGTGTTGCGCATCATCAACGAGCCGACCGCCGCGGCACTCGCCTACGGCCTCGACAAGGGATCGAAGGAAGAAAAGGTGCTCGTCTTCGACTTGGGCGGCGGCACCTTCGACGTGAGCGTGCTCGAGATCGGCGACGGCGTGTTCGAAGTGAAGAGCACGCACGGCGACACCAAACTCGGCGGTGACGACTGGGACCAGAAAATCATCGACTGGTTGGTCGCGCAGTTCAAGGCTGCTCACGGCGTGGATCTCTCGAAGGATCGCATGGCGGCCCAGCGCCTGAAAGAGGCAGCAGAAAAGGCCAAGATTGAACTCTCGCAAGTGCAACAGACGCAGATCAACCTGCCGTTCATCACCGCAACGGCGAATGGCCCACTGCACCTGGACGAGTCGCTCTCGCGCGCCAAGTTCCAGGAGATGACCGCCGACCTGCTCGAGCGTTGTCGCAAACCGTTCGAACAGGCGATCAGCGACGCGGGTCTCACCAAGGGCGAGATCGACCATGTGATCCTCGTCGGTGGTTCGACGCGCATGCCTGCCGTGCAAGAACTCGTGCAGTCATTCACCGGCAAAGAGCCGAACCGCACCGTCAACCCCGACGAAGTCGTCGCGGTCGGCGCGGCGGTGCAGGCCGGCGTGTTGCGCGGTGATGTGAAGGACATCCTGCTGCTCGACGTGACGCCGCTGTCGCTCGGTATCGAAACCAAGGGTGGCGTCATGACGCGACTCATCGAGCGCAACACCACCATCCCCACGCGTCGCACCGAGACGTTCACCACGGCCGAAGACATGCAACCGTCGGTGGAGATCCACGTGCTGCAGGGTGAGCGTGAGATGGCGTCGTACAACAAGACGCTCGGTAAGTTCCAGCTCGTTGATCTGCCGCCCGCCCCGCGTGGCGTGCCGCAGATTGAAGTCACCTTCGACATCGACGCCAACGGCATCGTGCACGTGTCGGCCAAGGACCGCGCCACCAACAAGGAACAGTCGATGACCATCACCGGTCAGTCGTCGCTCAACAAGGACGACATCGACAAGATGGTGAAGGACGCCGAGGCGCACGCCGATGAGGACCGTCAGCGCCGCGCCGACGCCGAAGTGCGCAACAACGCCGACTCACTCGTGTATCAAACCGAGAAGGTGCTCCGCGAGCAAGGCGAGAAGGTCACCGAAGACGAGCGCAAGGCCGTCGAGCAGCCGCTCGCCGACCTGAAGGCGGCACTCGCCGGCACCGACGTCGACACCATCAAGAACGCAACGGAGAAACTGATGACCGCCAGCCAGGCGTTCAGCCAGAAGCTCTACGAAGCGGCGTCACGCGATGCGAACGCGGCGGGCACATCGGCGACCGGTCAAGCGGCCAACGGTGCGACCGCAGGCAACGACGGCGACATCGTCGATGCCGAAATCGTCGACGAGAAATAACCGCGCCGAACGAGCGCGAAGCGACGCACGATGAGCGACGACACCACCACCTCGAATCCGGAGGGCGCCGACGGCGCCACCCCTCACGCCGATCCGGCGCCCTCCGGTGATTCGCCCGACACGAGCCAGCACTTCGTGGTGAGCGACGTGCTCGACGCGGTGACCAAGGAGCGTGATGAATTCAAGGACCTCGCCCTGCGACTGCAGGCCGACTTCGAGAATTTCCGCAAACGCGTGACCACACAAATGGTCGACGATGTTGATCGCGCAACGGGCAAGCTCGTCGAGTCGATCCTGCCGGTGCTCGACGCCTGTGAGGCGGCCGCGGCGCACGGCGTGCAGGGCATCGAATCGGTGTGGTCGGCGTTGCTCGGCTCGTTGCAGAAGCAGGGGCTAGAGGCGCTCGACTTGGCGGACAAGCCGTTTGATCCGGCGACCGCAGAAGCAGTCGTGCACGAACCTGGCGATGAAGGTCAAACGAGCCCAGTCGTCGTCGAAGTGTTGCGCACGGGATACCGCTGGAAGGGTCGCGTCGTACGCGCGGCGATGGTGAAGGTGAAGGGCTGATTACCAGAACGAGGATGTCATGACTGCACAACGAGAGTGGTTCGAGAAGGACTACTACGCCGTGCTCGGCGTCGCGCAGAACGCGCCGGCAAAAGACATCACGAAGGCATACCGCAAGTTGGCGCGCCAATACCACCCGGATGCAAACCCGAACAACGCGGCGGCCGAAGAACGCTTCAAGGAGATTTCCGCCGCCTACGACGTGCTCGGCGACGAAGAGCGTCGGCGTGAATACGACGAAGTGCGTCGTCTCGGTCCGGGCGCCTTCGGTGGCCCCGGCAACGGTTCATTCCGGTTCGACATGGGCGACATGGCGGGCGCGGGTGGTTTGGGTGATTTGCTCGGCCAGATGTTCGGTGGTGGAAGTCGTCGCAACGGTGCTGGCGTCGGCCCGCAACGCGGCTCAGATTTGGAGGCCGCACTCACCATCGACTTCGTCGATGCCGCCAAGGGGTTAACGACGAGCCTGCACATCAATTCCGAGGCGGTGTGCTCCACGTGTGCCGGCTCGGGAGCGCGCACCGGCACGACCCCGAAGCGTTGCGCGCGATGCGCAGGTCGCGGTGTCACGGAGACGAACCAGGGTGGCTTCGCGTTCTCCGTGCCATGTTCACAGTGCGCGGGTCGCGGTGTGGTGATCGAGCATCCGTGCGGCACATGTCGCGGCACCGGCGTGGAGTTGCGTGACCGCGAAATCAACGTGCGCGTACCGGCCGGAGTCGCCGACGGTTCACGCATTCGCATCAAGGGTCGTGGGGCACCGGGTCGCAACGGTGGCCCGCCCGGAGATCTCTTCGTGATTTGTCGCGTGGCACCGCACCCGGTGTTCGCGCGCGACGAGATGAACCTGCTCGTGCGTGTGCCGGTGTCGTTCACCGCCGCCGCGCTCGGTGCCGATGTGCCCGTGCCGACATTGGAAGGCGACACGGTGATGCTGCGTCTGCGCGCGGGCACGCAGCCCGGCAGCCGTCATCGCGTGAAGGGGCGTGGCATCGCCAACGGCAAGTCAACGGGGGATCTCATCGTGACCGTGGATGTCGTCGTACCGACGACACTGACCGATCAACAACGAGAAGCACTACTCGCATTCGCCAAAGAGGAGGCGTCATGAGCCAGCAATCCAACCGCGACAACGTCAGCATGGCGGTGTACGTCATCTCCGTCGCCGCCGAACTTTCCGGCATGCATCCCCAGACGCTGCGCAATTACGAACGCGTCGGGTTGTTGCGTCCGGCGCGCACGCAGGGTGGCAACCGTCGCTACAGCCAGGCCGACATCGCGCGCCTGCATCGCATCGCCCAACTCGTCGACTCGGGCATGAACCTAGAAGGCATTCGCCACGTGCTTGAACTTGAGCATGAGGTCGGCGAACTGCGCAAAGAAGTGGAAGTGCTGCGCGCCAACCTGGCGGCACAACGCGCCTCGCGCGGCGAACTGGTGCCGACCCGCCAAGTGCTGTCGGTGTTCACCCGTCGCTCTGGATTTCTCGGTGACAGGTAGGCGGTAAGACGATGACTCTCGACCCGCGCAAATGGACCACGAAAACCGGCGAGGCCGTCTCGGCTGCGATGCAGGTGGCGACCGTCGCTGGGCACCCCGAACTCACCCCGCACCATGTGTTGGCCGAGTTGTTGAAGCAAGAGGGCACGGTCGTTGCGCCACTGCTCACCAAGGTGGGAGTCACCATCACTTCGCTCGCCGATAAATGTGCGGCGGCACTCGCCAAATTGCCGAGTGCGAAGGGTGGCTCGGAGCCACGCCTCAACCGCGAACTTGCCGCAGTGTTTGCTGCGGCGGCCGAAACGCAGACGGAGTTTCGTGACGACTACCTCTCGGTGGAGCTCCTTGCCCTCGCCATGCACGAGATCATCGGTGTGCCGCCCGAGGAGTTGCTCGCCGCACTGCGAGAAGTACGTGGCTCGCACCGCGTGACATCACAGAATCCGGAAGACCAGTTTCAGGCGCTGGAGAAGTACAGCGTCGACCTCACGGCTCGCGCGCGGGCAGGCAAGATCGATCCGGTCATTGGTCGCGACGAGGAGATTCGTCGCGTGGTGCAGGTGTTGTCGCGGCGCACCAAGAACAACCCGATCCTCATCGGCGAACCCGGTGTCGGTAAGACGGCCATCGTCGAAGGATTGGCGCAACGCATTGCCTCGGGTGATGTGCCTGAAGGGTTGAAGACGAAGCGGCTCATTTCACTCGACTTGGCGGCGATGCTCGCCGGTGCGAAGTACCGGGGCGAATTCGAAGAGCGTCTGAAGGCAGTGCTGAAGGAGATCACCGACGCTGGCGGTGAGGTCATCACGTTCGTCGACGAGATCCACACGCTCGTCGGTGCGGGCGGGGCCGAGGGGGCGATGGACGCCGGCAACATGGTGAAGCCGATGCTGGCGCGCGGTGAGTTGCGCATGATCGGCGCGACGACGCTCGACGAATACCGCACGCACGTGGAGAAAGACGCCGCACTCGAACGACGTTTCCAGCAGGTCTATGTCGGTGAACCAACCGTCGAAGACACGATCGGCATCCTGCGCGGCCTCAAAGAGCGCTACGAAGTGCACCACGGTGTGCGCATCCAAGACAATGCCCTCGTCAGCGCGGCGGTGTTGTCGAACCGATACCTCACCAACCGCTTCCTGCCCGACAAGGCGATCGATCTCGTGGATGAAGCGGCGAGCAAGTTGCGCATCGAAATTGACTCGATGCCGACGGAGATCGATGTCGTCGAGCGACGCATCATGCAGTTGCAGATCGAGCGAGTGGCGCTCTCGAAAGAAACCGATGCCGCGAGCAAAGAGCGGCTCTCGGCACTGGAGATCGAACTCGGCGAGCTGACCAGACAGTCGGGGGAGATGAAGAAGCGCTGGGAGACGGAGAAGCAGGGCATCAGTGCGGTGCGCACGCTGAAGGAAGAACTCGACACTCTGCGTCAGCAAGCCGAGCGTGAATCCGATCTCGAGAAGAAGGCAGAGTTGATCTACGGCCGCATTCCCGAACTCGAGCGACGCATCACCGCGGCGACGAGCGATGCGCGAGTGACCCAACAGCAACGCATGTTGAAAGAAGAAGTCGATGCCGAAGACATCGCCGAGGTGGTCGCGAAGTGGACGGGAATCCCCGTTACGCGGCTGATGGAGGGCGAGATGCACAAGTTGGTGCACCTCGAGGAACTGCTGCACCAGCGCGTGGTCGGCCAAGATGCGGCAGTAGCGGTCGTGGCCAATGCAATCCGCCGCAGCAGGGCGGGGTTGTCCGATCCGAATCGCCCGATTGGTTCGTTCATGTTCCTCGGCCCGACCGGCGTCGGTAAGACCGAGTTGGCCCGTGCACTTGCTGCATTCCTCTTTGATGACGACAAGGCGATGGTGCGCATCGACATGGGCGAGTACTCCGAGAAGCATTCGGTGAGTCGTCTGGTTGGTGCGCCTCCTGGATATGTCGGCTACGACGAGGGCGGGCAGTTGACCGAGGCGGTGCGCCGCAGACCATACAGCGTCGTGTTGCTCGATGAAATCGAAAAGGCGCATCCTGAAGTGTTCAACGTGCTGCTGCAGGTGCTCGACGACGGTCGGCTCACCGACGGCCAAGGTCGCACGGTTGATTTCACCAACACGGTGCTGATCATGACGAGCAACCTGCCCGTCGAACCGATCGAGTACTTCAAGCCGGAGTTCGTGAACCGCATCGATGAGATCGTGCGCTTTGCAACGCTCACTCGCGACGACCTCGGGGCCATCGTGGAGATCCAGTTGCAACAACTCATCGACCGATTGGCACAACGACGCATCACCTTGGCGGTGACACCCACGGCTCGTCTCGCGCTTGCCGACCGCGGCTATGACGCAGAGTTCGGGGCGCGACCGCTGAAGCGTCTGATTCAGCGAGTCATCGCCGACCCGGCGTCACTGTTGCTCTTGGAAGGCAAGGTGTCGGAGTCGAGCGGCAACGCGATGATCATCGTCGACATGGTCGACGGTGAATTCAGCGTGAATCCATCCGACGCCGGCTGACTATACGCCGACTTCACAACGTTGCGCGAACTACCACGTTTCAGTGGAAGCGGTGGCGCAGTGCATTGCCGTGGGCCGCAAAGCCTTCGTGATCGGCCAACACCTCGATGGTTGGAGCCATGCGTCGCAGCGCCGACTCGTTCGCCGAGGCGATCGCCGTCGTCTTCAAGAATGCAGCGGCGGTGATGCCCGACGAGACCGCGGCGAAACCACTCGTCGGTAGCGATGCCGGCACGCCGAGCACGAAGTTGGCGGCAGAAAACGGCGTGTGCTGACCGACGAGAACTTCACCGGCGTTCGTGATTCGCGCGGCGACTTCGTCGGCGCGTGGTGTGCTGAGGGCGAGTTGCAAGTGCTCTGGTGCAAAGGCATTCACCACGTCGCACGCTTCGGCGAGCGTGCCGACGAGCACGGCACCACCGTTCGTGCCGAGCGCTGCACGTGCGGCGCGGGCGCGCGTCTCGGGGAGTTGTTGCAGCAGCGTGGCGAGTTCGCCATCGATGGCATCGATCACCGCCCGGTCGGTGGCGACGAGCACGACGGTGGAATCCTCACCGTGCTCGGCTTCGATCAGTAAGTCGAGCGCAGCACGCCGCGCATCCGTCGAATCGTCGGCCACCATCATGCTCTCGGTCGGTCCGAGCACCATCATCGTCGCAACACCATGGCGTTGCATTTCCACTTGCGCAGCGGTGACCGCCGGGCTGCCAGGGCCGACGATCTTGCGAACCGCGGCGATGCTGTTGGTGCCGAAGCCGAGTGCGGCGATGGCCGCCGGACCGTTCGCGCGGTACACCTCGTCGATGCCGAGCATTCGGCACACGACGAGCACGGCGGGGTCGACCAAGCCTGAGCCATCGGGGAGTGGCGGTACCACGAGCGCGATGCGTGGCACGCCTGCGACCACCGCCGGTACACCGAGTTGATATGCCACGGACGGATAACTCGCCTTGCCGCTCGGCACGAACAACCCCGCCGACTCGATTGGCGTCACCTTCTCGCCGACTCGTGCGCCGGGCTCGATCTCCATCGACCAGTCACTCAGTCGTGAGCGCACCACCTCGTTGAACCGTCGCACGTGATCAATCGCATCGACGAGCGCGCGGTGCAGGCCGTCGCTCACCGCGGCACGCATGATGTCGTCGGCGCCGACCCGCAACTGGTCGGGGCGTAGAGACACCTCGTCGAAGCGTCGCGTGGCGTCGCACACCGCATCGTCACCACGTGTGCGCACATCATCGACCAGCAGCGCAATCTCGTCACGCAGTGCGGCAGGCAGGATGTCGCGCAGCGAACGTTGTGTCAAGGAGGCGCGCTCACCCGCACTCATCGTCGCCCACTCGCGACGTCGCAGCACGGCGTTCACGTCATGAAACTATCTCTAAACTCGCAGTTTTCTGCCGAAACGATGCAGTTGTGCGTGTAGGCTTTCTCTACGTTCCAATCAACTTGAGGAGCGTCAATGCCCGTCACCGTCGTAGTCGGCACCCAGTGGGGGGATGAGGGCAAGGCAAAGATCATCGATCTGCTCGCCGGCACGCACAGTCATGTGGTGCGTTATCAAGGCGGTCACAACGCCGGTCACACGGTCGTGGTGGGTGCGGAGCGGTACGCGCTGCAACTCGTGCCGAGTGGCGTGTTGTATTCGCACGTCACACCGGTGATCGGCAACGGTGTCGTCGTCGACCTCCCCACATTGTTCGCCGAAATCGACACGCTCGAGCAGCGCGGTGTGTCGTGCGCGGGTTTGCGGGTGTCCACGCTCGCGCACCTCATCTTCCCGTGGCATCAGCGGCATGATGCGATTAGTGAGGCATTGCGCGGTGAGTCGAAACTCGGCACCACGCTGAAGGGCATCGGTCCGGCGTATGCCGACAAGGTGAAGCGCATCGGCGTGCGCGCCGGCGAGGTGCGCGATCGTGAGCGGTTCCTCACGATGGTGAAGGAACGCGCGACGCAGGAGAACGCGGTCTTCGCCTCGCTCGGCGAACCGCTCCTGGATGTCGATGACATCGTCAAGCGATACGACGAATACGCCGAGCGGCTGACCCCGCACTTGTGCGACAGCGTCAACATGTTGCACGACGCGCTGGCCAAGGGTGGGGCGATCTTGTTGGAAGGTGCGCAGGCGACGTTTCTCGACATCGACCACGGCACGTATCCCTATGTGACATCGTCGAACCCGACCGCGGGTGGCGCCTGCGCCGGAAGCGGTTTTGGTCCGCGCGATATCACGCGGGTGGTCGGCATTGCCAAGGCCTACACCACGCGCGTTGGGGCGGGGCCGTTCCCCACCGAATTGCACGGTGATCTCGCTGACCGCGTCGTTGACGTCGGTCGTGAGTTCGGCACGGTCACGGGTCGACGTCGTCGACCGGGCTGGCTCGACGTGGTGATGTTGCGTCATGCCGTGCGCGTCAACTCACTCACCGACATTGCCCTGACGAAGCTGGATGTGTTGGATGATTTCGACACCGTGCGCGTGTGCACTGGTTACCGCCTGAACGGCAAGCCGCTCGATGGTTTCCCCGATGATGCCGAAGTGCTCGCGCGCGTGGAGTGCGTGTACCACGATGTGCCCGGCTGGAAGCGCGAACTGCGTGGCTGTCGTAGCGAGAGTGATCTGCCGAGACAGGTGCTGACGTTGCTGTCGCTCGTCGAGCAGCACACTGGTGTGCCCGTCAGCGTGGTCGGCGTCGGCCCGGAGCGCGACGACGTGGTGGTGCGGGGTGGTGCGAAGTGATCGAGCGTTACTCGCTGCCGGAGATGGACGCGATTTTCTCCGACGTCGCCCGCTTCAGTCGATACCTCGACATCGAGTTGCATGCGCTCGATGGCCAGGCCGCGGTTGGCGTGGTGCCGGTGGCTGCCGCGGCGGCGTGCCGCGCCCGCGCGCCACGCATCGACGAAGCATTCGTGCACCGCGTTGCCGAACGCGAAGCGGTCACGAACCACGATGTCGCTGCGTTCGTCGATGTCGTCCAACAAGCCATTGGTGGGGCCGAAGCCGCGTGGGTGCACCACGGGCTGACCAGCAGCGACGTCGTCGACACCGCGTGGTGCGCAATGTTGCGCGATGCGGCCGAACTGATTGATGGGTCGGCGGGCGAACTCATCGCCGTGCTGGTGCGCGAAGCCCGCCAGTATCGCGACACGCCGATGATCGGTCGCACGCATGGTATTCACGCGGAACCAACCACGTTCGGGGCCAAGGTGGCGTTGTGGGCATTGCAAGTCGACCGCGACCGCCGTCGGTTGCGTGCCGCGCACTACACCATCGCGGTCTGCAAGTTGTCGGGTGCCGTCGGCACCTACAGCAACATCGACCCGCGCGTCGAACAACACGTTGCCCAGTCAATGAACCTGCGCGCCGTGCCCGCGACGCAGGTGATCAGTCGCGACCGTCATGCCGAATTCCTCTCGGCATGTGCCGGCCTTGCCAGCACCATCGAGATGATCGCTGTGGAACTACGCCATCTGCAACGCACTGAAGTGTCGGAGGTGCGCGAAGGCTTCACCGCCGGGCAAAAGGGCAGTTCGGCGATGCCGCACAAGCGCAACCCGATTTCTGCCGAAACACTGTCGGGGCTCGCCCGTGTCGTGCGCGGCAACCTGCAGGCTGGTTTGCAGAACGTCGCGTTGTGGCATGAACGCGACATCTCGCACTCTTCCGTCGAGCGCATCATCCTGCCCGACACCGCAACGCTGACCTGCTACATGGTGAAGCGTCTCACGCGACTGGTGGCGAACTGGGAAGTCGACACCGCGCGGATGCAAGCGAACCTCGACTTGACGCGCGGTGCCATCTTCTCCCAGTCGGTGTTGCTCGCCCTCGTGGAGTCGGGTTTCAGCCGCGACGATGCCTATCGGCTGGTGCAGAGTGCGGCGAAGCGGTCAGCAGAAACCGGTGGGCACATGCGCGAGGTGTTGGCCAGCAACACAGAGGTGTCGGCCAAGTTGTCGAACAATCATCTTGATACGGCCTTCGACGTACGACGAGTGCTCGCCCATGCCGGTCGGGCCGTAGACGCGCTCAGCGAACTCGACTGACGTGGCGCAACTCCCGCAACTCGACGGCCCGCGCGAGGCGCTGCGTCGCCACGTGTTGGAGCACTCGCTGAAGACCGGAAACTTCACGCTCAAGTCGGGTCGTCAGAGCAACTGGTTCCTCGACACGAAGCAAACGGCCTGTCGCCCCGATGGCATTGTGCTCGTCGCCGATGTTGCATTGTCGCTCATCCCCGCAGACGTGACGGCAATCGGTGGTCTCACGATGGGGGCCGACCCGGTCGCCTTTGGTATCGCCGCGATTGCCGCGCAACGCGGGCGCATGTTGCGCAGTTTCAGTGTGCGCAAGGAAGCCAAGGATCACGGCGTCACCGGTCGCATCGCCGGGGCACTGCAACCCGGCGATCGTGTCGCCGTCGTCGAAGACACCGTCACACGCGGTACCTCTATTTTCGAGGCTGTCGATGCTGTGAAGGCGTTCGGTGCAATACCCGTGTTCATCACGGTGATCGTCGACCGCGGCGGAACGTGCGCGACGATGGCTCGCGACGCCGGCATCGCCTATGAACCGATGCTCACCGCGCCGCAGCTCGGCTACGACTACAACTCGTAGTCGGCACCTCATGCCGCACCTGCGCGTCGTGACGCGCACGATTCCCTTGTGGTCGGGACCGGCGTCGATCCGGTGACCCCGCGCTTTTCAGGCGCGTGCTCTGCCAACTGAGCTACCCGACCATGATTCGGTGTTGCCACCGTCTCGCGGTCCCGACGGGATTTGAACCCGCGACCTCCGGCTTGACAGGCCGGCGTGAACTCCAAACTTCACCACGGGACCAGATTCGTTGTCGAAACTGATCTTCGCACCCCCAACGGGATTCGAACCCGTGCCGCCACCTTGAAAGGGTGGTGTCCTAGGCCTCTAGACGATGGGGGCAAGGATTTGTATCTCGTTGGAAGAGCATCTGAAATCTACCAGCGCCACCGCACGGAAACTCTGCCCGATAATCCAAATTGGATGCTCGGCGATGCGCGGTCAGGCTTGCAACTGATCGAGTGAGGTGTGCAGCAACCAACCCAGATAGGCGTAGACCTCGCGCTGCGCGGCAACGGGATCGTCGCTTTGGTCGTCGGTATCTTCGTCCATCTCGAGATCGTCGGAGTCGCCTTCGCTCACATCGAGCAACGTGCCGAGCACCAGTCGCATCGCGTTGATCGCCCGCACGAAGCGCTCGAGCTCGCTAGTCGTGAACACACGGTCGGGCGCGAGCAGCGCAATGGCGTCATCAATTGCCGCAATGTGAGAATCCGCGATGTCGCCGTGCGTGAGTCGGCGGTACTCATCGTTGAGCCGTTCATCGTCGTGGTATGCCGACGGGAACAACCGCTTCATGTGCGCAGCCAGATCGCCTGGAGAAGCAACCTTCGCCTCCTGCACTTCACTGCGTAGTTCACCAAGCAAGTGCACCACCACCTGGCGGGAGTGATCGTCAACTGCGAGGCGGAGCCCGCCATCGACTCGTTCGAACGTCACTCGTCAACCTGCTCGAGCGTCACGCGTCATCCCGTTGCATCGTGGCCCACAGGCCGTGTTCGTGCAGTCGTTGCACGTCGACCTCGGCGCGCTCGCGTGTGCCATTCGATACGACGGCGCGACCCTTTTCGTGCACGTCCATCATCAGCGCGGTCGCCTTCTCGAGGTTGTAGCCGAACAACTTCTGGAACACCCACGTGACGTACGACATGAGATTGATCGGGTCGTTCCACACGATCACCACCCACGGACGATCAATGTCCACCGAGACATCACGGGAGACATCGGTGG
>Ga0194113_10008259_pt1 | contig 12817 bp, 12 predicted proteins | sample TA2MahC200mmetaG_FD_146193 | JGI IMG/M metagenome (GOLD analysis project Ga0194113, IMG submission 146193) | Freshwater microbial communities from Lake Tanganyika, Tanzania - TA2015017 Mahale Deep Cast 200m | ecosystem: Environmental > Aquatic > Freshwater > Lake | place: Tanzania: Lake...
CTAGCCACGTCACCGCCGCCCCCATCTGCCGCTTCGTCTTCACCGGCCGCGAACTCGACCCCGAAACACAAATCTACTTCTACAGGGCAAGGTACTACCAGCAAGGGCTCGGAAGGTTCGTCTCGCGCGATCCAGGGCCGAGCGCAGCAGCGGCCGCTCCCAATGTCGGGATTCCGACGCCTGTGACCGCCTGGCAAGTCGCCCCGGGAGATGCACTGGCGATGTATTCCGATGGGATGAATCTGTATCAGTACGTCAGAAGTCTCCCGGTCTGGTGCTTGGACCCGGGGGGGAGGATTATCATCGGCTTGTGGGGGCTGGACTGGCTTGGACTTGGCAGGATTGGGGACGTGTCTGGCCAGGGATCGATCACGAGCATGGTCGAGAACATCGCTGCACGGGTGCAGGATAAGAGGAAGTTCTCTTGGCCAGCCATCTTCGCCCCCCGTGCAAAACTCGCAAGCGAGCTTGAGGCTTGGCGAAAGAGGGTGGAGAACGGCGATTGTGAACAGTTTGTGCTGTTCGGCTTCAGCGACGGTGCCACAAATGTTTGGCGGCTCATCAGAGAAAAGGGCGAGATTGGCGAGGCAGGCTACGAGGAAGGAGGATATAAGACCGCCGTCACCGGTAAGCGCGTGTACAATCCTGCATACTTTGGAATTATTGACATGGTGAGACGGTGGTACACGCCTGTTCCCGTTGCCGAGCTTGCAGGTGAGCCCCCGAACACCAGGCTCGACCGATGGACGGATGCGCATGTTAACTCTCTCTTGGCAAGGCAACCAACTTGGGTAGAAAACTACCATAATACCGGGAAGCCGGGATCTGTTGGTAAATGGCGGGGGTTTTGGGTTGCTGGCGCCAAGACGGACGTCTCCGTGCCGAACACTGAACATGACACCATACTCAAGGAAGCTCAGCTCCGTGCCCATGTGGAGAACCAGGCTGTCGAGGCGTACAAGACCGTCAAACCGTAAGGAGAGGGAACCCATGTGCCCCGGGATTGGAGTCTCTCTTGTGTCGGTGTCGCTCGGTTCTATGATTGTCGCGGTGCTCGTGTCTGCAGGGTGTGGTCCTGTACTTGTCGGTGGGCGCTATGCTGTCCATGCATACGACTTGCCGACGGGAAATAGGGCATCGCCGCGTGTGGTAATCGGCTTCTATGACCATGCTCTGCCTCGCGCACAGATGAAGGTGCGATGGGGTGTTGCTGTCAAGGCTGAGGCTGCCGAGACGGGCATCGCCTATCCTGCGCAGTGCTACTGGGATTGGGGCATGGTGGGATATGGACGGTGGACGGGCTACGTGTTCCCGGCCGTGTGCGTTCTTGCCGAGGGATACTGGCCATCCATTATGAGCACAAACTTGGGACCAATTGTTGCAGATGTACCATTTGCCCGGCATCCGAATCTCTTTGAGAAGCACGGGCCCAGGCTGGTCGGTGAACCCGAACCTACCCCGCCAGGCTGTGACGGCGCATGGCGTGTACTTCTGGTTCCTGCAGCCCGCGCTTACGATCAGTTGGTCCAGTCCTACGTTCTGAATGCGTACCCTTATCTCTTACCAACACTCGATGCCGCGCTTGCTGGTTCGAAAGAACTGCCTGATGAGGATAAGCAGTGGGCTTACGAGGAATTGCGAAAACTCGTTGAGAATCAGTTGCGAGCCGAGCAGGACCCGTCCCTGCAATCGGCGCTGAGGGAGTGGCTGAAGGCCTTTGAGCAGCGCGTTGCGGAATACCAACGCCATGTCGGACCGGGGGATAGGCCGTAACCGTCTGGCCGTTGTAGAGTTAGCCAAATGTGGGGCCATCAATGGCTCAATGAACGGATGCGGTTCGACGGCACGGACGTCCTGTACGACCACGGCGACAACGCGGGCGATCCGGACCCCGACGTCGCCCGGCGCGGCAGCGGCAATATCGCTGTTGACGGGACGCGCCGATGCGTCTACGACGCGATGAACCGGCTTAAAGAGGCATATAAGAAGGACGCCGGGGGCGAGTACACGGTCCAGGTCGCCGCGTACACTTACAACGCCCTCGGCCGCCGCATCCGCAAGGTCGTCTCCGGCGGCGGCGTCCCAGGCGGCCTGCCTGACAGCACGACCGATTACCTTTATGCGGACGTCCAGTGCATCAAGGAACGCGACGGCACCGACCAGGGCACGTGAGGGGGGGTGAGCGCCATTTCGACACCAGGAAGGCGATGACCCACGTCGTCCCTCGTTTGCCGGGCGAGGCTGGCAGCAAGCACGGGTTCGCAATGCGGCAAGGCAACCTCTGCGAGCGCCGGCTGACAGGCTGGAACGTCGGGGATGGCGCGTGATGGTGCCGCGTCGCCAAGGAGGGGGCCGAGATGAGAGCATGCGACGAATGGTGCTGACTCGAAGAGGGCGTCTGGTACACCTTCCTCACACAGACGCAGCCTGGCCCACAGGACGGCCCCCCGAGTGCCAGTTGATTGCGTACCGAGGAACGGGGAACCTAGGAGACGTAATACAGACGGTCGCGATAAGTCAGCTCTTTCCGCATGCCGTCGCTGTGTTCCGGGACGAAATGGACAAGGCCGATCCCACAATCCCACTTATTGTGAACGGCTGGATTGGGAATAGCGGTGACCGTGGAGTGCGGCTTCCGAGTGGGGGCGAGGTGAGGTACTGTGGGATTCATGCTCCACATGACCATTTCCGGAGCTACAAGTTTCAGGGCGTGATCGGTGCTCGAGATCCGTACACCGAGGCAAAGCTGAAACGGTACGGCCTGATGTCCGAATTCATTGGTTGTGCCACCATGCTGTTTCCCCGCCACAACGGTCCCCGGGCGGGAGTGTACTCGGTTGACTGCGACGGTCCAGGAAAACAGGTGTCGCACGGCATCAGTCCTGGCATGTCGTGGGACGATCAGTGGGAAATGGCTATGGAGTTGCTCGACCTCTACCGCCGGGCTGAGATGGTGCATACAAGCCGCCTCCACGCGGCACTGCCATGCATCGCCTTCGGCACACCCGTCGTGATAGTCAGGCCGGACGCTGCGCGGTTTTCGATCCTTGCTCGCCTCCACGTGAATTGTGCCCAGCCGGTCGTGGGCGTTGACTTACGGGCGGCCCGCGAACGGTACATTCGTTTTCTCGAGTCAGCCGTGGGATACAGGTTGCCCATAGTGTCTCCGCGCTTCCCCAATCTGCGCTGTGCCTCAGCCTACGACTGTGCTTCCTCCGTGGTACATGTCTGTACTGCCACGGACTCGAACTTCGCTCCTCACCTGGACGTTCTGCTGCGATCTGTCTCAGAGAATACGGCTGGCACAGTTAAGTTCCATGTGCTTGCACGAGGGCTTCCCGATGACATGAAGCGCGGCCTGCTGCGTCCTGCCTCGCCGAAGACGACGGTGCACCTTGTCGACACAAGCAAGATGCTCATGGGTCTTTCCCCTAAACTTCTCCCTCACACGAGTCTAGCCACGATGGACAGGATTCTCCTGCCCGCGTTGCTGCCCGACGTGAGCAAGGTCATATACCTGGATGGCGATACAGTGGTGCCGGGGGATCTGAGCGCTCTTTACAGACAGGAGACATCGTCAAGGGGAATCGCGGCAAAGAGCTCGATCCTTCCGGATTACAGGACCCTGGGCAAGCTAGTTCGCATCTGGGCGAGGGACCCCAGTAGGGTTCTGAGCGAAGTAAGGATTGACCCTGCGGCATCCTGTTTCAACAACGGCGTGATGTTGCTGGATCTTGACATACTTCGTGCCCACCGGTTCGTGGACATTGCTCTTGATCTTGCGACGAAGTATGGACTCAATGACCAGTTGATCTTCAACATTTACGCTGCTGGGGATTATGCGAGGCTCGATGCCTCATGGAACGTGTTTGTCGGCCAAGACGCGCCACCGACGAAGAATATCATCCATTGGGTAGGCCCGCGAAAGCCTTGGAGCGTGCCGGGGGTACCTCTCGCCGAGTTCTGGCGCCGGTACTGCCGCTGAATGGCCTGTCGGGTGTTCGTGCCGCGCCGATCTCAACGAATGTCACCGATGTCCAATGGCGAAACCGCCTTCGGACCGACAGGACTTGGCACGAGGACCATCGGTTGAAGGTGCCCCACGATGCCGACCATGCGGACGGGCCAGCGGCGGGCGGCGCGGGCACGGAAGTAGGCACATTCGCAGGCGGTGCGGACGGTGCCGGCGGCGTTGGTAGGGAAACGGAACCAGGGGGGCGGCAGGGATTCCAGCACGGCGCGACTGATGCGGCAGCATGCGGCGCCGAAGTCGTTGTCACCGAAGTGGCCGCGGATGCCTTCGGTGCCGACGAAGCCACAGTAGAGTATATCGCCCGGCTCGGTGAAGATGGCGTCTGTGCCGCGCTGGCCGTCGGGCTGGTCGGGTAGCGGCACCATGTCGGCGTCGATCATCAGCAGGTGGTCGAACTCGCCATCTTCGGCGAGGAAGCGGTTGACGGTCTGGTTGCGGGCCACGTCGGTCGGAAACTCCGGGCTGCCGTAGCGCCAGCGCTTGTTCTCCAGCCACCGGGCGAGCAGGCGGTTGGGTTCCTGGCGGAAGGCCATTACGGCGACGAGGATGCTGCCGACGTTGCTCATGACGGTTCCGGGTGCCCCCAGGGCGAGTACCATTCGATCCACGGCGGTCCGCTGATGGTCTTGTACCAGCCCATGACGTGCCCGCGCGCGTCGATGTAAACGCTACAGGTGTTCAGTTCAGCAGCGTACCGGCACGGCCGCGGGTCGGCGTGGGCAACCTTCCGCTCGTCATCGACGACGATCCAGCCTTCCTTGATGGTGGAAACGTCGGTGGTGATCTCGCCCCCCTCGATGGTCTGGGCAATCTCGACCCACGACCACGCGCACCCGCCGACGGGGATGTACCGCACCCGCATCACGGCCCCGGCGGGTGGGCAGTCATTTAGTTCCACGCGCCAGGTCTTGTCGCGGACCTTGACCCAACCGGCGCCGTCGCCCTCCAAGTCCACCTTGAAGCCGTCCCCCGCATTCACCGAATCGCGGTTACAGTACATGCGCTTGAACTCACCAGGCCGGACCTCATATTCCACGGTGAACGTGTACGGCAGCGGCTGGTCGGCCAGGGTGCCGAAGAAGGTATTGATATGGCCGTCGGGCGGGATCGGCACGGCGGCGTCCTCGCTGACGAACGCCCCCGGCTGGCACCGGACCTGAATCCAGTCCTCGGTCTCGCCCTCGGAGTAGTCCTTGAGGCACGGCACGAGCGTGCCGTCGGCGAACGTGCCCTCGCCCACCTTGTCGAACGCGATGCTCACGGTGTCGCCGACAGGCGTCAGGTCGTAGCCGTCGCCCGTGCCGGGCGGGAAGCCACTGCCGGGAATCCAGATGCGCCCCGAAATCGGATCGCCGGCCGTGACCACCAGGGCAGGCCAGACCTCGATGAAGTCAAACGAGTTCTCCATTGGCGGCAGGGCGCCGGCGGCGCTGTACTCGAACTTGTACTCGTCCTCTCCCGGATCGCCGATGAAGACCCGCACGCGAGTGCCGACGGCAATGTCGTTCACGCCGTTTACTTCTTCGGCGACGCCGCTCTCGCCAGTGTCGCCCGCAAAGTCATACAGCGGGGCGTTTGCATCGTCGGTGATGGTCGCCCAGAAGGACTCCCGGTCGCCGCCGCCCACGACGGGGCCGTAGTGGAACCAGTATTCCTCAGCCTCGCCCGTGCGAACGGCGAAGAGTTGAATCACCTGGCCCACGGGGTTGATGTCGGAAGCGCCGAAATCAAAGTCATTCACTTCATACGCCGGGCCGTGGGTGTCCGAGGATCGGCCGCCCGATTTCTGGTGCGACCCGCCCGCACCGGCCCACTCGACCTCGACCCACTCGAACGACCCGCCGCCGTCGGCGGTGATCTCGGCCCAGAAGGGCGCCTGCGGCGGGGCCTCGGCCACGCGCACCAGCGCCCACTTGTCCTCACCCGTGCCGTCTTCCTTCCACAGGACTTGCGCGGCACCCTCGGGCGCGGTGGACAGGCGGCCGTCATCCACCACGTCGGCGAAGCCGTGGTCTTCACGGAGGACATTGAGTTTCACGGGCGTGACGCCCTGGACCAGGCACCGGCCAATCTCGCCGTCCTTGATGGGTTCCAGCAGGACGGCGAAGTTGCCCGCATGGTCGGCGGCCGTCGGCGCAACGCCTTTGAGGGCATAGCCGAACTTGAAGCCCTCTTCATTGTCCGCCGGCGTATAGACCGGCCCGTCGAGGCCAAGGATGTCGAACAAGGCGCGGTCCTCGCCCGTGTCGTTCCTGACGAGAACAACGCCGGCCTGCCTCAGCTCGGCCAGGGGATCGCCGCCCTGGTTCTGCCGGCGCTGGAGGTACTCGCGCGCGGCGTCAATGAAGGTGTTGAAGGTCTGGGCCGGGATGACCATCCGCTGGCCCGGCTGCACTTTCTTGAGCGTGTCGCCCATCCGCATCACCTCGGTTGCCCGTCCCGCACCCGCTCATACAGAAGCCACAACTCATGCAGGACGGCCGATACCTGGTCCCTCTCGTCGTGGCCCTGGCGGGCGAATAGCAGCAGGCACTTCAGCGTGGCCGCAAGGCCATCGAAGCACCGCTGCCACTCCTCGCAATGCGGACAGTAGGGACAGCCCATCGCTGCCCTCCCACGCGGGCGCTACGTTCCGATGCCCAGGCCAGCGTAGTTGCCGGCGTCATAGACCCGCTCGATATGCACGAACGCCGGCCTCTTGACGATGGTCTTCGAGTCGTCGTCCTCAGCGTCCTGGTACTGTACCCAGAGGTACTCCCAGCCTTTCTTCGAGATGCCCGTGATGCCACCGATCGTCATGCCCGTGACGTTCGGGCTGGCGGCGAAGCGGAAGGTGATCTCCCACGCCCCATCGCCGCGCTGGGACCCCGACGCGCCCAGGAACAGCACTTCGCCGGCCGCGAAGCCCTTGAAGGCGGCGTTGTTGGTCTTGCCGGTCAGGGAGAAGAGCGCCGCCTTGTACGACCCCGTGACGTACTCGGCGTCGAAGTAGTGCGTCTCGGAGAAGTTGTAGACGGGGACGGTGATGTCGCAGCCTTCGACCGAGTCGTGGGTGACGCCGATCGCGCCGCCCAAGTCCGGCGGCGTGGCCCCGCCCGCGGCGTAACTGGCGACGTGGGCCTTCGCCTGGGTGATGTGCATCGAGCCGCCGCCGGTGTCGAACTGGTAGGTCGAGTCGCCGACCTCCTTGGGCTTCGAGGACATGAGGCCGTAGCGGGCCGTGCCTTCCCAAAAGTCTGACCCGTCGGACAGGGGCTTTACGTTGCAGGCTTGCCGGACCAGACCGTTGTACGCCAGCGGCGCCTCGGCCTCCAGGGCGTCGAGGGCAGCCTGCTCGTCGTCGGTGCCCCAGATGACGTACTGGAACTCGGCGCTCGGGTTGTCGCCCGAACCGACCTGGCGGCTTTCAACACGTTCGGCTACGGTGATGGGCACAGCACTGCCCCCGTCAATTGAAGTTCACGCCCAAGTTGGCGGCCAACTGGGCGATCTTCTCTGTGTTCTTGGCGGTCTTTTCCGTGGCGCTCGCGATCCGGTCGCTGACGCCGCCTGCGCCCATGCCAGCGGCCTCGATCGCGCTAAAGGTGCCCCGCACAGCGCCGTCGGCCTTGGCCCGCTCTTCCGCGATGCGTTTTTCGGCGGCAGCGGCCTTGGCCTGCCAGGCGTCGCGGTCTTTGGCGAGGGCCTGGGCGGCGGCATCAGCCTGGCGAAGTTCCGGCACGACCACCTGCACGACGACCTTGGATTCGCGGGAGATTTCCGCGACGGCCTCGCGGGCGACATGGAGTTTCGGCGTCACGTCCGACTGGAGAACATCTGCCTGGGCATCGAGGACCTTGGCGACCGGTTCAGCTACAGGCGTTGCCTCGCGCAGGGTCTGGGCCTGGGCACCGACGACGCCGGCCACTTCGTTGACCTTCACGGCGGCGCCGTCGAGGTTCTGGGCCGCGGTGTCTGCGGCCCGCGCGATCGCCGCTCCGGCGTCACCCGCCTTGGCGGCCGTCTCGACAAGGCGCAGGGGCTGCGCCGGCAACGCGGGCTTGTGGCACCCGGCGATGTAGCCGGAGGCGAGAACGACGGCGACGGCCAGAACAGTGATGAGGCAGACCATCAGTGTGCGATGCGTCACGGCGAACCTCCTTTTCCGTCAATGAAGACCTGTTTCAGGACCTCAATATCGCAGTGCGGTATTACGAGGTCCTTCTCGTTTCGCTTGTGCGGGTCGAAGTCGGCGGGCTTAAACGGCCCGTGCTTCTTCGGGTCCCGGTTTACGTTGGCCAGCAGCGCCAGGACCGACGACGTGTGCGCCCACGCGGCGCGGCTCCGGGCCTCGGCCATCCACACCAGTTCCCGCAGGGTCAGGTCGCCGGGGTCGACGCCGACGGCGCCGGCGAGTTCCCAGAGGAACCGCCAGATGCGGGCCCCCTCCCATCCGGCGGCCCGGCCAGGGCCTTCCTGAAGATGCTCCGGATGGGGTTCGGGAAAAAATCCACGAGGTCCCCCAAAATGGCCTCGCGCGCCGCGGCGATGGCGTCGCCCACCAACGCGCCGTTCGGTTACAGGAACGTCAAGGATGCGCCCGACGAGCCCATCCAGCCGGACCCGAAGACGGCCCCGACGGTGGTGCGCATCTTCAGCCTCTACGCGACCAGCGGCATGACCTTCAAGACCCTGGCAGATACCCTCGAGCGGGAGGGTCACGCCTACAGCGCCACGCAGATGCGGTTCACCCGCACGACGCTCTCGTACATCCTCAGCAACCGGTTCTACATCGGTGAGATCGTCTGGCACGGCAGCACGTACCAGGGCAAGCATCAGCCCATCGTGAACCGGGCTACCTTTGAGGCCTGCCAACGGGTTCTGAAGGGCCGGAACCATCGCACCGGCAGCCCGAACCTGCCGCTGTCGGGCGGGCTGTTCCGCTGCGCGTACTGCGGCCAGTCGCTGACGGGGGAGCGTATCCGCCGGCGCCTGGCCGATGGGTCGGTCCGCGAACACGTCTACTACCGATGCGCGAACAACAATCCCGGCCCGGACCACCCGGTCGTGCGGTGGAAAGAACAAGACCTCGACGCCGCCGTGGCGAAGGAACTGGAGGCGCTTCGGATGCCTTCGGACGAGGCGTCCGCGTGGTTCCGAAACGCCCTGGCGGAGGCGGCCGGCGACGTGGTGGAATGTCACCAGCACCAGCGCAGGGAACTCCTCGAGCGGCAGGCGGAACTCAAGGGCAAGCACGGCCGGTTGCTGGAGGCATACCTGGCCGGCGACCTCGACGTGGCGGCGTTTCGGACGAAGTCCACCGAGTTGCAGGGCCAGGTGAAGGACGCCGAGGAGGCCCTCGGCCGGTGCGGTGACATTTTGCCGGGGCGCGGTGACATCGCATCAAAGGCCTTTGATTTGAGCCAGAAGGCGGCCGAGCGTTGGCATGGTTCAAACAACGGCGAAAAACGGGAGATCCTGGAGGCGTTGAGTTTGAACCGCGCGGTGAGCGACGTAAGTCTAGTCGTGACAAAGAGAAAGCCCTTCGCCGTGCTGGCAAAAGGGCTTGTTTCAGACGATGGTCGGGGCGGACGGATTCGAACCGTCGACCTCTTGCACCCCATGCAAGCGCGCTAACCAAACTGCGCCACGCCCCGGTTGCTCAACCGTCGCGTTCGATTATAACCCCTCCGGCCGGCAAATCAAACGTTTTCCGGCGCACCCGCCGCATCCCCAGCGACGAAACCCGAAATCCGAAGCCCGAATCAAAAACCAAGCAGCAGAAGATAATCGCAAAGCATCGCCTTCTGCTTCGGGCTTCGGGTTTGCCTTTGCCGTTTCATTCGGGATTCGGGCTTCTGGTTTCGGGCTTCCTCATGGGCAGCCACTCCAGCACCCGCCGGATTTGCCTGTCCCAGCACGCCCAGTCGTGCGCGCCCGGGCCTTCTTCGTACGTCAGGTCGAGGCCCAGCCGCCGGGCGTGGTCGCGGAATCGCACGTTATCTTCATACAAAAAATCCTCCGTGCCGCACCACTGGTACAGGCGCGGCCGCGGGCCGCGCGAGCGGGCCGCGCGCCGGGCGAGGGTGAAAAGGTCGCCGGCGCTTCCGGCGATGCGGCCGAGAGGCCCGAACACGCGGGCCAGTTCCTTCCGGAATTCCGGCTCGGCCGCGCGCCGCCGGCGGGCCATGTCGAGCGCCCCGGACAGGCTGGCCGCCGCGGCGAACATCTTCGGCCGCGCAAGGGCCAACTTGAAGGCCCCGTACCCGCCCATCGACAGGCCCGCCGCGAACGTGTCTTCCCGCCGCCCGGAGAGCGGAAACATGCTCCGCGCCGCGGCCGGCACCTCCTCGCTCACGAAGGTCCAGTACCGGTGGCCGTACGCGGTATCTGTGTAGAAACTTCGATGCACCGCCGGCATGACGATCGCCAAATCGAGGTCCGCCGCGTACCGCTCGATGCTCGTGCGGCGCTGCCAGGTGGTGTGGTCGTCGGAGAGGCCATGCAGGAGGTACAGCGCGGGCCACCTGCGGCGCGGCGCCGGCGCCGGCCGGCCGGGCATTTGCGGCCCGTCGGCGGCTGCCGCGCCCGCCGGCCTCGGCTGCGGCAGGATGACGAGCATCGACGTCGAAAGCGCCAGCACGTCGGAGTAGAAATCGCAGCGGATGAGCGCCATTCAGCGTCCCTTCTTCGTCGGGGCCGGCTTGTCCGGCTGTGGCGGAGGGCCGCCGACGCCTCCCCCGGCCGGGCGAGCCGGCCGTGCCACGGCCGCCGGCGGGCGTATGAACGTGTCTTCCGTCAGGTCCGCCCCGTCGCGCGCGCTCCACCGGCCGCCGGAGAGTTGTTCGAAGCGGTACCGGCCGGGAACCGAGAAGTAATCGGCGTCCATGAGGATGAAGTGCAGGTGCGGCAGGCCGTGGCTGCCCGAGTTGCCCACGCGCCCCAGGGGCTGGCCCGCCCGGACCGGCTGGCCCTCCTTCACCTCCGCCGAAGCACTCTTGATATGGCCATAGTAGGCATATGCGCCGCCGCCGCAGTCCTGCGTAATGTAGTTGGCGTCGTCGATGCCCACGGCCCGGCCCGCCGGCGGGTCGGGATGCCGGTCGTCCACCTTGGCCACGATGCCGTCGGCGATGGCGCAGAACGGCTGGTTCCACGCGAAGTAACCCGCAAGGTCGCCGGCCGACCCGGCGAAGCGCCGGCCATTGCGGAGCACCGTCAGGTTCCGCGCGAACGCCGCGCCGTGCTTGCGGCGGTGCAGGCCCGCCTCGTCGCGTTCCACGTACCATTCGCCGCGCACCGGCAGGTCGAAGGTGAACGGCGGGGCGTGCTTCTCGGCCGCAGGCAGCCACAGCGCCAGCGCCTTCTGGTACGTCGGGTGCCCCGGGCCGTGCCAGTAGAGGCGCAGGACGTCGCGCCAGAGGAACTCGCCGCACTCCGGCAGGCGCTTCTCGGCGCACCAGGCGGCCAGGGCGAACTTCTCGTCGTCGGTTTTCGCGGCGGCCAGGCGCTGAAGGAACTCCTCGTGGGCCGCCTGCCAGGGCACGAGTTGCCATATGTAGTCTGTGCGGCGCTCCCCGTACTCGCCGAGGGCGGGCGCACCGGCCGGGGCCTTCTGCGGCGCGACGACCCCGGCGGCCTTCGCAAGCGGCAGCACCAGGGCGTCTTCCTTGAGCGGCTGGTTGACCGCCGCGGCCCGCTGCCGCTCTTCGTACGCGGGGGGCGGAGGCTGCTGCGGACCGGCCGGCGCGGCCTCGGCCGGCGGCGGCTCCTTCGGCTCCGTAAACGGGATCGCCGCCGCCGACACGATTGCCGCCGGACACGCCATCGCCAGCACGAGCGCCGCTGCGCGCCTCATCGCAAACCCTCCGCCCGCACGTTTGTCGCCGACGCCTACTTTACCGCGTCCGGCCGCGCGAATCCAGCGGGCGAGCGCCGCCGCGGGCCGCCGGCGGCTGAACAACAGGATGCACTCGGCCGGGGCATACGTTATACTGTTTTCGCGCAAGCGACCTTGCGGAAAGGAACCGTCAGATGACCGAGCCGAACTGGCTGCAATGCGCAGCGGCCGTAATGCCCGCGTGCGTCGTGTTGGCGGCGCTGGCGGCGGATGCCGGCGAGGCCGCCGACGCCCTCGACCCCGCGCGCATCCGGGCCGTCGCCGCCATGCTGCCCGAGCGCCCCGCCGCGCCCGGCCGCCCCATCGCCGACCGTGCCGCGTGGGACCGCCTCGCCTCGGAGCCCGCCTTCAAGGAAGTCGTGGCAAAGGCCGAGGCGCTCCTGGCGGAGCCGATTCCCGAGCAACCCGACGACCTGTTCCTGGACTACTCGCGTACCGGGAACCGCTCGCGGTTCCAGGAAGTGGCCTTTGCCCGGCGTCGCCGCCTTGCGCCGCTGGTGCTGGCCGAGTGCGTGGAGAACAAGGGCCGCTTCGTGGCGGGCATCGAGGCGCTCGTCGACGCCCTGGCCGCCGAGCGGACGTGGGTACTGCCCGCCCACGACCGTTCGCTCGCCAACTTTCAGGGCAAGAGTGTTGATATAGACCTGTTTTCTTCGGCCGTGGGCTGGAACCTGGCGACGGCCGACCGGCTGCTGGGCGAAAAACTCGGCGCTGCGGCGCGAGAGAAAATCCGCGCAGGCGTCGCACGCCGCGTCGTCACCCCCTACCAGGACATGATTTCCGGCCGCCGCGAGAAGAACGGCTGGCTGACCGTCACGAACAACTGGAACGCCGTGTGCCTGGCGGGGGCGACGGGCGCGGTGCTGGCGCAGGCGGAATCGCGGCAAGAGCGTGCCGCCGCCGTC
>Ga0194113_10008263_pt1 | contig 12814 bp, 16 predicted proteins | sample TA2MahC200mmetaG_FD_146193 | JGI IMG/M metagenome (GOLD analysis project Ga0194113, IMG submission 146193) | Freshwater microbial communities from Lake Tanganyika, Tanzania - TA2015017 Mahale Deep Cast 200m | ecosystem: Environmental > Aquatic > Freshwater > Lake | place: Tanzania: Lake...
ATGGGAGAAATAAGGTCAATCATCCGCGTGGAAAGAACATCCTGCTTGGTTTCAAGAATAATCTTTGGCTGCGGGAAAATCGGTACTAAATCCTCAAAGCAGGGCCGCTGCCCCAGATCTTCGACCTTAACTCCATTTACCACTTCGACTTTCAGAAGGCCAAAATAGCGTTCATTGTCCTTGGGCGGCCGAACCTGGCCTCCGACCATGTCCCCTGCCCTTAAGGCGAACTTTCTCACTTGAGAAGCAGAAATATAGATATCCTTCCCCGAGGGAGTAAAGTGGGGCCGGAGATAGCCGTAGCCCTCGCTGGTAAGGTCTAAAACGCCCTGGGCAAATTCGGTTGGTGCATCAAGATCGCTCGTGCCATAGCGAAATGACGGCTCGCTGCGAACCGGCTGACTCACGACTTGTCCAACACCCGAATCTTGGGCCTGGTTCAGGGCCTGCCCTGAATCGAATTTATTCTGATTTAGGGCCTGCCCTGAATCGAATTTATTCTGATTCAGGGGCTCTCCCACCAAGTCCTGCGGGCTTAAATCCTGATTATCGCTAGCAGTAGTCACAATTAAATCCGTTCTCCGTCTTATGGAAATAAAAAGAGGATTTTTTACTAAAAACAATTAAAGCAAAAAAAAACTCACTTGTCAATCCCTAAATTAGCCTTGAAAATCCAGTTTTAAACCCTGACTAGTCCCACTCGTTTCCCTAAATTCCTCCGCCACCAAAAAAGTTTAACCGGGCGCTGGTCTCTTTACCAAATCTGGAGTAAAATACAGGCATGCTTAGTGCGGCACAACTTAATTTCATTAGCAAAAACACCGATACAAATTTTCGAGCCCGAAGACTAGCAGATAGATCAAAAAGGCAGGGTCTGACGATGCATAGGAAAAGTGTGTACCTTATTACTAGCCCGCCCAACAAAAAGCTCGTATTCATTCATTTCTCGAGACAATATGAGACTATATTTCGTAACTATCTTGCCGCACAAGTGAAACTAAACCATCTTGTAATGGGAGATCAGTGGCAAATTGACCGGAGTAATCTTTTTATTTTGATACCCTACCTGGGCCGCGGTTTTGGCTCGCCTGATCCTTCTTCGCTGCAAAAAGTCATCCGAAAGCTGGGGCAGATAAATAAGCCCAGTCGGCTTGGCATATTTAATCCCCCAAGATACATGGCTGATTTGGTTGAATTGAATAAGCCGCTCAGTCGACTCACCCTTACAAACCTTGAGAGGCTCACGAAGGAGATGATGCGCCTTAAGACAGTAGTTTCCCTAGGCGCTGGTATTCTCGATCCCGCCTTTAGCAACTTCACCGAACTAAATGGTCAAATCTATTTAGTTGATCTGGATAATTTTGGAAGCGAGATTAATCTAGATTATGAAGTTGGGTTTTTAATGGCCGATGTGGATGTAGAATTCAGAAAAACTTTAGTTTCTTGCTATTCCAATAGTAAAAAACTTGTCTTTACCCCATGCTACTGGATTGGTTATATCTCCAGACTTGCGACAATCTTAATTGACCTAATTAGGTCACAACAAAGGCTAAATGATTATGAGTTGAGTATTTGCCAAAAGATTGAGAGTATTTCCAGTTATCTGCTTAAAACTCGCTGGTAGAGTTTTTTAAACTCGACAGCAGTATTAGCTATATGAAATTTACTGGCGATTGAGCTACGACAGTCAACTGGTTTTAAATGGTCTACCCTTTCTACGGTCCTTACTGCTAGGTCGATATTTTCGACAATAAAACCTGTTTTTCCATCCTCAATTATTTCCGGAACGGATCCCCTATTGAAGGCGATTACAGGTGTACCGACCACTAAGGATTCAAGCATAACCAGCCCCAATGGCTCCTCCCATTTTATCGGAAATAGCATCGCCCGCGCGTTTTTAAGCAAATTATTTCGAGCGGAATTGTTTAACTCACCGAGGAAATCTACATGATTTGAATCCTCGATGACTTTCTTCGCGTGATTCTCATAAAATTCCTTATCCTCACTTCTTATCTTGGCGGCAATTTTTAATCTCATTTTCGCCCTTCGCGCGATTTCAATCGCTTCAATAATTCCTTTCTTATCGGCGATAGTTCCAACAAAAGCTAAGTAGTCTTTCTTCTTCTCGCTAAAAGGAAAATGGTTAGGGTCTAAACCGAAATGAATAACGCCAGCTTCTTTTATCCACGGAAAACTTTTGCGGTGACTCTTTGAAAGAAAGGTAAAATGGGTGTGGTTGCCGGCTAACTCGCTTAGAATCTTCACGGCCGGGGTTGGATTGCTGTAAAAAGTAAATATACTAGGAATTTTTAAGAACGGAGCTAGACCGAGGAAAGGATCAATGGAATGGGCGTGAATGATTTTTGCGTCTTTCGATTGTAGTTTGAGGGCACAATGCACTGCCTGGGCTAATTCTGTATTTCTGTCTAAACCCTTATCTCCCTGACCTTCTGGATATAAGGAAATCAATTTTACCCTTTCGCTTGAGATCGAGCCTCCTACCGCAAATAACAGAATGTTGTCAACTTTGGACTGCTCCGCAATAAGTTCTGCTAACATTTTCTCAATTGCTCCGTAGGCCAGGGAGGGCACAGGGAGCCATGGTTTCAAAACATGAGCGATCTTCATAAATCCAATTGCTTGACTAGCCAGTCAAATTTAGTAATCGATGTTGGTTTAATTACCCCACTTTCATAAACAGACAGCAATTTTGCCGCTAAGATATCAAACTCTTCTAAAACAGCCTTTTGCGCAAGCCGACTGGGATACGATACCCCAGAAATGCCCTTATATTCAACCTCAATCTGGGAAAGAGCTACTCCTAAACTTAACCTTGGCTCATGACATATATCTGCAAGGAGAGAGTAGTTACGCCCGCTCAAAGTATTAGTTACAAAAATAGAGTATCTCTGCCTGTCAATTGTTCCCACAAAAGACAGGCGGTTTCCTGCCTGCTCTTCGAAATCGGCAAGGTATTCCTTAAGCCTCACCCGGGGAACTCTCTGCGCCAAGCTACCCTTATGCTCAACACGTAAGACTACATGGTGATCTGCGGCGCCTATTTCATCGGGTGCCGTTATCTTAATTTGCGGAATAAAGACGGGTATGCCCGGAGGTTGAACTAAAACTAAATCTCGAATCCATTTGCTATCTTCCTGATGCCCATAATAATGAAAAAAGAGATGGTGAAAGCCTAGCCCCGTGGGCATATTACCCATCGATTTAGCTTCAGTAAAGGGGTAGAAAGTACCGTCACCAAGGGAATCTCTCGCTCTGGCAATAAAGCCGAAGGGGTCTTGGGTTGCTAAGTCGGCCTTCCATTCAACCTCCCAATTTGGTGGAAATTCTTTTGAAAAGTAAATCGTTGAAAGCCCTTTTTCTTGGTTACTCATTATTTTTCGCTTTTATCCACTCGTTATACATTTTTCTTATTGTCGCCTCATGCCATTTTGGGGGTATTGGCACCAAATTCACTCCTTCAATTTCCAACGGCGGTATTATCCCCCTTCCGCTTTTCCACTCGAGTCGATTGCCTGAATCCTCGCCCATTAGATAACCCTTTTGTTCGCCTGGCAAAAAACCGAAATATTTCAGAGACGAGTCAATCGTAGCCCTTTCTGTTTCATTCAAAACGTAGTGCTCGCGTCGCCATTGAGTTGCCGCGACAGGATACAACGACCCCACCCGATCTAAAAGAATGTAAGTGCCGGGCAATAAATCTTTCAACAGTCCTCTGACCGAAGGATCAGAAAACAGCGCTAGGCCAACACCAGCGGGGACAACTAATCGCTCTTTTACTCCTTGAGTAATTTTCCCCTCGAAATACCAACTGCTTCCGCCAGCAGTAACATCGAAAACTGTTGCGCTGGGAGCGTTGGTGTATCTACGCAACCTTACGTAACCTCCGCTTGGAGTTCTCCCTGATGGTTCTCAAAATAGACCGTTTGGGTAAACGGCTTTTCGTAAGCCATTTGTAGATATCCTAACTCCAAAAGTTTTTGCCTAACTTTCTCTGTATCCGTAGTACTAAAAAAGGAGCCTGTTTCGACACGAGCAGGCATTATTTCTCTATCTCCACTAAGCTCTATTAGCCTCATTGACCCCAATTTTACTACGAGATGGAATTGCATTCAAATTTCTGCTAGACTACAAATAAGCTATGGACGGATCAGCCGTTTTCGCATTCGATAAATCAAAAAGGTTACTTCTTGTCAAGAGAAGAGATGTTCCCGTCTGGGTAATTCCCGGCGGAGGAATTGAAAAAGGCGAAACACCTGAAGAAGCGGCAGTTAGAGAAACCAAAGAAGAAACGGGTTTTGCCATAAAAATTGTCAGGAAGGTGGCTGAGTATACTTATAAGGGTCAAAACAAGAAAAATCACATTTTCGAAGCGGTTGTCGTTGGCGGAAAAGCCGAAACTGGCAGTGAGTCAAAAGAGATTACCTTTTTTGAGGTTAACAATCTTCCCGAGCTTCGCCACCCCTCAATTTCAGAGTGGTTAAGCGACTGGAAAAAAGGCTCAAGAAATGTCATTCAAAGAGAAATCGAAGGAGTGAGTGCTAAACAAGCGCTAAGCCAGATTCATAAACACCCTCTTTTAGTAATAAGATTCCTGCTGACTAAATTGGGAATAAGAATAAATACTTAGTGCCTTCCTTTTTTACTTTGTTAAACTTCCTCCCGAGAAAAGGGCAAAGTCGAAGACGGCCGGTGGCGAGAGCCAGCCGCGGAAAACCCGCACTTTCCGGGTAATCTCGTTATAAGTTCCGATCGAAACTATTTCCTTTCCTTGTGACGGAAAGGTCCCACTCGTACCGCCAGCCGCCGCGAAGCCAATTTTAGCCGAGTCGTAATAAGGCCTCACCCTAATAAATAACAGGGTAATCGAAGGCAAGACCGGGTTAATACCAAATTCGGCAAAATTTAGCTTTTTTATATGCACCATTCCCAGACTTGAACAAGTGCCGCTATCTGGGGCGCTAAAACCATTGCCGGTGATGCCTCTCCTGCCATCGTCCGGGTCATAGGCGCCTCTCGCCACCTTATAAACACCGGCATCTTTATAAAAGATTGCTGCGCCTAGCGCCGCCGCCCCCTCCCAGCAAAGATCGACGGAAGCCGCTTTATAAACCGCCGTCTCGTCTATCGTTCCGTCGCTTTCATTGTGATTGACGAGCCACAAGGGCTGTACCTCTCCAGGCTGGAGCCTATCGGGAAAAGTGAAGCCGGATAGGCCAGTGGCGCCGGTAACGTTGGTGGTAAATGAGGCGCCGGATTCAAGGAGAAAGGGTGTTTCTACGGAGACCCCGGTTCTCAATGCTTCCTCAATCCCCGCCTCTGCGGCCGAAAAGGCGCGGGCGGACCTGTCCTGCCGCTCGGTCATTTTGATGTCGCTGGTCGTCCTCGCGATCAAAGATAATCCAATGGTCAGAACAACGACCATTACTAAAATAATGATTAGGGCCATTTGGCCCGCCTGGGGCGGGGTATGAAGTATATAGTATTTAGTATTTAGGGGATTAGGCTTTTTCATTTGGAACTCCTTTTACACTTCTAATCAGACTCTTAACCAATTTGCTTACCTGGCTGGCCTGTTCCGCCAGTGACAATTGGTGCCCTTTTTGCCAGGCATAAAGGTCGGTAAACGATTTAATCTTTTTCATCTTTCCCCTTCAAAATTCTAAATTCTATATTCTATATTCTAAATACTATCCCCGAGGCTTTGCCTCAAGGCGCAATTTCTGTCCAGCTAATGCTTGATTTCAACAGGCTGCTGGCCGCGCTAGCCATAAAATCCGGCCGGTAAATAAACTCTTCCGCCGGTTCCGTCCTATTATCCGCCAGCTCTCTTTGCAGAATGATCCCCTGCCAGCCAACGAAAAGTCCCCTGCCCACAAACGTCTTGTCGGAACTCCCGGTATAGATTACTCCGTCGCAAAGATAAGCGCCCTCCAGGGCCGGGTTAACGCCATCGTCCGTTACGTCACCGGAAATGTAGATATTCCCCTGAACCACAAAGGCTAAAAATGAATCGCTATCGATCCTAATTTTTTCGTTAATATTAAGGTTACCCTCGACCAAAATAACCAGTTTTCTTTTATTATTAATCGTAATCGTGCTGCCAGGCGTGCTCAAATCGCCGCAGCTTGCCGGATAGAGATAATTTCCGTCAATGGCTCGCCACCAGTTAGAATCGGCTGGATTATCACATTCAACCGAAGAGGTAGTTAGGCCTTTGGCAAAATAGTCGTAACCGAATGTTTTGCCTTCGTAATCGGAGTTGGCCAACCAGCCCCTGGAGGAAACCGCGCCGCTGCCAAAGCCGGCCGCAGAGCCGCCGTAAGAGACTATCCCGGGATAGCCATCAAGCGGCTCGCTGAAGACTTCTCCCGAAGGCAAAGACGAACTTATATCTGTTGCCGCGTGAACATCCCCTCCTACTGTCTTAAACCAAGCTTCCCCGCCCGGGAAAAAACCGAAATTCACTTGTGCGCCCTGGGGTGTTGGAGTAGGAGTAGGTAACGGAGTCGGAGTCGGAGTAGGAGTAAAAGTTGCTCTCGGCGTAGGGGTAGAAGTCGGGACTGTGGTGGGAGTAGGAGTTGCCGTCACTCTAGGAGTGGGCGTCGGCGTGGACGTTGGCCCTCGAGTCGGCGTGGGAGTCGCACTCGGTGGGCAGCAGCGCCGGCTCCAGCCGCAATTATACTGCGGCTCGCCGGGACATATCCACCACGATTGGCATTGGGACGGCCAAGTGCAGGTTGGGGGCGGTTCCGTCGGTGTCGGAGGCTGGCCACCGCAATCAACGTTAGTTGAACAGGTCGTTCCACAGCCCTGCCAACTCCAGTTACATACATCCCTTTGCCAAACACACGTACTTCCGATACAATATTGCCCGCCCGGACAACAGACTTCATTTTCACCACAAGTCCAGAAACCGCAGGGTGTGCCGCAATCCGCATCGCCAGAACAGTTAAGGGGTCCGCAATTACAACTATCGCAGCAATTGGGATCAATGGCAGTGTCACAGCCACACCCTCGAAAGCGGCAAGTCGTGCCGTGACAATTACTCCCAGAACAACAGGTAACTACTTCTGCGGAGATGCTAGGAGGAAAAAGAAAGAAGGTAAAATAAAATAGAGTTATTCCTGAAAAAACTTTTTTAATCATTTTTTTCTCAAAATTTGGTCGCACCAATCCTCGCTATTCCCCGCGGTTATCTTGTCTGTCACTTTGGTTAAATCGAGATAGTCGATTTTTCCGTCCTTATTTATATCATAAATAAGACTGGCGCTTTTGGTGCCTTCGACAATATTTTTCTGGAGATAGGCAATCTTGATAAAAAGCTCGGTGCAGTTTTTGCCGGCAGTTATTTCCCAAGAATCGCCCTGGGGTGTTTGGAAAGTAATCTCAGTCAACTTTTGCGCTGCAGAACTAACATTTTTCCTACTCCGACTTGGAGTAGGGCTAATTAAGATAGAAGGGCCCACCCGAGAGATAGGTTTTTTCGCCGGCCAAAGAAGATAAACTAACACTCCTCCCCAAAGAAGAATAGTTAATCCCAAAACAATCCATAAAACTTTCCGGGCAGACATCTTGATTTAATTAAATAGTAAGGATAGCACAATTGTCAAGATTTTGTCGGTGGTAGGGTTCAGTCTTTCATGCAAGCTTTTTCTTAACGAATTCTAAAACTTCCTCGGCTAATTGGAGCGCTTCCCCCGCTTCTTCTTTAGGGTAATCAATGGCAGGGCTGGTAGGATATTTTGTTTCGATATAGTAACCATCAAGAATTTCACAGGCTTCCTTAAATCTTGAAAAACCTTTGTCTTTCTGTTCACATAAAGGAAGCAATGAAGGCAAGATATGAGTTTGGGGTAAAAAATCCAGTTCTTTGAATAAAAGATAAGATTTTAGCGCTTTTTCGACTGTTTGATGGCAAAAATAGCACGTGGTATCGGTGTATCCGCCATGACGGTGATTCAAAAAAGCGGTGTCGAGATCGCGATTTGCTTTTTGGAGCCAATCTTCGTAATATTTTGATTCTCTAAACTTTTTCCTCATAAAGAAGCCTGCCTTTTTGTAAAATCTCGGCAATAAACACATTACCTCTGGCAAGCTCACGCCTTAATTCTTCGGTGGAATAGATAAGAAAATCAACCGGTATCTGCTGGTTGGGTAGGTAAGCTCGTGCCTCTCTTGCTCTTTCTCCTAAACGAGAGAGATCCGTCTCTTTAATTAGAAGTAAATCAATATCGTGGCTTGGTTTAGTTAAATCAAGCATGCTGCCAAAAAGAATAATTTTCTCTGGTTGGTAGGCCTTAAGGGCATTGACTATTTTGGGAATTTCTTTTTGATAAGACTTTTTGATTTTCTTCATGATTTGAGAATACCACGAAGAGGAAGTTTCGTCAAATTTTGTGAGGGCTAACCAAAACTGGCCTGGTTCTCTTAACCCCTAATTAATTTCTTTCTTAAGCCGGCTTGGCTAAGACTATTATCCTTTTCGAAATGGTGCCCGGCGGCCAGCAGGTTTGCAGAACCAGGGTTTCCCCTATCTGCTCTTTTAGAAAACTCGTGTCGTGCGACTCGATGATTTTTTTATCGGCAACGCGATAGTTAAACCTCTTTCCCGAAAAGAAAACGATCACCGAATCCCCCGGTTCCAGTTCCGCCAGAAGATAAAAAACGGCGTTATAGCGGACGATATCCCAGGGAGCGCTGGCCGAATGGGCAAAGAGCCAAATGACTCCCCCCCCGCCGGGAAAACCGGTCCCCGCCGCGTGAGCCACTCCCTGTTTAAGCATCCGGTCGTATTCCGCCTTATTGGCCGGGTCAACATTGGCAACAATCTTGGCGGCGGCATCGATCTTGGGTACGACAATAGAAAAGCTAGGGTCAGGAGCATCTACCGGTGTCACCGCCGGCTGTCCTTGTAAAATGTCGTTAAAGTAACCCCGCGTCTCCGTGGGATTAGTCGAGGCAATTTTGACGGCGCGGTAGGCAATCTGTGTCCTTAAAACAGGATACATCGTCAGAAAAATACCGCCCAGGGAAAGAACAAGCAGTGCATTGCCGAGAAGAAAAAGTGGCTTCCTCAATACCGCCAAGGAAGGCCGTAGGCCCGGTCCGTGAATCTCTAGCTTCTGAAAGGGAGAGGATAAGCCTGCCCTACGTATCCTCCCCCTCTCAAGAGCCAAAATGCCTGCCTTTACCCTGAACCCAAGCAAAGCTTGTGGTTTAGGGCTACGTACCACCCTCCTTGCCGGAGTCAAAGCCCAGGAAGCATCATAGATAATTCCTGACCGTTCCACTTCAGATTAACAGCACGGCCGCGCTGATGATTACTCCCAAAATGCCCAGCAGCCCAAGGCTAGTCACGGAAAAACCAGTTTTGGGATTAACCGGCGGCGCTGTCACTCCAAGGACTTGACCGGTAACAGTGATTTGCACCTTACAGTTTTCCAAAATATCGCTCCAGCGGCCATCGTTGTCCTTTACCCTGACGCTGGCCCGGTAAGTCCCCGCCTTCTCGTACGTATGAACGACACTCACCGAACCGGTTCCGCCCACATTTTGCTCAAAATAGCGCACGGGCATACCGTCGCCAAAATTAAATTCAAAAGCGCGGATCTCGCCGTCGGCGCGGCTCCCGCTCCCGGTAAGAATTACTGCCAACGGGACAAATCCGGAAGTGGGACTGGCGGAAAGGCCGGTGCAAACTACGTCCTTCCTTGTCGGAGGTGTCGGCGTAGCCGTCGGTGTAGGCGTCGGCGTCAGGGTAGGGGTGGGAGTAACCGTCGGCGTTGGCGTGGATGTTGGGGTCGGGGTGGGCGTAATAGTCGGAGTGGGAGTCGGCGTAGACGTAATCGTTGGCGAAGGCGTCGGCGTTAGGGTTGGAGTCGCTGTCGGCGAGGGAGTCGGTGTCAGAGAGCAAGTCGGGGTTGGCGTAGGCGTAGGAACACCGCCGCACTGTTCATTAGTCTGGCACTGGTCGGCCGGGCAAGGATATTCACCGTAACGGATAATGCAGCTGCCATCCACCCAGCAAGCTTTGTAAAAACAAAGCTCCGGCGTAGGAGTCGGATAGTAAGTTGGGGTCGGGGTGGGCGTGGGAGTAATGGTCGGCGTGCAGGTTGGCCCTGGACAAACGCAGTTAGTATTAATTTGCTGATAGGGGCTGCAGTCAGGGTTAAAGCAGTGATAATTTCCGGCAAAAGGCTGGCAGGTTAAACCTGGCTCACACTGGTAAACCGCCCCGCACTGCGCCTTACAACCGACAATCGTTACTCCGCACGGAGGCTGCTCTCCGCCGGGACAAGAAGTAAGGGTGGGAATTGCCGTTGGGGTTGGTTCGACGATAAAAGTCGGGGTGGCGATTGGCGTAACAAAGCGGGTAGGTGTAGGAAAGGCGGTAGGAGACGGAACTGTCGGACAACTGCAGTCTAGAGACCCAGGGCAGACCTGGTTTCGGCAGGTACCAGTTTGCGACCAACAGTATCCAGAGGAGCACTGAGAATCGTAGGCACAATTACCATTACAACTGGAAATGGGGGCTATGGTAGGTGCTTCTGTCGTGGTCGGGGATAGGCAATTCCCGACGCCATCTCCGATACCCTCCGGGCAAATATCGACTGCCTGTGATTCTTCGCCAATGGCAGCGACACCCGGCTCGCCGGGTCTTGACAGTGATAAAATTCCCAAGACAACCAACCCCAAAAACGCTCCCTGAAGAAATCTTAAGCGATTAATTCTAATCATCACTACTTGACAAATATGCTACAATTCTTTATTCTTTTCTTGGTTCTATAGCGGCCCCCCTGTCCGGGACCAAAGTTGAACCAACAAGGGCATTACTACTCGAGTTCCCCAATTTCTTGCGGACCTACGATAGTAATGCTCTTTTTTATCCTTTTTACTTAGACATCCGCATTACCACCAAGCCTGGTCCCAGCATCTCCACTAATCTTAACTGCCTTGCCCAAAAACCCTCATCTGGCGAAAGAGTTCTCTTCTCGCCCCCCCTCTTTGGGAATCTTGCCCAAATTTGTCTTTTAATAAGGTTTAAAAAACGCTTCTGGCTCACAAGAAGGTTTATACCACACCCTGTCAAGCCTGTCAAGCCCATAAAAAAATAAATAGCGAAAAGGCATAGTCTTATAATCAAAACTATTGAGTAACATAGGTTCATTTCGACCCCTATTGGAAAATTATGCAGATAATGTGGATAACTTGGGGAAAAGGTTAGAAATTCAATAAAAATAATGCTTGACTTCCAGAATAACCCCGATAAGAAGAATTATCCCCTCTTCAAGGTTGAACCTCGAGGCTCGAAAAAATGATATTCTGTCTTATAGGCGCTATGCCCTGACAAACGAACTCTCACTCCCTTATTATATCGCCGCCGTAGCTCATTCACCCACGGCTAAAGCCGTGGTGCCCTGTCGCTTAACGCGACCGCAATAGAATTCACTATTCCGCACAATAGCCGATTAGCTGTTCTGTCACGGCCACACCTACATCCTTTTGGCCACCCTCAATTACAGGCCCCCAGCCATCATCCGGCCACTCACCACTTTTTTGCCCACCTTCGGAAAGTGCTAGCTTAACTGGTTCTCGACCAAAAAGCTTTGCCAAGGCAAGTATTTGGTCTTTAGTAGGTTGGCCAGAGCGGAGCTTCTGTAGTTCTGTAACTACCGCTGCCACGAATTCGCCTGCTATTATATCGAGAGGCTCTGGTTGCCTCTCTAGCGCCAGTGTTGCTACCCTCTCTGCGCTCATGGAAAATGTTCACCCCCTTTTGCCATTTCTGCCATCTTTGCTAAGCGTCCAAGAAGGCCGTGTTCTATGCAGGACCGAAATTGATCCGTGGAAAGTTGATCTACGAAGTTCGGGCTGGCACAATGCCCAGCTAAAACAACGGTGCTCAACTGTTCGTCAGGCATATTTGGCATTTGGCCCACTAGGCCGCACCTAATCCCCAAAAGCCCTATCGCCTTTCCTATGTCATTTGTCTCCTTAAGCGCGCGTAAAACAAACGGGGTGCAGGCGTGACGAAAACCATTAGGTTTCCTTCTCGCGTTTATGGCTGCCCTACACGGAGAAACAACTAGCTTATAAACGGTAAGGGCCACGGCAAATCTCTTGACGCCAGGACTCAACTGGGGATCAGATAAAATATCTTTTGCTAGGCCAAAAGTTTCCCTAACTTGCTGACCATATCTGAGATTACTGGGTATTTCAGCTGTCATTGTACAATCCAATGTTGGACAGGCTTAGTTTTTTAATAACGTTTTCCAAACTTTACTATAAGATATTAATGCGCTATAATATCAATAGATAGTTTTTATTTCTTGACCAAATTATGACTAAATATAAATTTAAAATACCAATGGTCAGATTTGTGGACATCATTAAGTTACAGGCGAATTATCTTTGCTTCCTGGCCAGCCAGATTCAAGAAGGAGTTTATCAAAAACACGGCTTTGCCGTTCTCCCCTATCCCACTAACCATCCCCAGGCCGTTTATTTCCCCGATCTTCCCTATTCCCTTAAATTCTGGCAAAGCATCAAGCGCTCGCCTCACCAGAGCGTCGCGCGGTTGTTTCCAAAAGAAGCAAGGGATGAGATAGCACAGCTTATTCCGAAAGCCAATCAAGCTCCCCCGCCCTCGGGCTGGAAAAAGAAAGGGGGAGTTTTCTTTGCCGTTCTAAAAGAAATGCGGCTTTTCCAGGAAGAATTAGCTAAAATCGCCTCGATCACCATCCTTTTGACTCCTTACGGCACTGCCGGCAGTTTCCACTATCTTCTTAAAAAA
>Ga0194113_10008264_pt1 | contig 12813 bp, 12 predicted proteins | sample TA2MahC200mmetaG_FD_146193 | JGI IMG/M metagenome (GOLD analysis project Ga0194113, IMG submission 146193) | Freshwater microbial communities from Lake Tanganyika, Tanzania - TA2015017 Mahale Deep Cast 200m | ecosystem: Environmental > Aquatic > Freshwater > Lake | place: Tanzania: Lake...
TCATGCGGCGGTTCGGACGACGCTGCCATTCGCAATTGCCTTCAAAAACTCCTTCCGGGCATTCAGGTTCTCGACGGACTCGGGGCCGGCCTGGAAAACATATTGGGAGTCAAACTGTCGTTCGCCCAGCAGGGCCACGCCATCCGCGTACTTCGCTGCCGAACATTGGGCGAACCCGAATATTCGCACCATCTCGCGAAACCAATCAGGGAAGCGGCCAGTGAACTTCAGTTCCAATACGACGCTGCGGCCGAAAACGCAGACAGGGTTGTTCATTTGCCCGGAAAGCCGGGAGCTGGGTTCGGGATCACATTTTACATCGCGGTCCATGGTCACTCGAACCGAGTTGCTGTGACGGCTGATCCAGGCTTCGCGAAAATAGGAAACGTGCGCCTTCGGTTTGGCATGAATCTCGTTCATGATTTGACTGAAACGTTGCAAGGCGACGAGCTGCTTCGGGTCACTTGAAACCAAATGAGCCGGTTCGGGAAGATGACCCGCTAAAATCCAATCCACGGCTTCACGGCGCACTGCTCCACGCTGCTTTAGAATCGCGTCGTTAACGCGGCTCTTAATCTCGAAATAAACAGGCGCCGCAGGCTGGTTCTCGTAAAAACGCATGCGCAGTTTGTAGCGGTTCTTGTTTCCATTGATGGTGTGCCAGTAGGTCAGCAATTGGTCCGAATCCAAATACAGACTATGCACGGCATACGACAAGTTCGGCTGCGTCGCCCCGTACTCGTCAATCGCCAGATAGCTGCTGACAAAATTCCGAACCGCCAGAGCGACATCTTCCTTAACAATATACTTAAGCTCGAAACGCTGGAACTGAACGTTGTCTTGCACCTTATTCCGTGCTCCTACGCTGATATATTGAGATTGAGATTTCCGCGGTCTTAGCTCTCATGAGCATTTCGCCAAACCGGCACGCAATTGTTACACAACTGCCAGTCGACGCAATAAAACATCCTGATGAGAATTGGTCGCACCAGCACCGCCACTTACTTGTAATGAGTGACGTGTTCACTATAATCCTTAATTCTCTGGATCGACAAGCCAAACACACGTGCTGCACCTGCTGCGCCTATCCTGAACACATTTCGTGCGTTTGAAAGGCTTTAGTAGCAGAACGAATGCCACGGCGGCGGCGCGTGCGGCGTGTCAGACGCACCCATGGCACCAATCAGACGCCTTAACTTGGATGCTCAGCTGGCTTTCATTCATCAGCTAAACAGCGATCGGTGCTTTGATCGACGGATGCGGTTCATAGCCCATCAGCGAAAAATCGTCGTATGTGAAGTCGTGAATGTTCTTGATCGCAGGATTCAATTGCATCCGAGGCAATGGGCGCGGTTCCCGGGAAAGCTGCAGTGCGGCCTGTTCCCTGTGATTGCTATAGAGGTGAAGGTCCCCCAAAGTGTGCACAAAGGTTCCCGGCTTAAGTTGGCAGACCTGCGCCACCATCAGCGTCAGCAGCGCGTACGAAGCGATATTGAACGGAACACCCAGGAAAAGATCGGCGCTCCGCTGGTAAAGCTGGCAGCTCAATTCACCTTCCTGGACAAAAAACTGGAACAGAGCGTGGCAAGGGGGCAATGCCATCTGTTCGATTTCTCCGATGTTCCAAGCGCTGACGATGTGCCGCCGGCTATCTGGATTTGTCCGAATCTGAGCAATGACCTGATCGATCTGATTGATGGAACCCCCGTCCGGAGTTCGCCAGTCACACCATTGCGCCCCATAAACGCGTCCTAAATTCCCATCGGTGTCCGCCCATTCATCCCAAATGGTCACGCCATGATCGTTCAAATATTTGACATTGGTGTCGCCGCGCAGGAACCAAAGCAACTCGTAGATAATCGATTTAACGTGAAGCTTCTTCGTGGTCAGAAGCGGAAATCCGTCGGCCAACGGAAAGCGGGCCTGAGCGCCAAAGACCGCGTACGTGCCGGTTCCGGTGCGGTCAGGTTTGAATTTGCCTTGCTCAAGAACCAGGCGCAACAGGTCGTGATATTGGCGCATAATAGGTGACGTTGTGCAGTCAGGACCGGGTAGGGCAGCGTTGCGGCGCCGCCTGCAATCTCCGACGGAGCGCGAACATTCCTGTCCGCAGCAGTTCCCGGCCTTCAAGGCCGCCACAGGCTGGCCCAGCGCATTCCATCGGATGGACATTGCTGCGGACAGGAATGTCCGCGCTCCGTCGCAGATTCATAACGATTATTCCGAGCTGGCCGCAGCCTTGGGGAGGGATAGCGCCAAATCATGATTCTTGCCGCCACGCCGCACAGTGATTGGAATTGCCTCGCCATAAACTCGCGCAAGCCAGTCACCGTTCGCAGCGAAAAACGACAAAGAGCGGTTTGCCGGTTTGCTGCGCCAGCTTCTGGCCTTCCGCGTAATTGTAAATCCATCGAATCTTGCCATCCACAGCTTTGGACTCCGCTTCGGCAGCGGAGACGGAAGTTTTCGATGTGGCAGCGAGGGCCACCAAAGCAACGTGGCAAACAAAGGAGCAAATCTTGCGGGTCATAGAATTCATGTCGTTTTCGAACAACCGGACATTGCTAGTGTTTTTAGCAGACGGTTTCAAGCATTTCACAATTTCAATTTCGTTGATTGTTTATGGGACTCAGGCATATTGACTGTGTTTCGTTCCAGTCGCAGGCATCAGGTGTTTAGTCAACCCGGTGTCGCAATATCTGAATGACGGCAGCAATAGCACAGCTTGAGTTATGAAAATGGCGGTCTTCATTTCGTTAGGCTTGCTGGTGTTCGTATTCGCCTGTATTTGGGTGCTCACTCATTTGCGTTATCATATCGGGTCGCGTTACCTGAGAATCACTCTGTTCGGCATTACATTGCGGCGGATCTCCTTAGACGACATCGAATCGGTTTCGAAGCGGCGTCCGTCTGGCTGGACCGAGCATTGGTGGAGCACCATTCGACCAAATCATCGGATGCTCTTTATTCGCCGAAGCCGCGGCTTGCGCAAGTATCTCGTTGTCACTCCCAAGAACCGTTACATCTTCAAGGCCGATCTCGAGCGGGCTATGAAAAGGAAACTGGCCGTCACCGAAACGTCGGCCGAGAGCATGTCGCAGGTTTCCGATTGTCCCACCTAAGAGGGGCTTCTTTTGCTCAATCTCGATCTCCTACCCTCTATTTCAGGGAGCGAAGCTATCCCTACATAGCGTCGCATCCATTTCATATGAAATCGAAAGAAATGAAACAGGCGCTCGATTGCGCCGTTAAGGCAGCCATCGGGGCCGGAAGATTGATGCGAGAAAACCTGAACAAGGCTAAGCGGGTCACGCATGAGCAGCAACATGACATCAAGCTTGAGCTGGACGTCCGGTGTCAGAAGTTAATTGAAAAGCGCTTGCGCTCAGGGTTTGGCGATATCTCGGTCCTTGGGGAGGAAGGCACGCTCGGGGATCCGTGCGCGCCTAAGCGGTGGGTGGTTGATCCAATCGACGGCACCGTAAACTTCACCTATGGGATTCCACACGCCTGTGTTTCCATAGCCTTGCAAGTCCGAAACTCGCGCGACGCCAGTGGCGCATCCAGCGCGACAGCCGAACCATATGAGACCTGCCTTGGAGTTGTGTACGATCCGTTCTGCGACGAACTTTGGACGGCCCAACGCGGCCGCCCGGCTTATCTGAATGGCAAGCGCATCCGAGCAAGCCGGCGCTCCAAGTTAAGTGAGGCCATTATGTCGGTCGGCTTCGCAAAATATCCGGAGACCCTGGAAGCAACACTGCCGACGCTCAATCACCTGATCTATCGTGTGCGCAAAATTCGGATCATGGGAGCGGCTGCGTTGGGGTTGGTCTACGTCGCGACGGGCCGCTTCGATGCCTATATCGAATCCGGCATTCGGCTTTGGGATATTGCCGCAGGTGGTCTGATCCTCGAATGCGCCGGTGGGGAATTCTGGAGAAAACCATTGGCTGGAGAACATGCCTATAAGGTAATCGCGAACAACGGATTGTTTCGGCGACGACTTCAGCAAATGCAATCTCGGCGCGTTCGATAAGAGCGTGGGTCGCGGCCGCGCGGGTAAGCGATTGGTCGCGGCGTTCCCCCGATCAACTGGCATAGTGGCAGGCAGACCAGGGTTTCACTTCGGCGCCGAGTTCTCTATTGCAAACCAATTCGGCCTCGTCATCCTGACGCGGCATGAGTTGCATCGTACGGATCGTATCCGCATTCCTTGTGCTTGCGATGGCGGGCTTCCTTTTCACCCGGGCAGGGACCTTGGCGCAATTTCGGACGCCTGTTGGCGATATCGACGTTGAGCTCTTTGATGCGGACAAGCCGGCAACTGTTCAAAATTTCCTTCGGTATGTGCGCAGTGGAGCCTACACGAATATGCTCTTTCATCGATGGGTGCCGCGTTTTGTCGTTCAAGGCGGCGGATTTCGTGTGGCAACCCAATCCGGAGGCAACGTCATCGATGCCATCTCTACATTTGGAACGATCACCAATGAATACGCAACCGGCCGGAAGTTCAGCAACGTGTACGGCACTCTCGCGATGGCGCGAGTCGGAGGCCAAACCAACTCGGCAAGCTCTCAATGGTTTTTTAACTTGGCTAACAATGCGCCCTTGGACTCCGTGGATGGCGGATTTACCGTGTTCGGCCGAGTTGTTCGCGGAACAAATACTCTGAATCGCTTTAATAATACTGCGGTGTCCAATGGCATCTACCGATTGCAACTCGAGAAACCGTTGGATGAATTGCCGGTCCTCTCCACGAATCCCACTTACAACGATTTACTGTACGTGGATATTTCCTTGCTGAATATTCGCGTCGCTTCGATTGGAAGAGGCCGGCGCGAGATTTCATGGATGAGCGTCAGCAATAAACCGAACCATGTCGAATTCACCACGGCGTTCCCGGCCGTCTGGCAGGCCCTCGCAAGCACTAATGGCAACGGCCAAACCATGAAGTTCGTCGATTCAGAAAACACCGGCCCTTCGCGATTTTATCGGGTGAGGATTGATTACGGGGTTCTGTGAATGAATGAGATGTTATTAGAAAGGAGAACTCGATGCAGATGCGTTCCGCCACGACCGAGCGTCCAGAGGCTGCCTTGATGGAACGCTAGCGAGCCCAAATTTCCGCGGAATCGATGGACGATCCCAGCTTCCAAAATATTCTTCCCAGCGGCCTTCGCAGGGTCCACTGCATACAAGAAGCCGCTCGATGATAAGGCCTAAAGACGATTGTTGGCCACGGCGGCGCTATGAATGCCCGAATCACTCGAAACCGTGAGTTGCACCCGCGGAGCAGAAGTAGCAGAAGCCACGCCACGACGCCACGATTGGCTGGTTGACACGCCGGAGCAAACGTCTAAATTCGCGGTAAATTCCATTTCCAACACACTGATTTCTTCATGAAAACGACGCCTCGCCGCTTAACCGGGCTGACACCACGCCGGTCCGTTGGGTTCACTTTGATCGAGCTGCTCGTAGTGATCGCGATCATCGCGATACTCGCTGGCATGTTGCTTCCCGCTTTGTCGAAGTCGAAGACCAAAGCGCAAGGCATATCATGCCTGAATAATTTGAAGCAATTGCAGCTCGCGCACTTGCTTTATCCAGATGATAACAACGATTATTTAACCGGTCCTGGTTATCTGAATCCGGTCGAGCCCAATGCCTGGGTGGACGGCTGGTTGGACTACAATGGGGGCAACCGGGCTAACACAAACATTCTGGACTTGCTCGATCCGAAACGCGCCCGCTTCGCGCCTTATTTGCCCACCGCCCAAATCTATAAGTGTCCGGCCGATTTCAGCTATGTCACGATCGCCGGGAAAAAACATTTTCGCGTGCGGAGCATGGGGATGAGCCAGGCGATGGGCGGCCCGGGCGGTTGGCTTCCGGGAGATTACAACGAGGGCCAACGGCAGTGGAAGGTCTATTACAAGACGGCCGATTTTGGGGTCGCCGGCGCTTCGAAACTTTACGTGCTTTTGGACGAGCACCCGGACAGCATTAACGCGGGCGGATTTGCGAACATGATGCCCAGAACGCCAGGCGCCACCAAGATCATTGATTTCCCCGCGAGCTTTCACAATGGCGCGGCTGGCCTTTCGTTTGCCGACGGCCACGCCGAGATCAAGGTCTGGAAGGATCCGCGCACAAAACCCAAAGTGCGCTTCAATAATTCTCTCCAACTAAACGTCGGTTCGCCGAATAACCAAGATATGATTTGGCTGGCCGACAGGACTACGGTGGCGAGGGAATAATTTCGGAAACGCGACGGCGCGGGAGTTTTCTTTACGAGCCCTCCCGTAGCGGCGTCTCGGAAGAGCGCCGCAAATTCGGGTTGTTTTAGGATAGAATGGCGGCGCTCCTCCGAGATGCCGTTACAACGTGCTGGACTGCTGCCCCCGTACAAATTCTTCCAGAAATTCCAATTGCATCTCCGGGGCACGATTCCAGAATGCAAACGTCAAGAGAATGATCTCGGTTCATTACCCTAAACATTCCTAATCCAATCCAAAGTTAATTATGGGTATTCTCAACTTTCTTCCCGGCCAATTACTCGAAATCATTGAATGGACTGACGATTCGCGCGACACCTTGTCTTATCGGTTTCCAGACGATGACAAGGAGATCAAGCGCGGCGCGCAATTGATCGTCCGCGAATCGCAAACTGTGCAGTTCGTCTATCTGGGCGAATTCGGCGACACCTTTGGTCCGGGCAAACATGCGCTGACTGCGGATAACATTCCGATCCTGACGACGCTGAAATCGTGGAAGTATGGCTTTGAATCGCCCTTCAAGGCCGACATTTACTTTCTGAACACCCGCGTTTTCACTGGCAACAAATGGGGCACGTCAAATCCCGTCATGATGCGCGACAACGATTTTGGAATCGTGCGAGCACGGGCCTTTGGGACGTACGATTTTCGCATTGTCGAGCCGCGCTTGTTTTTGAAAGAGGTGGCGGGTACCGATCATCAGTTCCGCCTGGATGAGTTCGCCGAGACCGATGTTTTGGCGAGCCTTGAATCGGGTGATCTGAAAGGAAAAAAGATCGGTTCGACATATCGAATCACCCGCGCAGCGTTCCCGCGAGCGCATGACGCAGGAACTGTATGCCATGTGCGCTGCACGCGTTCCAGGAGACACGCATCGGAACTTGCAGGTCCAGCCGCGCTACTCCAGCCAGACGTTCAAACATGTGCTCCTGCCGGCCTGGTTAATTACGTTTAATTACGGCTCGAAACGATACCAAGTGGTGGCGAACGGCTGCACCGGAGCGATTGCTGGCAAACATCCGTTGAGCTGGGTCAAGATTCTGTTTTTGATTCTGACGATTGCGCTGGGCGCGGCCATCGGGTACCTGGTTTTCGGGCGCTGAATTGGAGGTTAGGTTCAGCGAGCGGCTGGAGACGAATAGCTCCTGAGCGCCTCGGTATTAACGCGACTCGATTTATGAACATCCTCAGACGCAACGCGAGTGCGTTTCCTGCGGCTCTCGCTCGACTCTATCGTCGGGCTCTATGAACAAAGGCCGCGTCATAATCGTAGGAGTAATCGCCGCGCTGCTGATCGTTGCTTTCACCGTGCTCTACCAAGTCGTCGTCCAGCAATCACCGCTGACTGTGACTTTCCTTGGCTACACGAACTTTGTGCCGGGAAGGCTGCCCTTTGCTCTATTCGCAGTCACTAACAACAGCACACGCACCGTGCAACGCTGGGCTTGGGAAATCCACTTGGCCACCGGGCGGGCGGCATTAGCGGAGCTTGGCGCCGTGACTCTCAAACCCGGCCAGGGCGAGTATCTCGAACTGACTAGTGTTGAGGCCTGGCCCATCTGGAGACTGGCGGTTTTATCCACAGGGACCTCATCAAAGCGAAATTGGAACCAATTGCTGACTAGCACTTCTTATGTTGCGAGCAACCAGTGGGACCAGCTCCAGTTTGATCGGTCGTTCAGCCCGTGGGTTCCTGGACCACCGTTGGTTCCAGCACCACCTAGCGCCAAACGTTGAAATTCACCAATGCGAACACATCGGCTTTTCCGATTGCCTGGCCAGCGCGCGTCGTGGTCAAAGCCGCTGAACGGCGTCTTCAGCGGCTGCGAGATAGGCCGGGCACCCTGAACGCCGACCGGTTGTATTTCGATTTGCTTTCGGTTAGTCACTTCCGCCAAAGTCTCATGATGAGCACTTTCAAATATCTTTCTGTTCCAGTTTTGCTCGCTCTCACCACTATCATTAACTTCTCTTCAGCTCAACCCATGAAACGAATCGAAGAAAAAGACTTTGGCGCCATGCCAGATGGCACGCCGGTGAAACAATTCACCTTGCGCAATTCCAAGGGAATGGTCGCAAAGGTCATTACGTACGGTGGCATCGTTACTGAACTTCAAGCTGCGGACCGCAACGGGGCGATGACGAACGTGCTCCTCGGCGCCGATTCGTTCGACAAATACCTTCGTGGCTTCGGTGGTTCGGCGGCCGTGATCGGACGTTTCGCCAACCGCATTGCCAAGGCGCGGTTCACGATTGATGGCAAAGAGTACACCCTGGCCGCCAATAACGGCCCAAACCACCTTCACGGCGGGCGCAAGGGGTTCGCGCAGGTCATCTGGCAAGGCAAAGCACTACCCGCCACGGAGCACGAAGCCGCTGTTCAACTAACCTACGCCAGCAAGGATGGCGAAGAAGGTTATCCAGGAAATCTCACAGTCAACGTCACCTACACGTTAACTGACAACAACGAACTGCGGATCGATTACCAAGCAACAACGGACAAAGCGACGCCGGTCAACTTGACCAATCACGCTTACTTCAACCTGGCCGGATCGGGCGATGTGTTGGGCCACGAACTCTGGCTTAATGCGGACCGTTATACTCCAGCCGATGATCAGTTGATTCCCATCGGCGAGATTGCGTCTGTGAAAGGTACGCCGCTCGATTTTACGACGCCCACGCTAGTCGGCGCCCGGATCGATCAACTCAAGCCGAAGCTGAACGGATACGATCACAACTTTGTGATCAATGGCGGCGGCAATTCGCTCACATTGACCGCCCGCGCTCGCGATCCCAAAAGCGGTCGAACGATGGAAGTGAAGACGACCGAACCCGGCGTGCAACTCTATACAGGCAATCATCTGAAGCATGCGGGGCTTTGTCTGGAGACACAGCATTATCCCGATTCGGTCAACAAACCGAATTTTCCTTCGCCAATCCTTCGGCCCGGCCAAACGTTTAAAAGCACGACGGTGTTCGCGTTCTGGGCGAAGTAATGACTCCGTAACGCTGCCATGAACGGAGCGCCAGCCTCCGCGTTGCAACATTTCGATGCGGCTCTGAATCCTTCTCGCGCATCGTGATGGGCCATGTTATCGTCAAGCACTGAACATGGCTACGACGAGTCTGTTTCGAAACCTCAGGTCGATCAACGCCCTGTCGACCCGCTTTCGCTTTTGCGGTTGCGAACGTTTGCGTTTCGTCGCGATGTTGCCGTTGCTGTTATGGGCCTGCGCGGCGATTTGCTTTGCTGGCGAAGATGATTCGTGGACGGCCACCGTGAAAGAGCGCCGGCAATGGTGGAGTTTACAACCAGTCTCAAGGCCGAAGATTCCGTCGGTTCGGAACTCGGATTGGTCGGCGCATCCAATTGATCGCTTTATCTTGGCCAAGCTCGAAGAGCATGGCCTAACACCGTCTCCGTCTGCGGACTCGACGATCTTAGCTCGGCGGCTCTCCTTTTTGCTGACCGGACTTCCGCCATCTCCCGAAGAGACTCAGGCGTTCGCCGAGGCTGCTGCGCAAGATTCGCGGCGGGCTGTAGAACAATTGGTGGATCGCTTGCTGGCTTCGCCACATTTCGGTGAACGATGGGCGCGCCATTGGATGGACGTTGTCCGATACGGCGACACCTACGGTTATGAATGGGATATCCCTGCCAAAGGCGCGTGGCGTTATCGCGATTATCTGATTCGAGCGTTTAATGCGGACGTGCCTTTCGACCAAATCATTCGCGAACAGATCGCTGGAGATTTGCTGAAGGAACCGAGGATCGACGCCACGACCCAAATCAACGAATCACTCATCGGACCGATGTTCTATCTTTTGGGCGAATATCGTCACGGCGACAGCGCCGAGTTCGACGGAATTCATCAGGAAATGCTCGACAACCAGATCGATGCCTTCGGAAAGGCTTTTCAAGCGACGACTATTGCCTGCGCACGCTGCCACGACCACAAGATCGATGTGGTCTCGCAGCGAGATTATTACGCATTGGCGGGCGTGTTCATGAGCTCTCGCTGGCTCACCCGAACACTGGATTTGCCGAATAAAACCCAGTCGATCCGCCCGAAGATCGAGTCACTTAAGCGCGACCTTCGTCCTTCTTTGACTGCACTTTGGCTGGCCGACACTAAACACTTTGCGGATCGCCTGCTGGAAGCTCAGACGAACTTGAACATTTTGGCGGCGTCTAGCAATAATCCCGCACCTCCGACGAATAAAGCATCCGCCTCTTCCGACAAGTCCGCTTCGTCCGCGCCGACGCCCGCGCTCACAAACGTTTGGGAAACAGTGCTCTACTTCCCAACGAACAAGACGCCTTCGATCGAAGACCTTCGCTATCCTTGGTTTCAACTGGCGAAAGCAGCGCGCGAAGGAGCTGACGTTGAATCGCGCTGGCGTGAACTGGCGCAGGAATACCAGACGAATCGCGAGCAACGGCTGCTGCAAAACGCCGAGCGGTTCATCGTGGTGACTAATTTCCACGAAAGCTTGCCGCGCGGTTGGTCGATGGATGGCCTAGGTTTGCAACAAGGACCCGCGGCTCGCGGCGACTTCGCTCTGGCGGCGGACGGCTCAAATATAGTCGAGCACGTTATCGAAGAGGGCTGGTTTACGGATTCTCATTCGTCGCGACTAAACGGCGCGCTGCGGACGCCGTTCCTCAATACGTTCACGAACCGATTCATCTTTTTCGAAGCTTCCGGGGGAGATTTCGCGGCTCATCGCACCGTCGTGGACAATGCGTTTCTGACCGAACGACAGCAGTACCTACGCACCAATCTGCCGACATGGATTCGCGTCTCGACCTTTCCCGAGATGCGCGAGCGCCGCATTTACGTCGAGTTCGCCACGAAAACGAGCAACGGCAATTTCCCTCCGCGTGTTGGTCTCGGCGGCAAGTGCACAGAGGATCAAGCCGCTGATCCACGCAGTTGGTTTGGCCTTACGCGCGTCTGGCTGGGGAATCAAGAAACGAATCCCGCCCCGGAGTTAGTAGAGTTTCCGGCGCTTTTCTCGGGTGACGCACCAAAAGATTTGGCAGGCGTGGCCGAGCGCTACGCACAATGGCTCGCCGAATCGATCCGGGCATGGTCGGATAACAAAGCGTTGGCGCACGATATTCGCTTGATCAATTGGATGCTTTACCACCGGCTTCTGCCGAATCGGCTCGAGCCTTCGAGTCCCGCGCCTATCCAACGCTTCATGGCACGATATCGCGAGTTGGAAAGCCAAATTAAAAACCCGGAGACGATTAACAGCCTGGCTGAATTGGATGCGAGTGTTGATTACCGATTTAACCACCGTGGAAACTACGACGCCCTAGGAGATCCCGTTCCACGCGGGTATGTCGCCGCATTGACTCCCGCAGGGCAGCGCATTGGATTGAAGGGAAGCGGACGCCGCGAATTGGCCGAACTGATCGCCAGTCCTGAGAATCCGTTGACCGCGCGCGTTATTGTCAATCGCGTCTGGGATTGGCTCTTCGGCACAGGGTTGGTGGCGACTCCAAACGATTTCGGACGTTTGGGCGAGCGCCCTTCGCATCCCGAGTTGCTCGATTATCTCGCCTCGGAATTTCAGGATGACGGATGCTCGATCAAACGATTGATCCGGCGCATTGTTCTGACGGAAACATTTTGCCAATCCGGACAAGTGGCCAGCAACGCTCGCGCGATCGATCCGGAAAATCGCTGGCTGCATCATTTTCCATCGCGACGATTAGAAGCCGAAGCAGTTCGAGATGTGATCCTCGCGGTTGCAGGCCGCTTGGACGCGCAGCTTTACGGTCCGCCGATCGATCCATTTCGGTTGAACGAAGATCCGGAGAAGAGGCTTTTTTCCGGGCCAATTGATGGGCAGGGGCGCCGCGCACTCTATACGAAGGTGACAATCATGGAGCCACCGAAGTTCTTGGCGGCGTTCAATCAACCAAACCCGAAGATGTCCACGGGGAAACGTGATGTCACCAACCTGCCAGCGCAAGCGTTGGCGTTGCTGAACGATCCGTTTGTGACTGGACTGGCGGAATTTTGGGCCAAGCGTCTTGTCGAAATGCCGCATCGGTCGCCGAGCGAACGAATCGCGTATATGTTCCAGCGAGCGTTCAATCGTCAAGCGCGCGCTGATGAATTAAGTCGCTGGCTCGGATTATTCAACGAGATGGCCTCGCAACAGAATGCATCTGCTGGCACGGCGATGACGTGCGTTCCCGCCTGGAAAGCGGTCGCACACGCCTTGTTTAATGCGAAGGAGTTTATTTACGTGCGGTAGTTCGTTCGTGACAGAGATCTGAAATCGAACCGAAGCCAATGAAGATCCTAATGATTCTCAACGGTTGGGAAAGGCTTCTTCTCCTCGCTGTCATTCTCGCCGCCTTATGGTTCCTGAGAGGCCGCGGTTCGGCGAGCGAAGATTGAAAGTGCGGAGCGAGTAAAAGGGACGGACCGATGGTGATTTCAAACTTGAGCCTAAGGACTTGTTGGGCGAGACTTCCAACGTGATCTCAGAGAGAATTCCAGAACTCCGGCAG
>Ga0194113_10008266_pt1 | contig 12812 bp, 12 predicted proteins | sample TA2MahC200mmetaG_FD_146193 | JGI IMG/M metagenome (GOLD analysis project Ga0194113, IMG submission 146193) | Freshwater microbial communities from Lake Tanganyika, Tanzania - TA2015017 Mahale Deep Cast 200m | ecosystem: Environmental > Aquatic > Freshwater > Lake | place: Tanzania: Lake...
CGCCACAATCGCCTGAGCAGCGCTGATTCCCGTGGGATCTTGCCACGCCAGCACGGAATAACCTGCCCACTGAGCGGACTTCGCAAGACCCTTTGCCAGGTGCCCGGCGGCCAAGATAAAGGTCATCGGCAGGGCGAGCCGCCGCCATGCCTCGCTCATCGTCTTCGCCCCACCGAGCAGAAGGACCGGCATCGACAGGACTGTCCAGAACAGGAGCGGAACCAGAACCACGGTCCACGCGCCTTTCACCCACCCCACCGTGCTGGTCAGCCCGAACAGGGCCGCCGCCTTTTCCGGTACCCACAGGAATACGCCTTGCGCCGCCTTCCATTCGCTGCACAACTCGTATCCCACGTAGCCTGAGAGGACAATCAGGAAGAGCATCACCGGCCACGAGGCAATCGCCTCCCGAACATCGCCAATGTGGAACGGACGCCGCAGGAACAAACCCATGTTCGACGAGGGACACGCCTTGGCACACTGAAGGCACATCAGACAATCGGCATTGCTGTTGAGTGTGACGGGATTCAGGAGACTCGGACAACTTCGCGCATCGAGACGATTACGCTTCTCCGATCGCCTGCAGTTCTTCTCAGTACAACCTCCGCACGGCCCATCGCCGCACGATCGGACGGCGAGCACGGCTCCTCGTCCGTAGGTGGAGAGGAGCAGACCAACTGGGCAGAAGCCTCGGCAGAAGGCGCGGTCCTTCAGGAAGAAGCCCGTGAACGCAGCCAAGGCTAGAAGCGACCAAAGAAAGACCGACGTATAACCTGGCACCCGGTGGAGTTCCACACCAGCGATGAGCATTTGGATCAGGGCGTAGAACCCAACGATCAAGAACCCCGAGCGAAGCCAGCGGCCGAGTACTTGCTGCTTCACCCCGAGCCTTCGCCCCAACCTCTCGGCGAAGTTCGAAAGAAGCTCTAGCGGACACACCGCACACCAAACCCGGCCGACGATCACGGCCACCCAGACCATGGCGGGCCACCACAGCCCCCAGATCACAAGTGTCACCAAGTTGGTCTGGGCGAATTGCTTTGCAGGCACGCCTTCGGGAGCAAATTGCCCCCAGCCGATTACCGCCAACCAAAGGAACACGGCCAGAATGGCGGCTTGGATGACATACGGGAAGAGCGGCGACAAGGCGACAAGCCGCACGGCACGAAGTCGCAGCAGGTTGTAGCCAGGACTCACTCTTGTGAATTCGATCATCGCTTCTTTCCTTGGGCCGCCTTCAGGGCGTCTTGACCCTCAAGGACTTCGGAAACCAGTTCACGGAGCTTGACTCGTGCGTCATCGAGCAACTTGCGCCCTGCCGGTGTGATCCGGTAGTTCTTCCGGCGTTTTCCTTCAACGATGGTCGCCTGGCAGGCCAAGTACTCATCCGATTCCAGTTGGTGCAGGATTGGATACAGCGTGCCTGGGCTGAGCTTGTAGCCGTGCCGCCCGAGCTCCTCCATAACCTCCACACCCCAGATAGGTTCCTTCGCGGCGTGATAGAGCACGTGCATTCGGACAAACCCACCGAAGAAGTGCCGCATGAGGTTGTCGGACATAGTATCGAACTCCGATATTGACTTTCGACATTGTAGCCCTAGGATGATCTTGCCACAACCTGCCCAAAGTGAGTCAGTGTGGTTTCTGGGGCATGGCGCACTAAGTCAGAGCCGACGTCTCGATGAACCTCGGCTTGCTGCTTCTGCTTGTTGTCGGGGCTGGATCGTGGTCGCTGGAACCTCTGATCGCCCGGTCACGAGCGAAGGCCGATGACTGGGATTCGTCGTGACACTGAATCACCGCTCTGCTGGGAATGCTGCATGAAGTCCGAGTCCAATCGATCTGTCGCCTCGAGATTCCTCACGCGCGACGGGTGGCTGTTGTTCGCCACCCGCTGCACGCGCCTGTTCGCCTATGGACTCTTGTCGATCATCCTTGTCCTTTACCTTGCCGAAGTCGGGCTCAGTGACGCCACAATCGGCTTGCTTCTTACACTGACGTTGCTCGGCGACACGGCGATCTCGTTGTGGATCACTACCACGGCAGATCGGATCGGTCGGCGGAGGATGTTGATTCTGGGCGCGCTGCTCATGGCCCTTGCCGGAGTGCTCTTCGCATCCAGTGACAGTTTCGTGGTATTGCTCCTGGCGGCGACGATTGGCGTGATCAGTCCGAGTGGAAATGAAGTCGGCCCGTTCCTGTCCATCGAGCAAGCCGCTCTTTCGCAGATCGTGCCGGGCCCGCGCCGCACGAAGGTCTTTGCCTGGTACAACCTCGTCGGCTCGTTTTCCACGGCACTCGGGGCACTTTGTGGCGGCGCGCTGGTGCAGTGGTGTCAGCATCTTGGGAACATCGGAGCCGCAGCCTACCGGCCCGCCGTCATCACCTATGGTGTCCTCGGACTCCTGCTGGCCGCAGGGTTCGCCTTCGTCTCCAATGCGGTTGAAGTCGCTCTCCCGGCTCATGACCAGCCGCAAAGGAAACTGCGACTGGGCCTGCACCGTTCCCGCGGTGTGGTGCTCCGGCTCTCGAGCCTGTTTGCCCTCGACGCATTCGGCGGAGGTTTCGTGATTCAGAGCATCATCGCGTACTGGCTGCACCTCAGGTTTGGGCTGGAGCCCGCGACACTTGGAGGGATCTTCCTCGGGGCCAATCTGTTGGCGGGCGTTTCAGCACTGGCAGCCGGGTGGCTCGCCGAGAAGATCGGACTGGTCAATACGATGGTCTTCACGCACCTTCCGTCGAATGTCCTGCTGATGCTCGTCCCACTGATGCCCACGGCATGGCTGGCGGTAGCCGTGCTGTTGCTGCGGTTCTCGATCTCCCAGATGGACGTGCCAACCCGACAGTCCTACACGATGGCAGTGGTCAGTCCCGACGAACGGTCCGCCGCCTCGGGTGTCACCTCGGTCGCGCGATCCATTGGCGCCTCGATCTCGCCCGCGCTTTCCGCCGCGTTGGTTGGAACAGCCGGGCTGGCCAGCGTTCCGTTCTTCATGGCGGGCGGCATCAAGGTGCTCTACGATCTGCTGCTCTACCGCAGCTTCGTCTCGTTGCGACCGCCGGAAGAGCAGTTTGAGCGTCGGTAGACTGCATCGGTCATTTGTTCGGAGCAGCGGCATTTATCAAAAGCTTGTAGTGACCCGATTCATCGGGTGCAATTTGCCCCGAGCACTCAGACCGCATGAATGCGGTCACTACGAACGGCCCATCACTTCGGCTTCGCCCAATCCGGCACCTTGACTTCATCTGCCGAATCCTGGCCCGGTGCGTAACACTTGATGTCCAGCACCGGAGTGCCTTCGAAGGCGTCGATCTTCTCCACTTCGACGACGTTCTCCTTGACGGAGACGATTTTGCAGAGTGTCAAGGCGATGAGATTCGGTCGGAACGGGGACCGAGTGGCGAAGACGCCTGTGAGCGGGTTTTTCTGGTCCCCGCGGGGATGCACCTGGAGGACCGCCCGCTTCTCGGGCGTGTCGTTCTTGTCGAACCACCAGATGACCTGCACGTGCGACCATTGATCCAGGCCGAGCACGCCCGGCTCGAATTTTTTGTCAAGGACGATCAACGTGCGGTCGCCAGACTTCCGCACGTGGCCGATGGGGTGGACCTGGTACTCGACAGGCATGGCCTGCCGGGTTTCTTCTCCGGCCGCGGGATCGCCAGGAAGAACTCCGGCGGCCAGGAGGACGGCGATGGCGAAGTGGATCATGATTGGCTCCAATTGACGGACTTGGTTGGGCGGGAACGCAGCGATCATTTTACACCGAACCTCCGTGTTGCTGCCCGTGTCCTCCTTGCCATGGATACCACCCTTATCAAAACCAAATTCGAGAAGCTCGGTGCCAGGGCCAGAGTCCGCCCGTTTGTGCGGAATCGCGGGCCGGCCGCGTCCGGTCAGATTGTGATCGACGTGCGGCACGACCGGTACGGCGAGTTCTTCGACATCCAGGCGGACGGCGCTGCCGATGTCGAGGTACTGGACGTACAGCCCAAGGACCGGCACTTGCTCCTGATGGTGCGTCGGCCCAACCAGCGCCCCGGCCAGCCTGACGCCAAAGACAAGTTCCTGTGCGGACACGACGAACGACACTGGTTCGTGGCGGGCGTTCCCGAAAAGGCCCCCGTGAGCAGCGTTGTGACGGCCAAGGAGGCTCTGAAGCCGGATCTCGTGCGTGACCGTGAACGGGGCAAGAAGGGCAAGCGGCAGAAGCGATTGCGCCGCAAGACGGACGTGTTCGTTCGCCAGGGCGAGTGGTTCTTCATTCCGGCCCCGAACGTGCAGGTCGACGAGAAGTCGGTCCTGTCGCGCGAGCCGATCAGCCGGGGCCGCGGCAAGCCCCACATGTGCGAGGAGTTGTACCGGGACGGTGGCATCACGGTCTACGTCTGCAGCCAATATCCCATCGGTCTCACGGCCGGGGAATACCGCAGGCTGCTGAAGGAAAACCCAGCGGCCGCCGAGTGGAGCTGGCGGACGATGGCACGCAACCCGGTCGCCTACGTCCGGGGCAAGGTCTGGCACCCGGATCACGCTACCATCCGCCTCGACGGCTGGCACCGGGTCGAGATGAACACGGAGAACCGGTCCAGGGCCATGGCTTCGGTGGCGTTCTTGGATTGAGGCAGGTGAAGATTCGTTAGAATGGACACCCTTGCGGCAGTGCCGCAAGGGTGTTTTCATCAGCACACTTCCTTGAACTTGCTCTTCGGCGCCCCGCACACCGGGCACTTGTCAGGGGCTGCGCCCTCATGCGTGTGACCGCACACATCGCAAACGTAGATGGCCGCGGGTGAGAGATCCGCGCCCGCCTCGAGAGTCTCCAGCGCCTTGCTGTAAAGGTCGTAGTGGGTCTTTTCGACGGTGTTGGCGTTGCGGAACGAGATCAGGGCAGCCTTGTTACCTTCGGCTTCCGCTTCTTGGATGAAGGCCGGGTACATTTCCCTGAACTCATATCCCTCGCCTTCGATGGCCGCCTGGAGATTCTGCTTGGTGTCGCCGACACCCTTCAACACGCGCAGGTGGGCGTGGGCATGCACGGTTTCCGCCGCGGCGGCAGCTCGAAAGAGCTTGGCGATCTGGGGAAATCCCTCGCCGTCAGCCTTGGCCGCGAAAGCCAGGTACTTTCGGTTGGCTTGGCTTTCACCGGCGAAGGCGGCTTGCAGGTTGTCTTGGGTGGACATGGATCTCTTCCTCTCTTGTTGAGGCCTGGGTGTTGCGGGTGCGGGGGACACGGTTTGCCACGGACACCAGCCGATTCCGACATACTGACTGCCAGCCATTTCGGCCGCTTCCCGCCTCCAGGCGTTATGTCGTTGGGGTTGAACGGACCAAGCGACTCAACGCTCCTTTCGTACACGCGCATTTCGTTTCGGCGGGTCGTCGCTGTTCGGTGTCTGCGATTGCTTCTTCGTGGACTTCTAGCGTCACCCGTCACATACGCCTGTGAAATGGACCGAGACGTCCTCGCACTGGAAGCGTTCTGATTATACATTAAGCGGGCGGCGGCGGTTAAGTCGAGCGTCCTCCCAATCGCGAATCGCAATCTCATCCGTGCTCCGGCTTTGCCATCCGTGCGAACTCCCGGGCGTGGCCGTTTTGTCCGCTGGCAGCGAGTCCGGCACACGGCGATTCCGCAATAGCCGCCGCTTCGCTGACGCGATATGATGAACGCACCGCCGCTGAGCGACGCTCGCGCATAGGGCGGCACGCCTGGGGCCGTGCCGCGCCGATGCACTCGCCGTTGTGCAACCGGCGAGGACTTTTTCGATACGCCAAAACGGTGCGGAAACAGTATTACGGGACGGGCGGCAACCCCCCCTACGTGAATTCAGCAATCGAGCGGCGAAGAGGCCAGCAGATGGACACGGTTTACCGTTCCAAGGTGGATTGGTGGCTCTGGCTGGTCATCAGCGGCGGCGCAATCGGGATTCTCTTCGGTGCTGTTGCCCTGATGGTCGCACCTCCTGAAGAAGGTCTGCCCAACATCTGGATTGGCCTCGGGATGCTGGCAATGGCGGCGTTCATGGTGTGGCTTCTGTTCTCCGTTGATTACACCATCACGGCCAAGTACTTGCTGGTCCGAGCCGCGTTCTTCCGTTGGCGGATTCCCCTGGACCAGATCGTCGAGGTCTACCCGACCCGCGACCCGCTGAGTTCCCCAGCGTTGTCGCTGGACCGACTTCGCATCAACTACAAGCGGCCCAGTGGCAAGACGTGGTGGGTGATGATCTCACCGAACGAAAAGGACCGCTTCCTCGAAGATCTCGCGCGAGCGGCGGGTTTGGACCGTGAAGAAGACCGGCTGATGCGGCGGGACTGAGCGCCGAGGAGAGCAAGCGACCGAAGCTCAACGCACTCGCCCCCAAGCCGCTGACGTCAAGGAGCACCGCCATGAAACGAACGCTTCTTGCTCCGGCTATTCTCATCGTCGCCCTCGCACTTGCTCCGTCTTACACACTCGTGGGCGGAGAATCCCCGGCCAATCCTCCGGCAATCCAGCCGTTCGAGCATTCGCCAGGACTCTTCCCCACTTTGCCGCGGGATGCGCTTCACGGCAGGACGGCTACGTCTACGCCCCAATTGACGACTCGGGCGAAGTGACACTGACGTGGCAGCACCTCCGAGCCGTGAATCATCAGTTGCGAGTGTTGGGACCGATGACGAATCGACTGACTTCCGCGGATTCAATCAATGTGAGAGCAGCCGCAGCCATTCCGCTGTCGGGGAATTCCTCTTGAGCGCGTTGGTAATACTCTTTTGCCTTTTCGCCGCTGCCGATTTGACCGTACGCGAACGCGATATTTATCAGCGCCATTTTCACGTCGGTGGAGGCGGGGCGGCTGCACGCCGTGTTGGGCAGCACCGAAACGTCAAGGCTCGACTTCACAGCTTGATCAAGGGTGTCCAACTCACACGTGCTGATCGACCAGGATGGGGTTTCCATCTGGGTCGAGGACGACAAAACTGGCAGGTCCGGTCGTGCTCTCGTCCGCCTCGCTCTGGAGCGTCACTCCTTGCGCCTTCAACTGGCGCTGTAGTTCGCGCACATCGGTGAATGACTCACGCTTGTGGCTGTTTTGGTCCCAGCCAGGATTGAAGGTCAAGATGTTCTTCTCAAACATCCCTTGAAAGAGACCGATCACGTGATTGCCGTTCTTCAGGATCAACCAATTCTGCGAAACGTCACCCATGAAGACCGTGAAGCCAAGCTTCTGGTAAAACGCCTTCGATGCCTGAATGTCCTTGACCGCCAAGCTGACTGAAAACGCACCGAGTTCCATGTTGGCTCCTTTGGTTTGGCGATTCCCTGTCGACGAGAAGATGGCGAATTGCTGCTCAGCGCCGCCTTTCACCGGGCCGCCTCCGAGTGACTCGCCTTTGGCAACCGATCGGGTTGACGGCTCCGGTGGACGCGTTCGTCGGTTTGGCACGGCCGCGGGCGTGCTGCCCGATGAGCAACCCCGGACCAGCGGCAATCCGCTCATCATATCGCGTCAGCGAAGCGGAGGCTATTGCGGAATCGCCGTGTGCCGGACTCGCTGCCAGCGGACAAACCGGCCACGCCCGGGGGTTCGCACGGATGGCAAAGCCGGAGCACGGATAAGAACGCGATTCGCAACCATCCCATGCCGCGGCCGAGTGGGTGACGGTGACGCCGATGGGATCTTCGACCAGAAGTCACTGTTTCGTGCCGTTCCCCGATTGGATGGCTTGCAGCGACTTGCTGACACGTTCATGTTCGTCGGGTCGTGCGAAGACGATGAGCTTTTTCGGGTCGTCGCCGCGCAAGATAACTGCTTGGGGTGCGACTGCCCGAAGCGCTTCCTTTGCGGTTTGCTCCGCGACGTTGCCGAGATCGTAGACCCTGATTTGCCCAGCGGTCCGATCCGGGGTCACGGCCGACCCGGAGAGTGGAGTGGGCCCGAACGGATCTGTCACTGGAGTACCTCCTGCGGCAGACGTTCCAACGCCGCCTGCCGAGCCGAACAACGGAGGGCCCCCGCCGCGGCCCGGCCCGCCAACGGCCTCGCCGCCAACACCAAGCATGCCGCCCATGCCGCCGCCCCCAAGCATGCCGCCCGTGTCCGGCTCTCGCACCGGAAGTTGGTCGGCACCTTTCTTATCGACAATCGCGCGGACCTGTTTCAGCAACTGATCGATCTGGCAGTGGACCTGGTAAGTCTGACGGATGGCCAGCATTTCCGCGCCTCCCAAAGGCGCCGCCTGAATCGCGCCCACGCCACCCACTTCACCCCAGGAATCCGGCTGGATAGTCGAGGTAATCATCTCGATCAGCGTGTCGTAATCAGCCCACATTTCGCCGGACTTGTCCTGACATGCGGTCAGATCGGTCACCTCGTACAACCGAACAACCAGCATGCTCTCGTTTGCTTCGGGAGTGGTTATCCAGAGCACGTCGTCATGAACGGTCCACGTCAGGTCGAGCGGGCGCAGCATGGCATTGAGGCTTGAGTTGAGCGATACGCCCTCGAGATGGAACGTAACCGGAGTGTCGGCCTGAATGCCGACGTCGTCGAGCGCCCGATAATCGATCAGGACGTGGAGTTTGTGCGCATCCGCGATGAAATCCGCAACGTCCTGCAGTGGAGTCTCAACAAAGTCAATCGTCGTGGGCTCGCGCAGCGTCTTGTCAATCTCCTCCTCGAGTGGGGAACGGAAATCGCGAGGACCCGACACCGGCGCCGCGTTCTCGTCTCTTGCCAGACGCAGGGGATCGTCCTGCGCAGGTGCGGGGACGGGCGGAACAACGACAACGGTGGACGTTGGTTGCGGTGTTTGCTGCCCCGCTTCACCGGCCCCAGCCAGCGTGAATCCCGCGACGGCGATGGCGATGGCGGCGCACGACATGGTGGTCACAAGGGTTGACGACTTCATGGCAAGTTCCTGTTGAGCGAGTCGGATCGCGTCTTGTGAGTAATGGCCTTGAATCGGGGTGCCGGCGCGATATGCGACGGCCGCATCGACGGTGGCGGTGATGAGGGCATCGGCGGCCCTCGCCGCGCCAACGGAGACCCCGACCGTGGCCAAGCCCGCCGCCAAGCTGACTCCTCGCCGGGCCAGCCGAAACCGCAGCAGGTTTTTTCCTCGTTTCAGTCGTCCTTCGACGACACCCACGCTCAGCCCCAGTTCTGCCGCAATCTGTTTGTTCGACCGGCCCATCAAGTGGCGACGTACCAACGGTTCGCGGTATTTGTCGGCCAGTTGATGCAGTTCTTCGTCCAGCAGTCGCTGTTCGTGTCGGCGAGTGACTTCAGCCAGCGTGTCTTCGGAGTCGGTCATTTCGTCCAATAAAATCACTTCTCGCAGTCTTCGCCGCTTGATCTTCGCGCGGAGTGCCGTGCGGTGGGCAACAGCATACAACCAGCCGGCTAACGACGATCGGTTGTGGATCCGCGCCGCCCGCCGCGCCAGAACCAAGAACGTCGCCTGAAACGCGTCCTCGGCACTGTGGTCGTCCCTCAACGTACGACGGCAGAGCCCGAGCACCAGACCGCCATACCGAGACACCAACTCGGCAAAGGCGTCGCCATCGTTGTGGTCGACGAACCTTGCGAGCAGTTGGCAGTCTGTGGCGCGACCGCCGCACGCCTTTTGAGCAGTCCGTATCAGACAGGTGTTCATGGTTCTATCAGTATAGTGTGTGCGCCGTCCCATTTCCGGCGCGATTTCTGCCGAAAATCTCCCCACGGAACACATCCGTCTAACGGCCAGAATGTCCTGAGACTCTAGCGAGACTGCGCCTCCAACCACCTTGCGCGTGAATACGCCGGAATGGCGAATGGGACCAATGGGATCGACAGCATCAGCCGCAGGTGACATTGCTTCGTTTGGCGTCGAATCGCGCACGGTCCCGCGGTCCCGCCCCTCGATTCCTGGCGGATTGGCGAAAATTCGTTTGACCTTTCGCCGTCATCGTCGTCTAACTTATATGCATGCGCGGGCTGTGTGTGGGTCTAGCTCCGATCCTCTCGCACTCGAGGGCTGGGACTCCTGTTGTGGACGAACATCTTCCGCACGTGTACCGGTTTGCGTTAAGGTTGACGAGGAGCCGTCAGGAGGCCGAAGATCTCACGCAAGAGGTTTTCCTTCAGGCGTGGCGGCGCCGCGATCAGCGGCGAGATCCGCATGCAACGCGCGTGTGGCTCTTCACAATCGCCGCGAACTTGTGGAGAGATCGGCTCCGCCGCGAAGCACGTCGGCGGCCCTTGGTCGAACTCTCGGAAAGAGAATGTACGAGCGCGGTCGACCCACCGGATCGCGCCTTGATAGTCCGAGAAGACGTCTGCCGCGTGTTACAGATGATGGACTCGCTCCCACCGCGCCAACGCGAGGTGTTGTATCTCCACGCTTGTGAGGGGCTCGTCTTGGCCGAAATCGCCGCGGCCCTGGGGATCAGCCCGGAGGCCGTGAAGGCCAGCCTCTGCCAGGCGCGGAAACGTCTCCGTCGACGATTTCGAGAATACGACTGCGGAGCTTACCGCAGCGCGAGGGACTTCAATGCTCGACCCTCTTTGTGACCAACTCGACGATTACCTGTGCGGCTGGCTCTCTCAGGACGAGGCAGCCCGTTTCGAGGCCCATTTGGCGGCGTGCCCGGACTGCCAAGAGGAATCCGCGTCGCAACATCAGATCGATCGGTGGTTGGCCGACGCGACCGCCTGGGCTGAACCGGTTCCCGCTTCTCTGATGCTGCGGATCCAGCGTCAAGCCTTGGTTGTTCGACGCCGTCGGCTCGTCGGTTGGGCGTGCGCCGTTGCGGCAGCCGGCGCGGTCGTCCTGACGTTTGGTCTCTGGGCGACGCAGAGGAGCATCTCTGGCCGAGGCGACCGATCCCCGGTGGCCAAGAGCCCGATGGTCTCCGAGGTTCCTCCGGCGCCGCTGCTCGCGAATGCTGCCTCGAAGCCTCCGGCGGCCGTGCTTGCCCGCGTCGCGCTGGCGGATCCGTCGTCGGCGATTCTGGTGCCCGTGGAGAGCCGCAGCCCCAACGTAACCGTGGTCTGGGTCTATCCGACCGTGAACGCAAGTCGAGAGGATGACAGGTATCCGCCCCGTTGAATCGCGTCGCCGGGTATTCCCCTGCTCATTACTCTTCCCATTTTCACAGGAGCAAACCGGTCATGAATCGTACCACCCTGACGTATCGAATCGCGGCGTCTGGAATCGCGTTCCTGTTGGTCCTGGGTGAGGTGTGGGCGGCAGCGGCCGAGCCGTCCGGCAAAGCAGCCACCGACATGCAGGGGGAAGCGAAGGCAGTGGTGCGCGTCCGCGCACCAGAGGCCAAGACGCCCGGGAAACTGCGACTCGACTTCCGCCACCAGCCGTGGAACGACGTCCTCGAGTGGCTTGCCGAAGAGGCAGACCTCTCGTTGCAGATGTCCCCGCTGCCGGGCACGTTCAACTACAGTGACAGCCGCGAGCACACTCCGGCCGAAGCGATCAATCTGATCAACGGCGTATTGTTGGTTCGGGGCTACACACTGATCCACCGCGACCGGATGCTGACGGTGGTCAACTTGCAGGAAGGCATCGCACCCGGCCTGGTACCTGCGATACCCATCGAGCGATTGGACGGTGAAGGCGAGTTCCAGTTTGTGAGCGTGGTGTTCACGTTGGACAAGGTGAAGCCTGAGAAGGCCGAAGCCGAAGTCCGGAAGCTCCTCTCGCCCTGCGGCAGGGCAGAGTTGTTAGCCGCATCGCAGCAGCTGATGGTTACCGACGCCGCTGGTCGCGTGCGGGCGATTCGCGATGTGCTCAAGCGAATGGAGCCGGCCATTCAAGGGCCGGCGGTTCTCCAAATGCACATGCTGCGGTATATCGACCCGAGTACCGCTCTGTCTGTGCTCAAGATGCTCATGAGCGAAGAGACTGACGTCAGGATCACGATGGCGATAGATCAAAGGCGGCCGGCGGTGATCCTGTACGGCCCGCCCGAGGTGCACGAGAAGTGCAGAGCCGCGCTTGAGATGCTCGACAAGCCCCAGGAAGATCTGCAGACACGCGATTTGAAGGTCTTTCAGTTGGTGAACGCCGATCCCTCCTCCGTCACACAGCTGCTTGCCGGGCTCCTGCCCAAGGAAGTCATGGTCGCGCCCGACCTGCGGACGCGATCAGTCCTCGTCCACGGCCCGAAGGAAGCGTTGCGAATGGTTGAGCCGATGCTCCTCCGGCTCGACGAGAAAGCGGAAGGCGAACGTGCGCAACCCGGGATGAGTTACCAGGTGCGAATCGTGTGGTTGGCCAGCGGGCTGACGGAGGATTCGCCGGCCGTGGCGGACGACCTGAAGGACGTGCTCAGCGAGTTGTCACGGTTGGGAGTCATGGAACCTCGACAGGTCGCTCAGGTGTTCGTGCGGACGAACGCGCAGGGCGAGTTCGTGGTGGCAAGTTCCCCCAGTTTTGACGGTCGCCCAACGGAGTTCATGGCGACGGGAAAGGTGCTGGAGCAGCGTGAAGGCTTTCTGGAAATGCGAGTCTCGCTCTCGGCCGAACAAGAGGTCGAGACGGAGCTGTCGATCCGGAAGCAGAAGCTCATCGATCTCCGGACAGAGATCGACTCGCAGCCAAAGCAGTACGTTGTGCTGGCCACCGCACCGGTGGGCAAAACGACTTCCGTGTTCGTGATTCAAGTGACGGGGAATTGAAGCCAGCTGCCACAGCCGGCTTCCTTGGTCCCCCCGGCTTCAGGCTCCAGGCGGCGGAAGCCCCCGCGTTTACGCGGCGGGAGCCTCACCATCACACTACGTCGCGCGCACGCGGCAGGTCGGAAGCCCCCGCGTTTACGCAG
>Ga0194113_10008275_pt1 | contig 12803 bp, 6 predicted proteins | sample TA2MahC200mmetaG_FD_146193 | JGI IMG/M metagenome (GOLD analysis project Ga0194113, IMG submission 146193) | Freshwater microbial communities from Lake Tanganyika, Tanzania - TA2015017 Mahale Deep Cast 200m | ecosystem: Environmental > Aquatic > Freshwater > Lake | place: Tanzania: Lake...
GGCGGCGGCGATGGCGGCGTGGGTGTTGGCGCCGAGCGCGGCGTTGGCCGGGGTGGTGGCGTCTGGACCGGCCGGGCGGCCCGCGACGGCGCGGCCGCCCGCTGGCAGTCATGGCAGGCGCCGGCGCCGGGGTAGCGCCAGTGCGTGCCGGCCGCGCAGCGGAGCAGTCGCGGCTGGGCCGCGATCAGGCTTTTATGCCATTCCAGGGCCTCCGGGCGCGCGCCGGGGTCGGCGTGGCCGGCGATGAAGGCGCGCACGAAGAGCTTCCGCAAGTCTTCGTGCAGGTCTTCCAGGGGCCGGGCGCCCGGGGGCCGACGCAGGCGGGGATGGTCGAGCCAGGGGAAGGCGCCGTTCTGGATGCACCATTCGTCGAGTTTGCCGGGCAGCGAGTCGCGCGGGTCCTTGAGGGCGCCGGTAAAGGGGTGGCGGCCGCCCATGAGCAACTGGAACACCAACACGGCGAGGCCGAAGCGGTCGTGCTCGGGGCCGCGGTCGATTCGGTCGAAAGGCTGCCCTTGCAGTTCCTTCGGGGTGTACTCGGGGGTGCCGACCGGGCAGCGATGCACCACGCCGCCGGTACGCACCTGGAAGGAGTCGGTGTCCACCAGGGTCACCAGCCCCTGGGCATTGACCAGGATGTTGCTCGGTTTGAGATCGCCGGCGACATAGCCCTTGGCGTGCAGGGCGTTGAGGGCGGCGCAGAGGTTGGCGGCGACCTGATGCCGGTCGCGCCAGTCGAACGGCAGGGCGTCCTTGGCCCGGGGGTTGTAGGCGTTGAGCAGGGGCCGGGCCGCGTCGATGCGCGGCATGAGGAAGCCGACGAAGCGGCCCCGATCCTCCAGCACGACCAGCGGCCAGGCGATGGCCGCGTGGCCGAAACGCTCACGCATTTCGTCCCGGGGCGGATCGGCCAGCATGGCGCGCAGTTTGTCCTGGCGCGCGGGGGTGGCCAGGCCGGGCAGATAGAGCTTGGCGAGTAGGTCGGCGCGCCCATGCAGGGCGTGGATGACCCCCTCCCCGCCGCGATACAGTTCGGCGGCGGTCCGGTAAGTCTGGCCGTCACTGCCGCGCAGGTGCGGCATGGTCAGCCGGGCGGGCCGTTACCGGCCACTAACAGCGTCTTGTCGTCGTCGGTGCGGGCGCACACCCGCGGGCTGTCCAGGAAGGCCCCCAGACGCGCCCCGGTGGCGTCGGGGTCGAAGGGTTCGGCGAGCGCCGCCAGGAACGGGGCGAAGAAGGGCGCGTGCGGTTCGCCGCTGGCCAGGTTCAGCGCCAACGCCTGCAGCCCGTCGCTGAACAGCGCCAGCGCCTGGATCGGCCGCGGCCAGACCGTTACGCGCAGGTTCTCCAGCGCCTCGTCCGCCGTCAGCGGGGTCGTCTCGTTGGCGTATTCGCCGCGCTGGGGCAGGCTCAGGGTCTCCAGCCGCCCATCGGGCCAGCGCCCGACCACGGCGCCGTCGCCGATCTGCCCCACCGCGACCCCATCGTCGGCGGCGATGGCCAGCAGCAGGGTGGTGGCGAAGTCGCGCAATGGGGCGTCCGCCGCCGCGGTCCGCAGGGCCTCGCGGGCGGCGGCGAAGGCCTGCGTCAGCGCCGCTCGCGCGGCGGTGACGTCCGCGGGGGGCGCCGCCGTCAACCCGTCCAGGGCCGCCGCCACGGCGATCCGCGCCCCCGCGTCCGCCCGGGGGGCGGAACCCAGCCCGTCGGCCACGGCGCAGGCGATGCCCCCGGGCAGCAGGCGCCAGCCGTGGGCATCCTGACAGGGCAGGCCGGCGCGGTCGTGGCCGACGCCCCGCACCGAGGCGCCATAGGCGCGCCAGGCCATGGCTAGGCCTTGGTCCAGCCGATCGGCGCCTGCAACGGCACCTCGGCATCGATCTCGGCGCGGGCGACGCTGCTCATGCTGTTGGAGAGCCACTGGAACATGTCGCGGTAGTTGAGCCCATCCAGGGCGACCGGCGGGCGGCTGGGCGGCGCGATCCGGGCGAGGGTGCCCATATTGGCGCCCGCGACCCCGACCGCATAGAACGACACCTTGTTGCCGGCTTCCATGCCATGGACGCGCTGGGCCGCCTGCAACCACAGGTTGCCGTCGGTCGGTTCGCCGTCGGTGATGAGGAACACCCAGGGCCGGTAGTAGGGCACGCCATTGGCCTTGTAGTCGAGCTTGCGCTGCTCGATCAAATTCAGCGCCAGATTGATGCCGCCGGCCATGGGCGTCTGCCCGGAGACGGCGAGGGTCGGCGGCACGAACTGACCGGCGGTGACGAATTCCTGAACCACCTGGGCATGATCGCCGAAGGTGACCACGGCGACCTCGACCCGGAGCAGGGCCTGCTCGTCCTTGCCCAGTTCCTCGCGGAAGGTGACCAGCCCGGCGTTCAGGGCGTTGATGCTGTCGCCCTCCATGGAGCCCGAGGTGTCCAGCAGCAGCACACAGGGGCAACGGGGCTCGGGGTTATCCGCGAATTCGGCGGTATCGAAATCGGCGCTCATACTGACCTCCAGACATAGAGTTGAACAAAAACAAGCCGTTATGATCGCTGGCCCACTATCAGGCGATCATTAAATCCACACTGGCTGTCAGAATACTTGAGCCCCCTTTCGGGATACATCTTCACGATTCATGACCGCGGCCGCCCAGGGTAGGGACCGCCAAAGGCGCGAGCCGGGCGCCCGGGGCGCCGCCCGGATCTCACGAACTTAGCGGACGACCAGACGATCCCTCCGCCCCTACCGACGCCGTATTCGCATCCGCGGCGGTTACCAACTCCGCAAGTACCGTGCTTCCGAGCGTAATCAGCGCAATGAGTGTGGATTTCCAGTTGGGCGAGGCGTATGGTGCGATTGGACGCTCAATTTCCGTGCGTCCCGGGTTGCCCGGATTGCCGATGGTTGGCGGGGCGCCAAGCGCCAAACCGATTAACCGAGGAATAACTCGAACCTGTCAGACGGGCGACTCGTAACGTCTAACTGCCATGGAGAGAGAATATGAAAGCCGATTATGCCAATGGCTTATCGAAAATGGGACGATGGGTCATGTTCATTACCTGCCTGCTGGCCTTTGGCTCTACCGAATCACTCGCCGCGGGGAATCCGGGCGGGCCGGTCTTGACGATTCCCCAATCCTCCTCGCAAAACCAGGCGCAGCCCAGCCGCCTGTTCAGAAACTTGTACCAATATCTCACCACCCGCTTCCCCGATGGGGAAGGCACGTTCTATTCCCCTTTGGCTGGAGCCCGACTATCGGGCTTTATTGCCACGCCCGACTTCTGGGGCAAAAGCGACCAAAAGCTCGCCTATTTTCTGCAAGATCCCAACCGTCCTCGGCAAAACCAGGAGTTTCTGTTGCCGCTGTGCCAGTCAAGACGGGACTGCGTTTCCGATAATCCCTCGGGGGTCCTGGGACGCTGTGTTTTCTTCCCCCCCGCCGCACGGAAAGTCTGCGTCGGACAGGCGGATCCGGTCCTCGACACCCTTTATCAGCGGATGATCAAAGCCAACTCCAGTCTGGATATCACGTCCTTCGACGGAAACGGTTATGTCAGCCCGGATCGGCGATTCATCGGGCTGCTACGCCGGGTCATAACCCAACTTGCGGAAAAGGATCGCCCAATTACCATCAGGATGCTGTTTGGGGCGACTCCCATCGGCATGAAATCCGACATGATTGGACCCATAGGTGATGCCCCGAGCAACGAAGCGCTGCGTTCAAACCTATCCATGGTACTACGGTGATTTTCATTTTGAGCCAGAACATTGGCATGCTCCCGCACCCATCCCGCACGGGAAAGCCAAAACCCGGCACAGGACGTCACCAATAAATTCCACGCGATGCCGGCATCGAGCGTCCCAAGGTCGCGGAGGGTTCAGCCTCGATTGTGTAATTGTCGGTGAAGATTCAGATCGGCTCCGGCATTCGGTCGAACTTCGAGCGCCAACATACCTTCATGGCGCCCGGCTTGCCAGAGGGGTGATCAAGGAATCCCGCAAGCCAATTTCGCCGCCATGCGCCGTCTCCCTGGCTGATCGGGGGGACCTCCGGGAGACATCAATTTAGCCAGTACCGCATTCATCTGGGTCAGGTTCAGCGGTTTCGGCAGGAACTCATCCACTCCAGCATCCAGGGCCGCCTGGTGTTCCCCGGCCATGACGCCGGCGGTGAGCGCAACGACAGGAAGGTGAGCCAGACTCGGGTCCAGGCGGATGGCCCGCGTCGCCGCCAGGCCATCCATCACGGGCATCTGGATGTCCATCAGCACGAGATCGAAGGAGCCAGGCTGTTCCCTCAGGCGACGCAGGGCCTCCTCACCATCGCCAGCCAGACTCACCGTTGCGCCCTGTCCCTGGAGCGCGCGCTCGATCATGCGTCGGTTAATCAGGTTGTCGTCCACGGCCAGGATATGCAGACCTTCGATTCGGGTGATGCCGGCAGCGCCCGGTGGGTCTCCACTCGGCGAGGGGCTGGCGGATTCCAGTATGTCCGCCACCCGGCTGAAGGGCAGTTCGAACCAGAAGGTGCTGCCCTTTCCCCATTGGCTGCTGACACCCATCGTACCGCCCATCTGCTCGACCATCCGCTGGCTGATCACCAACCCCAGACCGGTCCCGCCGTGGCGGCGGCTGATGCTGCTGTCACCCTGGCTGAAGGGCTGGAAGAGCCGGTTCAGGACCTCCGGCGCGATGCCGTCGCCCGTATCGTGGATAGCGAAGCGCAGCCGCGTCGCCGGACTGGGTATCGCCGTCACCTTGAGGCGGACTTCACCATGGTCGGTGAACTTGATGGCGTTGCCGACCAGGTTCACCAACACCTGTTCAATACGTTGCGGGTCACCGAGCAGACTACCGCAATCCCCCTCGGGGTGGCATACCTCGAAGACCAGTCCCTTATCGCGGGCGAGGCGGCTCATCAGGCGCTCGACACGATCCAGCACAGGCGGCAGGGCGAAGGCTTGCTGTTCGAGACGCAGTTTGCCGGCTTCGATCTTGGCCAGGTCGAGTACGTCGTTGATGATGCGCAGCAGGCTGTCGCCTGCCTCGTGCATCATGGTGACCATGGTGCGTTGATCATCGGTGAGCATCTCATGCTCAAGGATTTGGGCAAAACCCAGGATGGCGTTCAAGGGCGTCCTGAGTTCATGGCTCATGTGCGCCAGGAACCGACTCTTGGCCTGGTTGGCCGCCTCGGCCTCGCGGGTGCGGGTTTCCAGATCGCTGTTCACCCGCTCCAGCGTCTCGCGGATCTCGGTCATTTCGGTAATGTCGATGCATGAGCCAATATAACCGAGAAAGGCGCCGTCACGGCTGTACCGTGGCGAACCCTGGTCGAGTATCCAGCGATACTGGCCATCATGCCGGCGCAGACGGTATTCGCTCCTGAAGGATTCCCGGGCATCGAAGGAGCGGAGATAAATGTCGAGACAGCGCGGCAAGTCATCCGGGTGGACGCCTTCCACCCAGCCGTTGCCGGATTCCTGTTCCAGCGTGCGGCCGGTAAAGTCCAGCCAGACCTGGTTGAAGAAATGGCAGCCTTGATCCAGCCCCGCCATCCAGATCAGCACGGGGGCGGAGTCGGCGATCTGCCGGAAGCGCTGCTCGCTCTCGCCGAGGGCGGCGTAGGCCCGTTCCCGCTCGCTCACGTCGCGGTAGGAGCAGAGCCGCGCCAGTTGCCCTTCGCCGCGCAGGGGCACGCTGTAGCGCTCGAAGACCCGGCCGTCGCTGAACCGCAGCGTATCCGCGATGACCGCGTCACCGGCACGAAGCGCTCGTGCGGTGTCCAGAAAGGTTGCCGGCTCCTGAAGTTGAGCGCTCATGTAATCGGTCAGTTCGGCGTCGATCGCCCGGGTCAGCACCCCATCGGGGATGCGCCAGAGTTCCTGAAACCGGCGATTGGCGGCCAGCACGCGGCCCCTGTCGTTCACCACCAGGATGCCGTCCGCCGTGGCTTCCAGGGTGGCGCGCAACAGGGCTTCGCTGTTGCCGAGCGCCTGTTCCGCCTGTTTGCGCGCGTGGATGTCGAGATGCACCCCAATGATGCGCCGGGGCCGGCCCGCCGCCGTGCGCTCCACCGAAATGCCCTTGGCCTGGATCCAGCGGTAGCCCCCATCCTTGCAGCGGAAGCGATACTCAGCGGCGTATTCATCACTTTGACCGAGAAAGTAGGCCTCCAGCGCCGCCATGACTGGCGGCTTGTCATCCGGATGCAAGCGCGACTGCCAGGCTTCGATACGGTTGGGCAACTCGTCCTCGCCATAACCGACCATCGCTTTCCAGAGGGGTGAGAAGTACACCTCGCCGGTTCCGATATCCCAGTCCCAGACCCCTTGCCCGCTCCCTTCGAGCGCGGACCGCAGGCGGCGCTCATTTTCCAGATGTAGGGTTTCCAGATGCTTGCGTTCGGTGATGTCGCGGAGTATCCCCAGAAACTTGCCATCCGGCAGGGGGCTGCCAACAACCTCACCCAGAAAGGTGGAGCCATCCATGCGGCGACAGCGATATTCGCTAGGTCGGACCTCGCCCCTGGCGAAACGGTCAATATCCGGCACAACCCGCGCTATTTCATCCGGGGCGATCATGTCGGCGACGGTCAGGCCGAGCAGTTCCTCCCGGCTATAGCCCAGCATCCGGCAAGCGGAGGGGTTGGCCTCGACATAGCGTAGCTCGGCATCATGGACCAGGATGCCATCGACGCTCTGCTCCACCAGCAGGCGATAGCGCTCTTCGCTTTCGCGGAGTCTAGCCTCGGAGCGCTTGTGCTCGGTGATGTCATGGAAGACGATGTGCAGCAGTTCCTGCCCATTCTGACGAATTGCGGTCGCCAGGACTTGAGCCAGAAAGCGTGTGCCATCCGGGCGGGTCAGTTCCCATTCGAAGCTGCTGGAACCCTCCGCGAAGGCCTGGTTGATCATCCTGGCGGCCTTTGCCGCCGAGGGCTGGCCGTCGGGTTGCTGGTGCGGTGAGAACTCGACCGGGTTATGCCCCACGATGCGCTCGGGACGGTCGATTTTCATCAGTTCAAGCGCCGCGCGATTAACCATGAGGAAGCGTCCGTTCTGATACAGGGCGCTCGCCTGGCGGGTACCTTCGAACAGCTTGCGGAACCCCTCGTCACTCACCCGGAGAGGTTCGCCAGCGTTCCACGCCGCGACGGCGGAGGAAGCAATCGGCCGCTCCAGGCCGGTATCCGACGCCCTCGGGCGCTGATCTCCGAGACGCGCCGTTTTTGAGCGGCGATGGCAGGCACTCGCCACCAACACCAGGAGCACGGGCAGCGCGATCCACGCCACCTCCGGAGGAAGGTAGTGGGGTAAAGCAAATCCTTGAGCTTTTAACCCATAAAGGCCAAGCGCACTCCCGGCGGCGGCGAGCGCCAGGATTACCGCCATGCGCCGTCCCAACAGCCAGCCGCCCGCGAGAGGGGCGAGGGGCAGGACCGCCCAATTCAACGACAAGCCACCGTAAATCGCGTCCACCCCGGCGACTCCAGCCAGAATCAGACCCCAGCACAAAAAACTGGCCGCCCGGGCCAGGCGTCCGAAGTAAACCGTGATCAGGATCGCAGCACCCGTGAAGGCCGCAACCAGCGCGCTGAAACCCAGCCCCCCCTTTGCAGCGACATTGACCACCAAGGCGATTGCCCCGGCGCCCAGGAGCAGCAGGCCGAATAATCGCAGAAAATCCACGGCCATGGGAACAGCCAGGGTGTGGTCCGGGTCATCGGGGGCAGAGTGGGTACTCATGCGCTATTCTCCTGGGAGTTCACATGTTCAACGTCAGACGCCACAGCCGGCTGAAAGATAGGCTCCCTTCTCTCTTGCGGGAAAGGCTCCCAGCGAACTCCTCGGTTTTGAAGAGCCCGGCAGATGGAGAGTTCAGGGAAAGCTTTATGATCCGCAGTATGGATAAACGCGCGGGAAAAATTCATCAACTCCCTCTCACACACCGGGAGACCTGTCCTGAGCGAAGTCGAAGGAGGGCTGGGGTGAGGGGGGGGATTCAAAGGAATCATTACCCGCTCATCCAAGCCTACCCATGCGGGATCCCCTCCATCGAGTGATTAGCACGTTTCATGCCGTACACTGATCGTGCTCATGTCCCCTGCCGCTTGCACCGCGGAGTCTCTACAAAACCCGGGGCGGTTCACTGTCGGAGGCAGGTAGCGCGATCAAACGCCTGTTTTGTCCACCTTTTGATGTCATGAGGACCATCCGAATCCGTCATCACCGTTTCATGCGGGCAACCCCAGGAAAACCCACCATAGGTCATTTCACACACTGCGTTGGGGCCTTTGCCCTAGGGTGTCGCCGTCGTCGGCGAGTCCCACGCGAGTATGTACACGACCTTCATCGTCGTCAAGCCGTGCACCCCAAGGGGCAATTTGAATTTCACTCGCCGGGTGGGGGGCTGCGATCGGGTTGTGCGCCGGCCACTCCTTGCGCGGGAGCTTCAACCCCCTGACTCATCCGGAACAAGGAGATTTGGCGCCTGCCCGGCTCATCGTCGCCGTGCCGGATGTGCACATCCCGCCGCGGGTAGGGTATCCCGATGCCCGCCGCGCGCAGGGCGGCGAGGATGGCGCGGCGCAGGTCGCTGCCGATTTGCAGGTTGTCCTCATAGTGTTCGATCCAGACATACAGCCGGAATTCCAGGGCGCTCTCGCCAAAATGCTCCAGGATGGCGAAGGGGTCGGGGTTGTCGAGCACCGCCGGGGCCGCGCGCGCCAGTGATTCCAGCAGGCCGATGACCCGGTCCGGCTCGCTGCGATAATCGACGCCGACTTCGATCTCCAGCCGCCGCCGGCGATCGGACAAGGTCCAGTTGATGACATCGCGGGCGATGAGTTCGGCGTTCGGCAGGATGATCTCCGCCCCCTGCAATGTCCGCACCGTGCTGGAACGGATGCCGATGCGCTTGACCACACCGTCCACCTTGTCCACCTGGATGACATCGCCGACGTTGACCGGTTGCTCCAGCAGCAGGATCAAACCCGACACGAAATTGTTGAAGATGTTCTGGAGTCCGAAGCCGATACCTACGCCCAGGGCCCCGGCCAGCAATCCCAGCCGGGTCGGATCGATACCCAGTTCCCGCACCGCGAGCAGGAAGGCGATCAGGCCAATCGTATACCGCGTCAGCGCCGAGACGGCGAAAGGCAGACCCACGGGCAGTTGCCAGCGCGGAAACAGCTCGGTTTCCAGCAGGAGTTTCACGACACGGGTGAGCCCATAACCCCCCGTCAGCAGCAGCAACGCCGTCAGCACCGCCCTGACCGAAATCGGCGTATGAACCAGGGTGAACTGATGATTCACCAGCCGCAGGCTGGCCGCCACCACCGGATCGTGAACCCGGAAGATGAGCAGGGCCGACACCAGCCACATGAGCGTGAACAGCCCGTTTAACCCCAGCCTTAGCGCCTGGGCGACGGTTTCGCCCCGATGCCGCACGATGCGGGAATTGGCCAGCCAGGGACTCTCCAGCAGGGCCAGTCCCACGCCGAGCAATACCCGGGAACCCAGGCGATAGATGAGAGCAAAGCCGGCCGTGCCCAGGATACCCTGTATGAGATTCTTGCCCAGCCCCACCCAGCCGAACACATTGGCGATCAGCGCCCCGCCCAGCAGGACGGCGGCCAGACCCAGGGCCAGGCCGTGCGGCGGCTGAGGGATGGCAGGCCCGATGCGCCGCCAACGGCCTGTGTGGTAGTCCCGCCCCACGGCGACCAGCATGGCCAGCGCCTGGACGGCGAGCACCCAGCGATCCGCCCAGGGCAGCAACTCCATTTGGGTTCGCAGCGATACCGGGATCAGACAAAAACACAACACCGTGATGGTGATGGGTATGCCTTCCCCCCAGGTCGACCGAGCCAACTGGTGAGCTGGCGCCAGCATGGCGAGCCAGAGCAGGTCGTACCAGGCGACCGGCCCCGGCGGTCCCAGCCAATCCAGGCCAATCAGCGCGACCAACAGACCCGACCAGCCTGGCGCTTCCCATAACGCGGGCATGGGAGAAAAAGCCGGGGTGTCACCGTAGCGCTTTACGGCATGCTCCAGCCAGCGTCGGGGTAAGAACAGGATGCCTAACAGGGGGATGGCGAACAGGGTCAGCAGCCCGGGCCATTCCTCCCTGAGATGGGCGGCGGCAGCCGACAGGTCCAGCTTGAGCATGTCCAACGCCTGCTCGACATGCCGCCGGCCCGCTGTTGTTTCCCATTCGGCTCGCCACAGCGGTTGGGTGGCCGTGGAGCGCATCTGACCATGGATCAGTTCGCGCCGCCGTTGCAATTCCCAGCGCAAATCCATTACCCCGGATCGCAGCCGCGCGGCCTGTTCGAGCATCACCAGCAGACGGTTGCGCAAGGTCAGCACCTGGCCGCGCTGCCGGCCCAGGGACTCCATGATCGTGTCGGCTCGGAGCGCCAGTGACTCCGGAGCTTCACGCTCGCGTGCGAGGGGCCGGAATCGCCGCCAGCAATCCATCTCCCGATCGAGCGTCTCCAGATCGGCCTCCAGACGGTTCACCCGCGGGCTCAGGCTTTCCAACCAGCGGACGACCCGTGACCCTTCGGTTTCCAGACGGGTTTGCAGATCGTAAAGCTGCATGACTTCCGCATCCGCCAGTCGCACCTCGCCCAGACCGCCCAGCGTGAGACTCAGCTTGAGTTCCGCCGCGTCCAGTTCGGGCGCCAGCGCCTGGAGACCCTGGCCGTTGTCCAGTTCCTGCCGGATTTCCGCCTGTAGACGACTGGTGGTCTCCGTGCGCATCAGCATCCCGGCCAGCGAAGTACACGCCTGCTCCGAGGTAACCTCGGCGGCGACCGGCGCCGCCGCCCGGACGTCACCGAGGCCAGCCAAAAACAACAGGAGGAGGGTGAGCAGCGTCCACAGCGGGCCTTCCAGGCCAGGCGCGGTCGGGCCGAACCCCGGCCGCGCGGGCCAGCCCGTCATTTGGCGATCAGCGTCCCAGCGCATGCTGCACGGCGGCATAGGCCTGTATCCGGTCATGCCGCGCGGCCTCGACCGCCGCGTCGGCCGCGCTGGCGGCCAGTTGCAGCCGCAGCACATCGGCACGCCGCGCCCGACCGCGATCCAACGCATGCGACTGCCGATCCACATCGCGGTGGCGCAGTTCCGCCTGCCGCCGCTCGCGCTCCAGCACGTCGAGAGCGGACTGCCAGTCGATGAGCGCGGCTTCGACATCCGTGAGCGCCTGATACACCGTTTTGCGATAAGCGGCCTGGCGTTCGGCGCGCCGGGCGGCGGCGGCATCGATCTGAGACTGGATGCGCCCGCCGTCGTAAAGGGGCAAGGTGGCCGCGATGCCGGCGATCCAGGCCAGGGCGTCACTGGTCAGCCAGCCGCTGAAACCGGAACCCACAATGCCCAGCAGGCCGGTCAGGGTGACGCGCGGATAGCGTTCGAGCTGGGCGCGCTCGATATCGGTGGTCGCCGCCTCCAACCGTTGCCAGGCGGCCCGTACATCCGTGCGCTGGCCGATGATGCTGGCCGGGAGGCCCGCCTCCACCGTGACCTCGGCGAAGCCGGAATCCGACGCCGGGCCCGCTAGCGCCAGGTGCGACAGGGGTTTCGCGGTCAGCACGGCCAGCCGCGCCCGCGCCTGGTCGCGGTCCCGCGCAACCCGCGCCCGCTCGGTGCGGAGCCCCTGGGCCTCGCGCTCGGCCTCGTTGACCCAGCGCCAGGTGGAAACTCCCGCCGCCAGCCGGCGCCGCTCCCCCTCCAGCAGGGTTTCGGCCAGTGCCTCGCGCTGTGCAAGCGTGCGCAACTGCCGTTCCGCGACGCGCCAGTCGTTATAGGCGCGCACCACCTCGAACGCCACCGATTTACGTGCCTGCTGGCGGTCCAGTTCGCTCGCCGCCACCTCGCCCCGGGCCGATTGCGCCGCCCGCGCCAGGCGTTCCAGGACATCGATCTCATAGTCGACCGCGAATCCCGCGTAGGGCCAGGTCACATCCTCGGCAGGCTGGCGGTCGCCTCCCAGCGGAAACGCCGGTATGCGCACTTGATCGACCCCGGCGCCCGCCCTGACCGAGGGACGCAGCGCCGCCTCGGCGCCAGCCAGTTGCGCGCGCGCCTGGAGCACACGGGCGGCGGCCAGGGCCACATCGGCGTTGGCCCGTTGCGCCTCCGCCACCAGGCGGTCCAGCACGGGATCGCCGAGAGCCTGCCACCAGCCGGTGGGGACCTTCGACCGCGCGGCCGTCGGGACCGCGGCATCCCAGCGCCGCGGCGGGTTCACCGCCTCCGGCCGGGGCGGCTGGGTGATCGCGCAGGCTGTGAGACCCAGAGCGGACGCCAAAACCAGGGATTTGCGCATCATGGCCAGGGCCTAAACCGTCTTCAGGAAACGCACGATTACCCGCTGGCCGATCAACAGTTCCCCGGTGGTCAGCGACAGCACGCACTCCACCACCCGGTTATCCTGTTTCTCGGCGGGATCGTCGCTGGGCGTCCGCTGGCCGACCACCAAGCCCAAACGCAGCACGGTGGCGGGGTAGCGACGGCTTTCGTCGGCCTCCAGGGTGATCTCCGCCGCCTGTCCCGGCTTGACCTCGCTCAGGTAACGCTCCTCCAATTCGGCCCGCACGATGCGTGGGGTGTCCGGGGCGAACTGAAACAGCGGGGTCACATTCAGGGTGCTGACACCGTCTCCGGCGCGCGCGGTGCGCCGGACGATCCGCCCATTCGCGGGCGCGCGGACGATACGCTGCTCGATCTCGAATTCGGCCACCTTCAGCCGCCGCGCGGCGGTGTCGACAACCGCCTCGGCGACCGCCATCTCGCTCCGCA
>Ga0194113_10008305_pt1 | contig 12782 bp, 13 predicted proteins | sample TA2MahC200mmetaG_FD_146193 | JGI IMG/M metagenome (GOLD analysis project Ga0194113, IMG submission 146193) | Freshwater microbial communities from Lake Tanganyika, Tanzania - TA2015017 Mahale Deep Cast 200m | ecosystem: Environmental > Aquatic > Freshwater > Lake | place: Tanzania: Lake...
AGTGGCTATACCAAGGAAGAGTGGAAGATGGTGGAGGAAACTCGCAAGATAATGCATGCCGACGATATTGCCATATCGGCAACTTGTGTCAGGGTGCCTGTTTTTATAGGCCATAGCGAGGCAGTGAACGTGGAATTAACCGACCCCATGACTGCTGATGAAGCAAGGCGTATCCTGGCTCGTGCTCCTGGCGTTAAGGTGCTTGACGACCCTAGTGTCAGCCTCTATCCTATTCCCTGGCTGGCTGCAGGCACGGATGACGTGTTCGTAGGACGTATCAGGGCTGATGCCTCTCATCCGAGGGGTTTGGTGATGTGGATAGTGGCTGATAACATACGCAAAGGCGCTGCACTCAATGCGGTCCAGATTGCCGAAGAGGCGATAAGACGGAATTGGGTCAAGCCAAAGAGCTAGGGGCAGAAGGAGGCTAATGATGAAGAAATTCGGCCGCTTGTTGACAGCAATGGTCACCCCCTTTGATACAAAGGGTAACGTGGACTATGCCCAGGCAAAGAAACTAGCCAAAGCCTTGCTCGATTCTGGCAGTGACGGTGTGGTAGTAGCTGGTTCCACAGGCGAGTGTCCCACCCTCACCCATCAAGAGAAGTTGAAGCTTTTTTCAGAGGTGAAGTCAGTTGTGGGTGACAAGGGCACTGTCGTTGCCGGGACAGGCAATTACAGCACTGCTGAGAGCATGGAGCTAACCAAAGAGACGGAGAAGACGGGCGTTGATGCCTGTATGTTGGTGGTGCCCTACTACAACCGGCCTACTCAGGATGGCTTGTATGAGCATTTCAAGGCCGTAGCCACTGCAACTAATTTGCCCTGCATAGTTTATAATGTCCCGACGCGTACTGTGACTAACCTGGCGGCTGAGACGGCTATCAAGCTCAGCCAGATTGGCAACATCGTGGGCATTAAAGAGGCTAGCGCTAACTTTGAACAGATAGCTGAAGTCATCAAGGGGGTCAGGTCGGATTTCCTGGTCTACAGTGGCAACGATGGCGATACCTATCCTGTGCTCTGCTTGGGTGGTTATGGTGTCATCAGTGTGGCCTCTCACCTGGTTGGCATGCAGATGAAGAAGATGATTGAGGATTTTCTCAAGGGTGACATTAAGGGGGCGGCTGATTGTCATCACAGATTGTTGCCTCTGGTGAGTGCCTTGTTTATTGTTTCCAATCCTATCCCCATAAAATATGCCCTGAACCACCTGGGTTTTTCGGTGGGCAAACCTCGCCTACCGCTCACTGAGCCTGACGAAAAGTCAAAGGCTACCATTGAGCAAGCGCTAAAGAACTACAAGATCGATCTGCCGATTTAGCGAGGTGGAGTTAGCGGTATTTCCGAAGCACTCTAGCGTGGCCTTTGTGGCTGCTTTCTTTTTGCTGCTTAGCCTATTTGCCTGGCCATTATGGCGCGCTCGCGTTCGGCGCCGACAGAGATGAGGCTAATGGGGCAGGAGAGTAGCTCCTCAAGCCGTGATATGTAGCGGCGTGCTTGAGTGGGCAGTTGTTTGAGATGTCGGATGTCGTTTGTGGCTGACTTCCAGCCGGTCAACTCCTCATAGACAGGCTGGCACTTCTCCAGGATAGACACGTCGCTGGGGAAGTGTTTTATAATCTGTCCATCGAGTTGATAAGCAGTGCATATTTTGATTGTGTCGAGGACGTCCAGAACATCTAGTCGAGTTAGGGCTATATCTGTGAAGCCGTTTAGCTGGGCACTGAATTTCCCGGCTACAGCATCGAACCAACCACAGCGTCTGGGCCTGCCCGTAGTAGCGCCGTACTCGTGAGCCCGTTCCCTAATGAAGTCTCCAGTTTTGTCTTTTAGCTCAGTAGGCATGGGACCGCCACCGACGCGTGTGGTATACGCCTTGAATACGCCCACGATGTGGTCAATGTCCTTGAGACTTATGCCGCATCCCAGGGCAGCGTTAGCCGCTAAGGGTGAAGAGGAGGTGACATAAGGGTAGGTGCCCCAGTCAGGGTCAAGCAAAGCCCCCTGGGCACCTTCCAGCAATACCGGTTGCTTTCGGGACAGCATCTGGCGAAGCATCGTGCTGGTATCCGTAATGAAAGGCGCAAGCTTTTCTCCGTAAGCACAGTATTGTAGAAATATCTCCTCTTCTGACAGTGGTGGGGCGTCATATATCTTAGTTAGTATGGCGTTCTTCAATTCGAGTATGGTACTGAGCCGAGAGCGGAATTGCTCCCTGTTCAACAGGTCGCAGGCACGTATGCCAAGGCGAGCTGTCTTGTCGGCGAAGGCAGGGCCAATACCCTTCCCTGTGGTGCCCAGCGCTCCCTTGCCTCGTCTTTTCTCCTCCAATCCGTCTAGAACGATATGATAGGGCATTATCAAGTTCGCCCGGTCGCTGATAAAAAGGTGATTGGTGTCCACATTGTGCTTATTAAGGTCGTCGGTCTCGGCAAGTAGCACGGCGGGGTTGACCACCACGCCGTTGCCGATGATGCAGACTGTCTCAGGGTAGAAAATGCCTGATGGAACCAGATGGAGCCTGAATTCCCCTTGGGGATTGACGATAGTGTGTCCGGCATTGTCGCCGCCTGAGAACCGGACTACAGCCTTGGCTCTCTGTGCCAGGAGGTCGACTATCTTTCCTTTGCCCTCATCTCCCCATTGGGCGCCAATAACCGCTACTACAGACATGATTACTCGTTTGATTCGGGAACTATCAAGGTGATATTTGTTATGTGGCAGAGTTTCTGGATTTTATATGCGGGACATGTAGTCCTTACCCCAGAAGTAGAGCAGAGTGCCTCCCCCTACAATCCATACCACCAGCCCCAGGATTATTGACCCGAATATACCCAGAGCGGTGAAGATACTGCCTGCTATCATCCACAGGACGGCGATGATGCTGAGTGCTGTGAAGCTCCACTCAAAGGTCTTGTCGTTCATAATCGTTCACTCCCCTTTTATTTCTTTGGTTCTTGCCTGTGACCACACATGAAACAGTCTCTGTCCCACAGTGACAAAAGAAAGCACAACCAAAATTACCAGGGCTATGAGTAGCTGGTCAAAGAATAACCCCAAGCATAGTATTATAACCCTCTCTGCCCTGGTAAACAAGCCCACGCTGCAAGCTAATCCCAGGCCTTCAGCCCTGGCCCTAATGTAGCTGGTAACAAACGAGCCAACCATAGCCAGGAAGATTACGGTTATCATCAGGGTGTTGCCATCGGGTGCATAGAGGATTAAGAGGCCAATAAATATTGCTGCTTCTGAAAGCCGGTCGAACGTGGAATCCAGCAAACCGCCGAAGACCGTGGTCTTTTTTGTAAACCTGGCCAGCGCTCCATCCAGTATGTCAAATAAACCAGCCACTAGCACCAGTATGCCGCCGATAATTAGGCGGCCTGTGGCGATAACCCAAGCCGCAATGATATTTATGGCCAGGCCAATCCATGTTAGCGTATCTGGCGTTATCTTACTCTTGCTCAGCATGGTCATGAACGGGTTAGTGAGCCTGCGGGCGGCACTTCTTCTTAACTCTGGTAAAGTAGTCATCTATTCTTCTCGTTGCCTATTGCAGCAAATCGTTGTAGTAATCCATCACCTGGCGGGCTATGTTCTCCCAGCTATATTTCTCAGCCTTGGCCCTGCCCTTTGTTCCCATCTGTTGGCGCGCTGTGCCGTCCTTGAGCAGCGATACCAGCGCATTAGCCAGGGCCTTTTCGTCCTTTGGTGGCACTAATAGCCCTTCTTCACCAGGAGACAGCACGCTGGCATAGCCTTCTATATCTGTTGCTACTATTGGCTTCCCGCTGGCCATAGCCTCGAGCAGCACTATGCCGAAGCTCTCGCCGCCGGTGGCGGGTGCGCAGAAGATGTCTGCGGTGCGGTAGTATTCAGGTAGCTCTGAGTTAGGGACGAAGTTGGTGAATACCACATCAGAGAGTTCCAGGTCCTCGGCCATCTTCTGATACACACGGCGTAGCCTGGTGTTTGGGCCAACCACAATGAGACGGAAATCCTTGAAAGTTCTCTTCATTTTGGCGCAGGCGCTGATAAGATAACCCAGGCCTTTGCGTTTTTCCATGCGACCCACGAAGAGGATGTTGAGCTTTCCGTCGGCTAACTCTTGACGAATGGGGCCACCTGGTGTGAAGAAATCGGTATTGGTGCCGTTGGGAATTATGCGGTATTCGCCGGGCAAATGGCGGCTGACATATTGCAGTGCAGGCTTTGAGACGGCTATTTTCCCGTGCAATCGTGGTAACCATCGCCTGAAAACTGGCTTGCCCAACCAGTAAACCCTAGCCTTGTTGTAGTAAGCATGGAAGGTGCCAACGTTGATACAATTAGATTTGAGTAGAGAACTGATGGGGAGCATAGGCGCAAAAGGTTCGTGAAGGTGGAGTATGTCGAAGTGTTCGCGATCCAGTATGCTACCTATCTGGACAGGTAGCCAGGGAGATACAGGGATGCGGGCTTGCGAGCCGCCGAATGGTATGGGGAAGGGACGGCCTACAGCGGTGACCTGTTCCTCGAAGTAATGGGTATCCTTCTTCAGGGATGGGGCCAGTATCTTTGCTTCATGCCCCCATTGGATGAAGTAGTGTGCCAGATAGGAGATGTGATTGGATACCCCACCGGGGAATGAATAGTCGTAGGGGCAGACTAATCCGATCTTCACGGTCTTATTGTCTTCAATCTTGAAGACCTATCAGGCTTTTTGCTCTGCCGAATTCTTCTTGGCTTTAACCGGCTTCTCCCCGGGCATGTCAGGGAGACTGATGGGGCTTTGTTGTTCCAGGCCGGTGATAAACTCTTCGACGCGCCTGCGAGCTTCGTCATCCGAGTACTGTATGGGTGGCGACTTCATAAAGTAAGCACTGGGCGCAACAATGGTGCCGCCTATTCCCCTGTCCATTGCCAGCTTACAGCATCTAATGGCATCGATGACTACGCCTGCAGAGTTGGGGCTATCCCATACCTCTAGCTTCATTTCCAAGTTCAACGGGACGTCGCCAAAGGTACGACCTTCCATCCTGATATAGCAGTATTTACGGTCGGCCAGCCAGGGAACATAATCACTGGGACCAACGTGGATATCATCTGGGGGAAGCTCATAATCTAGTTGCGAAGTTACGGCATTGGTCTTGGAAATCTTCTTCGATTCCAGACGTTCTCGCTCCAGCATATTATAGAAGTCGGTGTTGCCACCAAAATTAAGCTGGTAGGTTCTCTCCAGCTTGACTCCGCGTTCGCGGAATAACCTGGTTAGTACACGATGTGTGATGGTGGCACCTACCTGGGATTTTATGTCATCGCCGACGATGGGCAATCCAGATTCAGAGAAGCGGTTGTACCAGTATGGTTCACGGGCGATGAACACGGGTATGCAGTTCACCAGTCCGCATCCGGCCGCCAGCACCTGCTCTATATACCACTTGGTGGCTTCTTCGCTACCTACTGGCAAGAAATTGATTACCACATCGGTCTTGGTCTCTTTCAATATGCCTACGATGTTGGCTGTAGGACCTGGTGCCTTGGTAATGACTTGCGATAGGTATTTGCCCAAGCCGTCGTGGGTCATGCCTCGAGCTATTTTGACTCCAGTATTGGGGACATCGCTGAATTTGAATGTGTTATTTGGTGCGGTAAATATCGCTTCGGCAATGTCTTTGCCCACCTTGTTTTTGTCGACATCGAACGCAGCTACAAAGTTGATGTCGCTCACATGGTAGCCGCCAAGGTTGACGTGCATCAGGCCTGGAATGAATTCATCCTCCTTGGCTTTTCTGTAGAACTGTACACCTTGCACCAGCGATGAGGCGCAGTTCCCGACACCGATGATTGCTACGTTGATCTTGCCCATGATTGCTTCTCCTTTAGGGGGTTGGTCTATTTAGTCCTTGGTCCTAATTCTTGGATTTCATGATGTTCGTTTTAGGTGGCCTTACCAGCCACATCGGCCTCCTCGTTCCATGTAGTACTTTATCTGCTACGCTTCCTATCACCCACCGGACGATGCCGGTTCGACCGTGAGTTGACATGGCTATTAAATCGATTTTGCCCTTTTCGGCAGATTTGATGATCTCATGGGCGGGATTGCCGACAACGATGTCATACTTTGCTGTTATTCCCTTTGCTTTCAAGCTGTCGATAATGCTCCCGAGATAGTCGTTGGCGGCATCCTGCATTGCCTTAAAAAAGCTATCCCATTCAGCGTTACCGAATACGCTGGTTTCCATTGCTCCTGGCGGCGAGATGACCTGAATCAGATGGACCGAAGCGTTTGTCTCTCTGGCCACTAGCTCAACATAATCCAGGGCTGCCTGGCCGGTATCGGAGCCATCCAGGGGAACGAGGATTTTGGAAATGGAAGCACCCTCTTTTTTTGCCTTCGCAGCTTTTTGTTTCTTGCCGGGGATGAGCAGCACGGGAGTTATCGCCTGGCTGACTATTTTCTCGGCCACACTTCCTATCCACCAGCGGGTAACACCACTTCGACCATGTGTGGCCATGACGATCAAATCGATATCGTTCTGTTTGCTGTAACTGAGGATTTTGTCCGCCGCGCTGCCGTAGACAATGACCGGGGTAGCTTCCACTTTCTCGTTACGTAAATCGGATGCTGCGCTTTCTATGTAGTCCTCCAGGAGGCGGTTGACGCGGCGACTCTTTCTGCCGATGCCTGCTCCCAAAACTTCAACCTCTGAGCCAAACCGTTTGGCCAGATACTTGATGTAAGGTAGCACGCTCTCGGCAGTCTTAGAACCGTCAAGCGGGACCAGAATTTTCCTTATAATTCTCTTTGCCATAAAAAACTAGCCCTTGATTATTGCAGTTACGCTTGTCTAATGCAAGTCGCTTGTGGTATTTTTTTAGAAGTGTTATTTGATTTTCATACTCATAGCTTTCACAGCGATGGTGTTTTGTCGCCGATTGAGCTAATTCGCCGTGCTGTTGTCAACGGGTATTCTGCTATCGCTATTACTGACCATGTAGCCCTCGGTTCTCTGGACAGGGTAATCAAGGAGGTCAGTGACGATTGCGCTCTGGCCAGGGCCTACTGGAATATTTTAGCTATTCCGGGCGTGGAGTTGACCCACATGCCACCTCAATCAATTTCTGAAACTGCTCAGAAGGCCAAGGAGTTGGGCGCCTGGCTAGTGGTGGTGCACGGGGAAACTCCTGTCGAACCCGTGGAAAAAGGCACCAATCTTGCTGCTGTGCAATCGCCCTTTGTTGATATCCTGGCTCACCCGGGATTGATAACTCCAGGGGAAGCTTTATTAGCAGCCCAGCATGGCGTGTTTCTCGAGCTTACCGCTCGAAGAGGGCATTCAACAACGAATGGCCATGTGGCGCTGACAAGCCAGAAGGCAAGCGCCAAACTTTTGGTCAACTCCGATGCTCATAGCGAGACTGACTTACTAACTCAAGCTTTGGCGTGGGATATCGCCAGACATGCCGGACTTGGTGAGCGGGAGTGCCAGGAGATTCTGGAAAGCCATCCCTTACTTCTGATAGAGAAGGTAAGGAAATAGCCCCAGCGTTTAAGACGCAGCAGCTTTCAGATTAGCTCTTGCCGATCCGGAATATCTTGGTTCCACAATTGGGACAAGCGCCCTTGGTTGCGGGCCGCTTATTCTTAAGGGTCACGCTCTGGGGATTCTTGATTTCTACCTTCTTCCGACATTTGAAGCAATAAGCCTGTGCCACCTATCCGTCCTCCTTTCTTTCAGGTTTGAATCATACCTATTATATATTGGCTGTCAAGCCTTCAGGCTCTCTTGAATTGCTATCGTCTGGTACGATGAAAACCCTCTTTGGATGCCAGCGCCTTGTCGCTGATGCAAAATGGAGCATGGCGATGAAGTTACCATCCAGGCTATAGACTCGACAATACTGGTTTGCATTGAGATGCTTTGTATCTAACGAGATACATTGGCCATTGGCTATCGCTGATTCTTTTTTCTTGTCTACGATAACAGCCGGCAAGTCCAGTAGCGGACTATCGGTTGGTAGCAAGAGACCTTCTAATGCCCCCTGGTTGGCAGCATCCTCGATTTGTTCTGGCGTTAGGGCATCTTCTATGCAAAAGGTCCCGCATCTCAGGCGGGATAGGTTCTCCAGGTGGGCATAGCAGCCTAGCTTCAACCCCAGGTCGTGGGCCAGTGAGCGTATATATGTACCCTTGCTGCATTCAATTTTGACGGTGGCGAAGGCAGTTTGGTAGCTAACAAGTTCGATCTTGCTGATTTCTACCCGCCTTGGCCTCGGGGTTGCTGGCAAGCCAGCTCGTGCCAGTTCATAATACCTCTTGCCGTTGTGCTTTAGTGCGCTGTAGGCGGGAGGCCTTTGCTCTATAAGTCCCTGAAACTCGACCAGTGCCTCTTCTATGCGGGCAGTCGTGATGCTACTTATATCTCCGTGGTGCGTAATGTGTCCTTCTCTATCAAAGGTGTCTGTGGCTATGCCGAGCTTAATTTGTGCAAGGTAGGCTTTGGAAGCGTCTGTGATGAATTGGATGATGCGTGTTGCCTGGCCCAGACAGCATGGCAAAACTCCGGTGGCCAAGGGGTCAAGTGTACCGGCATGCCCGATTCGTTTTTCTCCGGTCAGGCGTTTAAGCCAGGATACTACTTTGAACGATGTAATTCCTTCAGGCTTGTTGATGTTTAGAATGCCGTTAATGCTGGCCATCGTTTTCGGCGTTGTCTGACGTGACCTGCTCGATCAATCCCAGAATCCTAGCGCCCCTCTCAATCGAGTCGTCGAAGTGGAAGCTGAGGTGGGGTACTTGTCTCAACCTCAGGCGATTTCCCAGTTCCCGGCGAAGAAAGCCGGAAGCGGCATTGAATCCATCCAGTATCTCGCTCTTATTTGCTTCACCTCCCAGGGTACTGATATATATCTTGGCATTATTAAGGTCGTGGGAAGTCCAAACCTCAGTTACCGAGATGAGACTGGAGAGACGTGGGTCATTGACCTGTTCCAGTAGCAAGTCGCTTATCTCCTTTCTGATGAGGCTGCTTATACGTTCAGCACGTCTGGTCATCTCTTTCTCCTAGCAATGTAAAATGCTGTATGAGGTATGATGTGGAGAATTTGGGAGGTTGTTTGTATATGAGTAAGGGTCAGGCGACCTTTTCCTGTCGGTAAAACTGCAAGATGTCTCCGACCTGGAAATCCGAGAAGTGCTCTATCTTGACGCCACACTCCATGCCAGTAGCCACCTCCTTTGCATCTTCCTTAAAGCGTCTCAAGCTATGGATACGAGATTCGCGGATTACTTCGCCCTGGCGTATGACTCGAACCATGGAGTCTCGTCTCGCCTTGCCTTCTTTAATCATAACGCCAGCGATTTTGACTTTCTTAGTCGATTCAAATATGGCTATCACCTCGGCCTGTCCATCAACAACCTCAGCGATGACTGGTTCCAGCATACCCTTGAGTGCCTTCTCTACATCGTTGACGATATCATAAATGACGTTGTAATGACGGATGCTGACGCCTTCCGCTTCTGCCAGTCGCTGTGCCCCAGATTCCGGACGAGAATTGAACCCGACGATTATTCCTTTGGAGGCCATCGCCAGCAGCACATCGCTTTCAGTAATGCTGCCAGTCCCAGAGTGTATTACCCTAACTCTTATCTTCTCGTCAGACAATTTCTCCAGCGAATCCTTTATCGGTTCTATGCTGCCCTGGACGTCTGTTTTCAGGATTATGTTGAGGTCCTTGATGCTTCCGGCGCTTATCTGGCTGGAGAGGTCGCTCAGCGTAAGGGTTCTGCCAGCCGTGGCAATACCGTACTGGGTAGCTTCGTGTTTCTGAAGGAGAGCCTTTGCCTCACGTTCAGTGGCAACGACTTCAAAGATATGCCCTGCTTGCGGGGGGGCATTCAAGCCCAGGACTTCTACTGGGGTCGCTGGGCCAGCTTTCTTAAGTTGTTTTCCTGTGTCGCTGAACATAGCCTTGACCCTACCTCGGGTATCTCCTATTACCAGCGTGTCGCCTATCTTGAGAGTGCCCTTTTGTACCAGTAACGTAGCTAAGGGGCCTTTGGTCTTATCAAGTTTGGCTTCGATCACTACACCCTGTGCCGGGCAATCTGCCTCTGCTTTGAGTTCCAGGATGTCGGCCAGGAGCAGCAGGTTTTCCAGTAGTTCTTCGATGCCCTGTTTCTTTTTAGCAGATATGGGGACGCATATGATATCGCCTCCCCATTCTTCAATGAGCAAGCCCGAATCAGCCAATTGCTGCTTAACTCTATCGGGGTTGGCGTTGGGTTTGTCAATCTTGTTGATGGCCACGACTATTGGCACCTCGGCGGCCCGGGCATGGTTTATGGCCTCAGTGGTCTGGGGCATCACTCCATCGTCGGCGGCGACTAAAAGGATGGCGATATCGGTAGAGCGGGCACCGCGTGCTCTCATCGCGGTAAAGGCCTCGTGGCCGGGCGTATCCAAGAAAGTTATTTTCTTGCCGTTTACTTCGACCTGGTAAGCTCCAATATGTTGAGTGATGGCACCGGCTTCACTGGCGATGATGTTGCTCTGGCGGATGGCATCAAGGAGGCTGGTCTTGCCGTGGTCAACGTGCCCCATGATGGTTATCACCGGCGGCCTTGGATAAAGCTTGCCGGTACCCCGGCTTACCGCAGAGGGCTTGGCCTGTGTTGTCACAGGTTGCTTTTTGGCTTCGAAGCCGTAGACTTTGGCTATGGTTGCCGCCGTATCGAAGTCGATGGCTTGGTTGATGTTGGCCATGACCCCGTGTCTCATAAGTTGCTTGATGACGTCTACGGCGCTGGTTCCCATGAGATCAGCCAGTTGTTTCACGGTTAACGCTGCCGGCAGCGTTAACTTGGTTGCGGCATCTGAGGCCTGTTGGCTGTTCTTGGTTTCTTTGTCTAATGTTTCTGGCTTGTCAGCCATATTGTTTTACCTTTCAGGCAAACTTTTGCCAAACTCCGCCAACATCTGGCGCACTTCAGGGGTCAGCTTAGTGCGCAGTGCGTGTTCCAGGCGATTGCCTTTTAATCCTGATTCCCAGCACTGAGCAAAGGGGCACAAATAAGCTCCTCTGCCTTGCTTCTTGCGCTTGGGGTCTATTTCCACAGTGCCAGCATTGTTGACCAGGCGGATCAATTCTCTATTCGCCTTAGTTCCACGACAGGCCACGCATGTGCGCTGTGGTATATGCTTTCGAGGCACCTGTTGCTGCTTGGTGCTGCTATGCAATCTCGTCTTCATCTAGATATTCTTCCCGCCTTGCTCTGGCCTTCTTGGGTTTACCCTTGGCTGCTTTAACCTCTGTCTCTTTGCCGATTTTCTTGGCCTTAGCTTTTATTGCCCTGCCTGGTAGTATGTCTTCTGCGAAACGAATTTGCGCTGGTCCAGCGGTTTGTGCTGTAGTAGCTTCTGAAGCCAGGACAAGTTCAAGTTCATCGGTAGCTGCTGCACCCACTTCTTCGAGTTCTTCTTCCTCGGTGACGGGCTCGAGCTCTGCCGCTGGCTCTGGGATTAGCGCCTCTTCCACGGCGACAAGCTCCGGAGCTTGTTCCTCAACTTCAGGAGCTGCCTCCTTGACTACAACCGCAGGAGGTTTGGCTAGCTTGGCCTTCTCTGCCTCGGCAGCAGCAGAGACGCTCCTGATATCGATCCTCCAACTGGTGAGCTTTGCCGCCAGCCTGGCGTTCTGTCCTTCTTTACCAATGGCTAGTGAAAGCTGCTTATCAGGAACTGTAACAAGTGCTGTCTTCTCGGCTTCATTCAGCGTCACACTGGAAACCTGTGCTGGGCTGAGCGCATTGGCGATGAATACAGCAGGGTCATCGGACCAGGCGACAACATCGATTTTCTCGCCGTTCAATTCGTTAACAATGTTCTGAATTCGGATGCCGCGTAAGCCGACACAGCAACCCACGGGGTCAACGCCTTCCTGTTTTGCAGCCACGGCGACTTTGCTGCGGTGGCCCGCTTCGCGTGCTACCGACTTCAACTGTACGGTGCCACCATAAATCTCAGGTACTTCAAGCTCGAATAATCGCCGCAACAGATTGCGGTGGGCTCTGGAAACTATTATCTGCGGCCCCCTGGTAGTTCTTGCTACTTCCAGGATGTATAGCTTGAGCCGTTGCCCGGTGCGGTAACGTTCATTGTGGACCTGCTCGTTGTTTGGAAGAACTGCCTCGGTCTTTCCCAGGTCGATATAGATTTGCTCTGGGGTGATGCGCTGTACCATCCCGGTGACGATTTCATCTTCCTTGTTGGTGAACTCCTCGAAGATGGCATGGTGTTCGGCTTCATGAAGTCGCTGCAAGATGACCTGTCTGGCAGTTTGGGCAGCGATGCGGCCCGCGTTTGGCGGTGTTGACTCTATACTGACAACTTCGCCGATTTGAGCGTTGCGGTCGTACTTCTGAGCCTCTGGGAGGGTAATCTCGCGAATCGGGTCAGCTACACTCTCGACCACCGTCTTTTTGATGAAGACCTTGACTTCGCCATTGTTAGGATTGATTTTGGCAACGATGTCATGGTTTGGGGTGAAAGCCTCTTTTCTGTATGCGGAAACGAGTGCTGACTCGATAGCGGACAGCACTACTTCCTTGGGCAAATGTTTCTCAGCCGCTAGCTGAGTTAGGGCCACCATAAATTCCGTTTTCATCTCTGCTCGCCGCTGCTCCCGTATTCACTTCCAACAAAAAAGTGGGTGCCCAGCCCCACTTTTTCGAGATATGGTCTTAAGTTGACTGTGCTTTAGTTTAACATAATTTCCTGTCGAATGCAAGCTACTGT
>Ga0194113_10008308_pt1 | contig 12780 bp, 10 predicted proteins | sample TA2MahC200mmetaG_FD_146193 | JGI IMG/M metagenome (GOLD analysis project Ga0194113, IMG submission 146193) | Freshwater microbial communities from Lake Tanganyika, Tanzania - TA2015017 Mahale Deep Cast 200m | ecosystem: Environmental > Aquatic > Freshwater > Lake | place: Tanzania: Lake...
ACGCCCGAGAGCCTGAAGGCCAACATCTACCTCCCCGGCAGCCCCAAGCAGTGGGGGCGCTCGCCAAATGCTTGATTCCCACGACCCGACCCCAGGGGGTGGGTACTCCCAATGGTTAAAATGGTTAACATCTGACCCTGCCCCCCCAGAAGGCGGGCGAGTCTGGCGAGACTGGGGAGGCGGCACGTGGCTGGGAGCAGAGGAGTCGTGATGAGCCTGGCATCGCGTCGGCGAACCGCTCTTGATCGCCCGCCGGCTGCATGACATGATAGCGGCATGGCGATTCCCGTGCGCGCGTTCCCCTTAGAGGAGCCTGGCTGATGCGGATACGTCTCTGGCTGCCCCTTGCCCTGCTTGCGGCCGCGTGGCCGCTCTCCGCCGACACGGTGAAGACGAAGGACGAGCAGACGCTCAAGGGCCGCGTGGTGCGCGAGGATGACAAGACGCTCGTCCTCCGCTCCACCTTCGGCGAGCTGACGATTCCCAAGGGCGAGGTGAAGGAGCATCAGCGCGCGACCTATGTGGTCGAGCTGAAGGACGGCACGAAGCTCCGCGGCCAAATCGTCGGCGAGACCCCCGAGCAGCTCGCGCTGAAGGTGGACAGCAAGGACCGCCCCGTGGCCCAGGGCGACGTGAAGGGGGTCACGGAGCGGCCCGGCATCGCCGAGGCCAAGCTCAACGAGATGCGCGAGAGGGCGCTCAAGCTGCTCCTGGACAAGAAGTACGCCGAGGCCATCGCCCTCTACCAGGAAATCCTGGAGCACGAGCCAGACGACGCGACGTCCATCTACAACCTTGCCTGCGGTTACGCGCTCACGAAGGAGAACGCCAAGGCCCTGGGCATGCTCCGCAAGTCCCTCGAAGCCGGCTTCATCAAGTTCGGCCACATCGAGAAGGACCCCGACCTGGACGGGTTGCGGGAGGAGCCCGAGTACAAGAAGCTCATGGCCGCTCGGGCGACCTACGTCGAGAGCGGCGTCGCCCTCTCCGTCGAGCGGGTCCACAAGGCCCTGGCGGCGCGCGGCATTGACGCCAAGGCCTACAAGACGCTGCACGACAAGGCTCGCAATTTCGTCTACATGCACACCCGCAGCGACGAGGACCTGGCGCAAATCCGCAAGTCCCTCGAGGAATACGGCGAGTGGCAGTGGAAGAACCTGCTCCAGAACCGCCCGCAGGACCACATCTACATCGTGCTGCTGAACACGGCCGACACCGGCAAGGTGTTCCCCCGCGGCGGGGGCGGCGTGTTCAACGCCGGCAGCAACGTGCTCCTGTGCGGCGACATCCCGGCCTGGAAGCTCGTCAAGACGAGCGTCGTGATGCACGAGTTCACCCACGCCCTCCACTTCGCCGACATGGCGGCCCGCCGCCAGACGCATCCCATCTGGCTCGTCGAGGGCCTGGCCACGCTCTTCGAGACGGCGAACCGCGATGCCGGCAAAGTGCTGCCCACCCACTCCCAGCGCCTCGGCATCCTCCACCAGGCCATCCGCGCCAAGCGCAGCATCCCCTGGACCCAGGTGATGGGCATGAACCACCCCCAGTTCATGCAGAACGCCATCATCGCCTACGCCCAGTCCCGCTACATGCTCTTCTACATGCTCGAAAAGGGCCTGCTCAAGAAGTTCTACGACGCCTACACCGAGAAGGAGGGCTATGCGGACGACAAGAGCGCCCTTCGCACCATCGAGGTCGTCTTCGGCAAGCCCATCGAGGAGGTCGAGCGCGACTGGCGACAGTGGGTCCTCGCACAGAAGGTCCCCCTGGTCCCCTTCCTTGGCGTCCGCACCAGGGACGACAAGGGCAAGCTCCTCGTCGAGGACGTCACCGCCAATTCCCCCGCCGGCAAGGCCGGCATCAAGAAGGGCGACCTCATCGCCACGCTCGACGGCCAGGCCGTCCAGGACCAGAACGACCTTATGGAGGCCGTGGGCGGGAAGAACGTGGGCGACGAGATGGCCGTCCAGGTGACGCGGGAGGGGAAGACGCTCGACCTGAAGCTCAAGCTCGCCGCGCGCCCGCCCGACGCGGACCGTCCGCCGCAGCCGCCCCAGCCGCCGCCCGCCGCCTTCCTCGGCGCCTCCGTCGAGGAGCGCGACGGCGAGGTCCGCATCAAGGAGGTCGCCAAGGACAGCCCCGCGGCCAAGGCCGGCCTGAGGGTGGGTGACCTGGTCCTCGAGCTCGACCGCAAGCCGATCACGAGCGTCCGCCAGTTCCTCGACGCCCTCAAGCCCGCCAAGCCCGGCCAGGCCATCAAGCTCACCATCGAGGCCGACGGCCTGGAGGAGACGCTCGCCATCACCCTCGCGAAGCTTCAGTGACGCACGGAGACAACTCGATGCCCGTCCTGGCCATCAACGGCGGCCCGAAGCACGTGTCCGAAGGGGCAGTGAAGCCCTGGCCACCCATCACGGCGGAGGACGAACGCCTCGTCCTCGAATCTCTCCGCAGCGACCGCCACGCCTGGGGGCCGAACTGCGATGCGCTCCAGAAGGAGTTCGCCGCCTGGAACGGCAACAAGTTCTGCTGGACCACCAACAGCGGCACCTCGGCCCTGCACATGTGCGTGGCGGCGAGCGGCGCCGCCGCAGGTGACGAGATCATCACCCCAGCCTACTCCTGGACCTCCAGCGTCTCCTGCATCCTCCATCACGGGTGCGTCCCGGTGTTCGTTGACATTGACTTCGCGACGGCGAACCTCGACCCCGCCAAGATCGAGGCGGCCATCAGCGAGCGCACCCGCGCCATCCTCGTCGTCCACCTCCACGGCCTCCCCTGCCAGATGGACGCCATTCTCGACGTCGCCCGCCGCCACAACCTGGTGGTGATCGAGGACTGTTGCCAGGCCCACGGCGCCCTCTACCGCGGCACAAAGGTGGGCAAGCTCGGCCACTGCGCCGCCTTCAGCCTCAACCAGAACAAAATGCTCACGGGCGGCGAGGGCGGCCTCTTCGTCGCCGACGACGAGGAGTTCCACAAGCGCGCCCAGGCCCTCGTCCTCTTCGGCGACTTCCGCGAGCCTGTCGCCCAGGTCGGCTACCACGCCTACGGCCTGGCCTACATGTACCGCAACAACGACCTCTCCGCCGCCTTCGCACGCGCCCAGCTCCAGCGCCTCGACACCTTCATCGCCGACGCCCGCACCCTCGCCGAGGCCGTGACCGCCGAGCTGCGCGGCACCCGCGGCCTCATCCTGCCCGTCGAGAGCGGCGAGTGCCGCTCGAACTGGTACAACTACCTCATCCGCGTGGACCCCGCCGCCTGTGGCTACACGGGCCTGGGCGAGGAACTCCGCGAGGCCGTCCTCAAGGCCATGCAGGCCGAGGGCGCGCCCGTGGGCGTGTGGCAGCGCCGCATCCTGCCCGAAATGGGTGCCATCCGCGCACGCGACGCCTATGGCAACGGCTACCCCTGGTCGGCCGGCCGAGCCGGCGTGGACTACCATCCCAGCCAGTTCCCCGAGGCCCTCCGCCACGTCAACACTTACTTCATTCTCGGCTGCCTCCGCACGCCCAACACCGTCGAGACCGCCCGCCTGGTCGCTCAGGCCATCCGCAAGGTGATGGAGAACCTCGGCGAACTCGACGTCGCCGCCGTCGCCAAGACCGCCGACCGCTCGCTCTACGAGCGCGGCTGGAAGCAGCAGCGCTAGGATCGGCCCGATCCGTCCGATCCGTCGGATCAGTCCGATCATTCGAGGGGCAAGCCCCAGATGACCGGCCGGCAGCGCCTCCTCGCCATCCTCTCCCATCGCCCGCCCGACCGCGTGGCGTGGACCACCCTGGTGGACGACCGCACCCGCTCGGCCATGCCGCGACGCATCCGCGAGATGCCCGTCCTCGACTTCTATCGCCACATCGGCTGCGATATCCTTCAGTTCGGCAACTACGGCCTGCCGCGCGACCTCTGCGTTCCCTCGCCCGCACGGCTCATCACCCCGCCCATCGAGACGCAATGGAGAACGGAGGGCGATGGCCTTGCCATCCGCACCCAGAAGACCCCCTGGGGCACCCTCGTCGCCACCTTCCGCAACGGCCACCCCATCAAGCACCCCGTCGAGACACTCGCCGACCTGCGCGTCCTCAAAAACCTCTGGGACGGCTCACACTACGAGGAGGCGCGCCCCCCACCGGCATCTTCTTCCCCTCTCCCGCATTCTTCTTCCCCTCTCCCTCTGGGAGAGGGAGCCTGGCCCTCTTCCCCTCTCCCGAGGGCAGAGGGAGCCTGGCCCTCTTCCCCTCTCCCAGTGGGAGAGGGTAGGGTGAGGGCCGCCATTGGCGATGATGGCCTCTACATCCCCACCCTCGACCCCTCACCCGTCCAGCAACTCATCGAGATGGACATGGGGATGGCCAGCTTCTACTACATGCTCCAGGACCACCGGGACGAGCTGGAGGGCCTGCTCGACGCGATGCACGCCTGCCGCATGCAGGAGTACGAGATCGTCGCCCGCCGCTCGCCCGCCCCCGCCCTGATGCCCGTCGAGAACACGAGCACCACCCTAATCAGCCCCGCCCTCTATCGCCGCTACAGCCTGCCGCAACTCCGCGACTTCTGCTGCGCATGCCACCGCCACGGCAAGAAGGCCATCCTCCACATGTGCGGCCACCTCAAGGCCCTCCTGCCCGAGCTGGCCGAGACGGGCCTCGACGGCATGAACGCCCTCACCCCACCCCCCGTGGGCGACCTGCCCTTCGAGCAAGCCCTCGACGCCCTGGGCGACCGCCTCATCATCCTCGGCGGCATCTTCGACGGCGCGGTATTCCAGAAGGAGCGGGTGACGCGAAGGGAGCTCTGGCGTGCCCTCGACCGCCTCTTCACCCCTCGCCTTCGCAGCGCCCCCTTCCTCCTCTGGCTCGGCGCCGACGGGTTGCCCACCCCCCTCGACCGCTTCCTCGCCGTGAGGGATTGGGTGGACAGCCGCGAATCCTCTTGACAACCAGGGCAAGCGGGGTACAATCGCCGGTGTGTGTGACGCGAAGGAAGAGGCGGAGTGGCCTCATTGCTCAACAGAGGACCGCGCGATGGTTTCTAGCGATGTGTTGTCCGAATTGCACGGGTTGTCCAAGGCGGACAAACTCAGAGTGATCCAGATTCTCGTGGCGGATATCGCGCGAGAGGAGGGCGTGCCCGCGCTGCCGGCGGGGGAGTACTCGGTCTGGGCCCCCTACGACGCGTTCCAGGCGGCTGAGACCCTGTTGGGGGCACTGGAAGAGGACGCAAGGTCCGCCAATGGATGATGCAAGGCAGTTCCCCTTCAAGCGCGTGGACGCCGCCACAGGCGATGCGAGCCTGTTGCCGATGCTGCCCCTTTCCCTGGCCCATGTCGGCCGTAGGGTTGAGGTGGAAGGCCTCATGGACACGGGCTCCGCTGTGAACGTTCTGCCCTTCGAGGTCGGCGTTGCCTTGGGCGCAGACTGGCAGCGGCAGACAACCCCGGTCCGACTCACGGGCAACCTTGCGCGTGAGGATGCACGCGCCCTGGTGGTTTCGGCCACCGTTGGCGACTTCCCTCCCGTCCGCCTGGCCTTCGCCTGGACCAAGGCAACAAAGGTGCCCATCATACTCGGGCAGGTCAACTTCCTCATGGCCTTCGACGCATGCTTCTTCCGGTCCCGCGGCTACTTCACCATACGCCCGTCTGGCAAGCTCTAGCCCGAAGAGGCTAGCCCCGGCCAATACGCCGTTGCGCCCCGCCCCCCTCCGCCCTTGTCTTCATCGCTCCACCCTGACGTTGGGCAGCGACTTCTTCAGCTCGGCAATGCCGGCGGCTGTGACCTGCGTGTGCCAAAGGCCAAGCCAGCGCAAGCCCTTCAACTCCTTCAGGTGAGTTAGGCCGGCGTCTGTCACCCGCGTCCGCGTGAGGTCAAGCGACTGTAGCCCCCTTAATTCCATTAGGTGAGCGACGCCGGCGTCCGTAATCTGCGTAGCTCCCAGGTCAAGCCGCTGCAAGCCCTTCAAGTTCCTCAGATGAGCCACTCCGGCGTCGGTGATCTGTGTGCCGAAAAGCTCAAGCCGCCGCAAGCCCCTCAGCTCTTTCAGGTGCATCAGATCCTCATTCGACGCATGACCGGAGATGTCCAGCCCAGGGATCGCCTGCCCGTCTACTTCCTTGGCCACCGCTGCCATGTCGACCTGGCCTAACGGCCTCACCCACCACTCTAGGCAGGAAGGTATAGCGAGCGGCTCCTTTGACGGCGTTGCGCCGACGAGCTTGCTGCCCCCCTCCTCATGAAGAGCCCACACATGAAGCGGAAGTCTGGAGCTGAACTGGCGGCCGGGCATCTTCTCTGACGTAGCCGCCTTCTCCTCGCCGCCTGTGACCAGCGCCGCAGAGAGGGCGAACAACGCCAGAGCCCATTGCCCCGTCCAACCACGTTCAGCCATTGGATTCCTCCTGAAGTCGGCGGGCGACACCCGCGTGTCCCCTCACGCTAGGAGTGTAGCAGGGCCACTTCGCGGCTGCAAGCGGGGACGAGGGGAATCGTGGACAGGGTGGACACGGTGGACAAGGTGGACAAGACACAGGAATGGCGGCCTCCGCCGCGTCCACAGCGTCCACCATGTCCACACAGTCCACATTGCCCACAGCGGTCGCTGGACACGCGAGCCGCGTGTCCCTACGGCTCAAGGCAATGAAGGCCATCCCCCCTTCACCGCGACATTTCCAGCCGCCCAAGCTCGATAAGGCTCTCCAGGTCCTCCCCGCCGCCGGGGAGCCACTGGGCAAAGAGGGAGCGGACCGAGGCCAGGGCCTCGTCGCTAGCTTGGCCGAGCATGCGCGTCACGTCCGCGAGGTCCTGGACGCGGCCTGCTCGGAACTTCATGAGGACGAGGAAGGGCATGGGGAGGACTAGGAGCCCCTGCGCGTCGCGGTTGCTCTGGGCCTCCTTGAGGGCATGAGCGAACCAGGGCTCGCGGCACTCCACAACGTCCACGGGGAACCCGTCGGGTGTGCGCCAGGTGGAGCCGCCGATGGCAAGTTCGCCCAGGTAGCTGAACCCTGCCAACCTCAGCCTCTCCCGCGCCCGAGGGCCGTCCTCGGCGCGGATCACAACGTCCAGGCCGCGGGTGGCGCGTTCGGGCATGTAGAGGCGCGCCGCGGCGGCCCCCGTGACCGCCCACTCGATGGGGCCAAGTGCCGGGGCGATGTCGGGGAAGACCATCTCCGCTGTCCTCGTCATCAGGAAGGCGCGAGCGCTGCCCGAGCCTGGGCGCTGCCGGCGCCGCGCGATGGCAATGAGCACGTGCCGCCGTGTCTGGGCTGTAACCATGAATGGATCATAGCCCGCCGCTCTGGCGCGCGCAAGCGCCACTGAGCCGCCGCACTCCAAGGGGCTGACACATCTTCGCCACGTGCGGCGGCGTAGTCACGCGGGTTGCCGGATTCGCGGCGCGGCGTATAATGGCGGACACCCCTCCCCCTTCCAGGGAGAGGGTAGGGTGAGGGTGGTCCTCTGGGATTGGGGCAGGCGCGCACCCGGCCCCCTGCCCCCTCCCTGAGAGGGAGGGGGGTAAGGGGGGCGCGGCGGGGAGTGTCGAATCCTCCGCCCCACTCGGTGCCGCTCGCTGGCGAGCGGCGCAGCCCAGCGGGGGCGGCACTTCCGGAGGCCGAGGCGTCTGTAAGCGCGCAGCATCGTTCGCCCAGGCCGGCAAGGAGTAGCCATGGTCCACGTGATCGCCAACATCGAGTTGAGGCCCGGCGCCCGCGATGCCTTTCTGAAGGTGTTCCGCGCCCTGGTGCCCAAGGTGCAGGCCGAGGGCGGCTGCCTCGAGTATGGCCCGACCCTCGACGCGAGGACCGACATCCGGGCGCAACTGCCCTTCCGCGAGAACGTCGTGACAATCGTCGAGAAGTGGGAGGGCCTGGACGCGCTCAAGGCCCACTTGGCCGCGTCGCACATGGCTGACTATCGCGCGGTGGTGAAGGACCTGGTGGTGAAGGTGACGCTTCAGGTCCTCGAACCCGCATAAGCAGAGGATTCGACAGATTCGACTAATCCGACTGATTCGACCGATCGGGCGGATCGGCCCCATAGGGCAAAGCCTATGAAAAATGCCATGTCCTCCCGCGAGCGGGTGCTCGCGGCCATCGAGCGCAAGCCCGTGGACCGCGTGCCCACGGACATCTGGGCGACGGGCGAGGTGTGGGCGAAGCTCCGCGCGCACTTCGGCGAGGGGGCCGACATCCCCAGGCTGCTGCACATTGACGGCTTCGCGGGGGTCGGCCCCAAGTATGTCGGCCCGCCGCTGCCCGCCGTGCCCGCGGGCGAGAGCGTGGACATGTGGGGCATGCGGAGCAAGCCGATGGCCTACGAGGGCGGCGTCTACGCCGAGCAGGCGTTCAACCCCCTCGCCGCGGCGGAGACGATTGACGACCTCGAGGCCTACCGCTGGCCGAGCGCCGACTGGTTCGACGTGTCCGAGATGCGCGCCACGGCCATCGAACGCCGCAAGACCCACGCCGTCATGTGCGGCTACATGGCCCCCTTCTACCAGCACAACCTGCTCCGTGGCCTCGAGCGTTCGCTGATGGACCCGCTGCTGAAGCCGGACTTCACGCGCCATCTGCTCGCGCGGATGTGCGATTTCCTCTTCGAGCACCACCGCCGCATGTTCGCGGCCTGTGAGGGGCTGATTGACGTGGCTCAGGTTACAGATGACCTCGGCTCTCAGCACGGGCCGCTCATCAGCCTGGCCGTCTACCGCGAGTTCTACAAGCCACACCACGCCCGCTTCATTGCCCTCTGCCGCGAGTTCGGCATCAAGGTCTTCCACCACGACGACGGCAGTTGCCGAGCCTTCCTCCCGGACCTCGTTGGGATGGGCATTGACATCCTCAACCCCGTGCAGTGGACCTGCCCTGGCATGGACATGGGCGAGTTGAAGCGCGAGTATAGCGGCCGCTTGTGCTTCCACGGCGGCGTCGAGAACCAGCGGATTCTGCCCTTCGGCACGCCCGCCGAGGTCCGCGCCGAGGTCCGCCACTGCATAGACACGCTGGCCTCCGACGGCACAGGCTACATCCTCGCCCCCTGTCACAACCTTCAGGCGGTCAGCCCCGTCGCCAACATCCTCGCGATGTACGACGAGGCGTGGACATATGGGGTGCAATAACGGGGGGAGAAAAGGGGACATACTCCTTTTCTGCGCAGCAGCCTTCGGCGCCCCAAGGGGGCGAAAAGGTGAATGTCCCCTTTTCTGCCCAGGAGGCCGACGGCGACTCCGCGCGCAAGCCCGCTATTGCAGCCGGATGTATGGGCAGCCTTGACGCGCCCGCGGGGGCAGCCTATAATGCTGGGGAGTGGCTGAGCGGGAGTTGCAGCAATGCCGGAGGCGGGCGTTAACATGGAGCAGGATCCGCTGGTGGGCAAGACGCTCGGGGGTTGCAGGATCCTCCGGCGGATCGGGCGGGGGGGCATGGGCGTGGTCTATGAGGCGGAGCAGACGAGCCTGCGGCGCATCGTGGCCCTCAAGGTGCCCCTGCCCAGCCTGATGGCCGAGGACAGGACGTACGCCGAGAGGTTCCTGCGCGAGGCGCGCACCGCGGCCCGACTCAACGACCCCAACGTGGTGCAGGTCCACGACGCCGGGACGGATGGGCAGTACTACTACATGATCATGGAGTTCGTGGACGGGGAGGGGCTGGACAAGCGGATCCGTCGGAAGGCGACGCTGCCGGTGAGCGAGGCCCTCGCCATCACACTCCAGGCGGCCCGCGGCTTGGCCGCGGCCCATCGGGTGGACCTGATCCACCGGGACATCAAGCCTTCGAACTTCCTGATCACGCAAAAGGGGATCGTGAAGCTGGCCGACTTCGGCCTGGCCAAGGCCGTGATGGGGGTGCCGGACCTCACGTTCTCCTCAGCCGTCGTGGGCACCCCCGAGTACATGTCGCCCGAGCAGTGCAAGGGGGAGGAGCTGGACCCCCGGTCCGACATCTATTCGCTGGGCACGAGCCTGTACGAGATGCTCACCGGGCGGCGGCCCTTCGACGCCCAGACCAAAGTGGCCGTGATGTACAAACACGTCCACGAACCCATCCCCACCGACCTGCGGCGCATGCCGGGCATCTCCGCCTCCGTGGCGGCCATTGTCGAGCGCATGCTCGCCAAACGCCCCGAGGAGCGCTTCCAGTCCGCCGAAGAGCTCATTGCCGCCCTCAAGCCCATCCTGCGCGAGCCCCAGCCCGACGCGAGGCTGCTGGCTCCCGAGAGGCCCGCCATGGCCTCCGTGCCCGGAGCCGCTCCAGCCGTCGAGCGGCCCCCGGCGGGCGACGGCACCGAGGGGGCCATCCGGGCGCAGCAGGAGGCCCTCGAGCGGTGGCGGGAGCTGAAGCGGAGGAAGCAGTTGATCGCCCGCTGCGCGCTCTTGTCGGCCGGTGCCCTGGCGGTGGGCGTCCTCATCCTCGTCCTCGTCGCAAGCGCGGCCCGGCCGAACCGCGACCGTCGCCCGGACGGAACGGGCGGCCTCCCCACCCCGCCCGTCTGGGCCAAGGTGTCGCTGCGCCAGCGGCAGATGGCCCACCAGGCGGGGGTGCCGGTGGCCATCGAGATGCCGCTGGAGGGGGCGCAGCCGCTCCGACTCGTCTACGTGGCCCCAGGCGAGTTCACAATGGGCGCCACCACGTTCGACTCCGTGCGGCCGCACGACGAGCTGCCGCCCCACCGCGTGCGCATCACCAGGGGCTTCTATCTGGGCATGTGCGAGGTCACGGCCGGCCAATGGAAGGCCGTCATGGGCAGGGACCCCTCGGACTTCGGGACCGACCACACGCCGGTGGAGTGCGTGACCTGGCTGGACTGCCAGGACTTCATCGAGCGGCTGAACCGGCTCCAGCGCGGCGCGCGGGTCTTCCGCTTCCCAACGGAGGCCGAATGGGAGTACGCGTGCCGGGCCGGGACCACGACCGAGTATCCGTGGGGCAACGGCATCAGGGGGTGCGCCCGGCACTCAAACGTGGCGGACGAGAGCGCCGAGGAGGGCATCCCCGGAATCGAGCACGCTCAGGGCGAGCGCGACGGCAGCGTGCACACGGCGCCCGTGGGCAGCTACGAGCCCAATGCCTGGGGCCTCTACGACATGATCGGCAACGTGCAGGAGTGGTGCCAGGACTACTACAGCCGAACCTACTACTCGACGAGTCCGGTGGACGACCCTCCCGGGCCGCCGCGCGGCAGGGACCGGGTGAGCCGCGGCGGGTGCTGGGCATCGAAGCCCACCTCGTGCCGTTCGGCCTTCAGGATGGGCATTCCGCCGGGCCTGGACGAAACCAACAGGAGCGCCATGAACATGCTGGGCCTGCGCCTCGCCTCCGACGCCGTGCAGGGGATGGCGGGCAAGTGACGGGGGCCGGCCACACCATCGCAAGGAAGGGACCCGCGCATGTACTGGGAAGTGCCGTGCCAGTCCTGCGGCAAGAACCTCAAGGTCCGCACCGAGCACGTGGGCCGCCGCGTGCGCTGCCCGTACTGCCGAAAGGAGTTCGTGGGCACGCCGCCACCGGCGACCGTGGCGCCTCCCCGGACCGTGCTCCCGGCCTCGATGCCCAGGGAGGAGCGGGCCGCGGCCACGGTCCAGGTCCCTTCCGTCCCAGCTCCGCAGCCGCCCGTGTCGCTCCCCTCGCGCGCGCCGGCCAGCACCCTGGTCAGGCCGCCCGGCACCAACGTGAGCCTGCTGGTGACCGGTGGCATCGCGGCCGCGGCCACCGCGCTCTTCTATGCCCTCCTCCTGGCGCTCCCGTTGCAGAAGACCTACTTCTGGCAGGTCCTGTGCGACCGCGGTCCCATCCAGTACTGCACCATGTTCCTCTCCTTCTGGGCGGGAGCGATCCTCGTCTTCAAGTCCCGCAAGATTGCCCGACAGAAGGAGTCCATCCTCTTCGACATGCTCCCCTCCGAGATCTCCCCCGAGATCCGCCCGGACAACGTGGACGCCTTCCGCGGCCACATCAGCGGGCTGCCCTGCGACCCGCGGGACAGCTTTCTGATGAACCGCTGCTTCCGGGCGCTCGACCACTTCCGGTCCCGAGGCTCCGTGCAGGAGGTGTCGGACCTCCTGGGTTCTCAGGCGGAGATTGACCTGGCGGCGGTGGACACCAGCTACTCGATGGTCAAGATCTTCGTCTGGGCCATCCCCATCCTCGGCTTCATCGGCACAGTGCTGGGCATCGGCCTGGCCGTGGGCGGCTTCTCCGAGACCGTCAAGACCGAGACGGTCGCGCCGGCCTCGCCCGGCGCGCCGGCGCAGCCCCAACCCTCGGCGCCCGGCGCCGACCCTGCCGCCGCCACTCCAGCGGCCGGAGCCGGGCAATCCGCCGACTACCTTACGAAGCTCAAGGACTCCCTCTCGGGCGTCACCTCGGGCCTCGCCGTGGCCTTCGACACCACGTTTCTTGCCCTGGTCATGAGCATGCTCATCATGTTCCCCATGAGCTCGATGCGCAAGGCCGAGGAGGACATGCTCATCTCCGTGGCCGAGTACTGCAACGAGAACCTCTTGCGCCGCCTGTCCGAGGGGAAGAAGGAGTCGCCCGACCAGCAGCGGCTGCGGGACGCCGTGGCAGCGGCGGTCGCCGCGCACGAGGCCGAGCTGCGCAACCTGTGCAAGCGCCTCGACGCCACGGGCGAGACCCTCACCAGGAACATCGTCGCCGGCTGGGAGTCGGTGGTCGAGCGCATGCGCGACATCTACGGCCGCCAGCTCACCGACCTCCAGGCCCTCCTGAGCCGCTTGGCGGACGAGCGGCGCGAGTTCGAGGCCCGCGTCGGAACGGCC